>Ga0209064_1002377_pt1 | contig 21301 bp, 25 predicted proteins | sample Inofromicrocosms_FD_187498 | JGI IMG/M metagenome (GOLD analysis project Ga0209064, IMG submission 187498) | Mouse cecum microbial communities from Vienna, Austria - Inoculum for glucosamine and mucus D2O microcosms (SPAdes) (version 2) | ecosystem: Host-associated > Mammals > Digestive system >... | reverse complement strand
AGATCAGGATGATCGAGTACATACTGAATCACCTGTTCTTTAAATTCTCTGTCATAATGTTTTGCCATTTTTCATTCCTCCTCATTCTGGAATTCAAATTGTTCTTCTTATGACATTCTACCACTTGAATTTTCAGAGATTTAAGGGATGCACCATTAATACTAAACGCAGCAATTCTCGCTTCGATTCTTTAAATAATTAAAAATGGGTCTTTTCTATTTTCTTCATGCATTGCATTCCAGATCGTTTTTGATGTTTGAATGGCATCTTTCATGTTTAACCCTCCTTTATTCATGAATGCAGTTCATGTAAATGATGCGTACGGTCAGTTTTTGATTCACTTTCCAATCCGATTCATTCTACATTGTTCTTTTGGGTATAATTACACGAGCAGATTTGAATCATGTACAATGCTTGTTCATAATCATGGAATAATCGAAGCGCATATTGAAGAAAGACTTTGACAAAATTCAATCCGTTTGTTTCGCTTTCGACTCATAAACTTCATCTTCCTCAATTCGGTATGGTAAAATGAATGAGCACAAAAAAAAGAAAGGAACTTAATTTCAATTCCTTTCCAAGATCCTGCTCAAGCGAACCCTTTTTTGTACGTATCCTAAAAGATCGATTCACTTTTTAATCGAGAACGATCGTCATGCTCATCGCGCCGATCCAGATCAAAAACGCCGGTAGAATATTCGGGAGCACGCTCGGATTGGCGGCGCAAGCCAAAAATAAGAGAGTCATAGCGATCACAATGCCCCATCCCATCCGCTTATTAGGTTGTATGTCATAGACCCTAGACCAAAAGATCAAGCAGACTCCAAAAAAACCATAAACAAGTGGCGCCGATCCGCCTTGGAAGGGCAAAGAAAGTCCATGACTCATCAATGTGGATTCATTTTGGAGCAAACAGAATAATAGCGAGCTTCCGAATGGCGAAAGGACCAAAAATGTCTGGTGCAGCATACGGCTGAAAGTTCTGCTCATCGTTTCACCTTCTTTACTCTATATTGTACTCAAATTTTGGGAAATCTTTGGGTTGATGCTTAAAAAAAGAAGCCGTTTAGTTTTCGGCTTCTTCTTGGTTTTCTGAATCGGATTCACGGTTTTCGATGATGGAACGTTCCATGGCGCGAAGACGTTTTTTAATATCTTTTTTCGCTTTATGATTGTAGACCAAGCCGACAAGCCATCCATTCATGGCTGCCATTTTTCCTTGCCCTTCAAAATCTTCCATATACGACAAGCCGATATTTCCGTTATCGAGCTCTTCGACTTCATAGCGCATCCTGTTTTTTCCGGCGCCAGAATCGAATTCCGCTTCATAGATCGTAGGATACGTGAATCGCGTGATCGTGACACGTACGCTCGCGTCTTTCCCCATCTTCGATTTTAATTTTTTCTTATACGTATAATTATCATGTAACGCGGAAACATTGACGGATTTTCCGGTCGCCTGCTTGATATCATAAATAACAGAAGGCACGATCACATCAAAGAGTTCTTTGGCGCTCACTTCCATTTCGAGATTGACTTCTATCATTCTAGTTCCTCCCTTTATTCGAATGTGTTAATCATAACATAGTTGACTTCAATTGGAAATCTCGATCGTTTCGACTTCGGGATTATAAAACGTTTTTGTCAAAAAGATCGGTTCTCCTTTTTTTGTGCGGTAGAGCGATTCGACCATGATGATCGGACGATCCAGAGCGATTTCCATTAAATTGGCGAATTGTACTGGAACTAGGATGGGGTAAAACGTTTGATGGATATGAAATTCATCTTTAGATTCGATCGCTTCAAACACATGGTCGATATCTTGGTAATCGTCCATATAGCGTCGTTTGGATACATAGATCTCATCGATATAAGCCACGCGCTCATCTTTATTGTGTTTGGACACGATCCGCAGAAGATCTTCATAAACCGGAATTTCTAAAATAGGCGCGATATCTTTAAAAACTCTTCGCGTCATATACAACAAGTGCCTTGAATAGTGACTTGGGCGGAGCGAGTTCTTTTTGATCAATCCTTTTTCCGAAACAAAGGTGCCGCGCGTGGTATCCCGATATAAGACACCTTCATCGACAAGTTCATTGACCGCTTTTCGAAGCGTCATTCTCGATACGTTGAATTTTTGAGAAAGTGCGCGTTCGGATGGAATAGCGGTATTGCTTTCTTGTTGGGAAATTAAATCCAGAAGTTCCGTTTTCACTTGCTGGTAGACTGGTTTAGCCATCTTGTTCCACCCTTTCTTTTTTACTTACTATTTCATGAATCCAAATGTTTTCCACGGATCCAAGTATTCGAGCAAGATCATTTCTTGTTCTGGTAAGTGGCCGACAACATTCTTTTTACCATCATTTGGCATATCTTTCAAGATAACGTGAAGCTCTCCTTTATATCTGTCATAATTGTCATTTACGATGACGATATCTCCTCGTTTAAGATCGCGCGTGTTTCGAGGAGGGATCGAAGCATCTTTGAATGTGATGCGTGGCATCGTAGAACGCGCCGCGTATTCGTTCATATCCCCACGCACAAAATGCGGATGCTCATAAAGGATCTTTTCTTCCGCTGGCGCAAGTTCGCCTTCTAGATCGACCTTGAATGTCAGCTTGCCCGGCTCGATCTTGGCCAGTTCGGTCATTTCTTCTTCCGAAGCGAAACAGTTGGCGATCAATACGTCATCGACTAGGCCTGTGGCGAATAAGTGGCGGGCTTGCAGATCGATCGGCAGGTCGCGGTGCATTTCCAAAGTGCACAAACCTTCATAGACGTTCCATGGACCAAAGGTGTTTGGCTGCTGGCTAGAGACAAAAGCGGCGATCGGCAAGTTGTGCTTGCGGATCTGTTTGGATGTTTTTTCAAATGTCTTGTAGCTTAATCCCGAATAGCGTTGTGGATAAAAGTTATGACATGTGAGGACATAGTCGGTATTTGGTTTATAGCTCATGATGTTGTCGATGGCTTTATTGTCGACAGAAGCGTTGAATTCGATCTTTAAGTGATTTGGATTATAGGTCATGAGCGCTTCTTTGTGGCCATCGAATCCTTCGTCGAGCCGGATACCATCGGCATCGATTTCTGAAAAGAACGAAAGATCGTCATAACTGATGCCTAGACGTTCGAAGACATAAGGAGCGACATCCATGATGACTTCCATTCCGTTTTGGTGGGCGAAGTCGATGAGCTCTTTGAATTCTTCTTTGATCTCTTCTTTTGGTTTATCGACCGACAACAAGCAAGTAAAGATGCGTTTGAATCCATACTTGGCTGCTTGTTCGATGTATTTTTTGTTTTCTTCCAAACTGGCGTGTTCGGGATAAATCGAAATTCCTAATCTTCTCATTTTTTATTTCTCCTTGTTTTTGTGGTGTTTTGATTCTTTTTTTTACTGTTTTTATTTCGGAACAGAATGATTCCGATCAAGATGATGCAGAGTCCTTCGATCACAATGATGATTGGTTTGTCATACATTGGCGAAGATACGATAAAGAGCAGTCCGATCGATATGATGAACAGCTCCCATGAGCCCCATTTGTTCATACTTATCCTTTCTAAAAAAAGGAAGGGAATTCCCTTCCTTTACTGATGCATGTCTTATTACTCAACTTCCTGCATGCGGTTGGCTAGAAGGACAAACGGTGTCCAAATTCCAAAGGAGATCGCCAAGTTCAATAAAGCGACTAGAGCGGCCATGAAGCTTCCGCCTGTTGCTAAGAAGGCGTAGATACCAACTGGCATTACCCAAGGCACTTGTACATAAACTGGAGGGATCATTCCGCTGGCAGTGAACAAGTAAGCGACCAATGTACATACTGGAGGTACGATCAACCAAGGAATCAAGTAGATTGGATTCAATACGATTGGCAGACCGAAGATGATTGGTTCGTTGATGTTGAAGACACCCATTGGAGCGGCCAATTTACCAACTTCACGTATATCTTTCCGTTTCGAGAAGATCAAGATGGCGATCAATAGACCAAGAGTCACACCAGAACCACCCATTTGAGCGTAAGCGTCCAACGAACCACGAGTCCAGATATATGGCATTCCGCCAGTTGTACGATGTTCTTCAAAGTATGCTAAGTTTTCAAGAAGCGCTGGCGTGTAGACACCTTCGATAAATGGCGCCATGACGTTGGATCCATGCAGACCAAAGAACCACAGCAATTGAACCAAGAACGATACTAAGATCGCGCTGAACATATTTTGTGAAAGTCCCATCAAAGGCGCTTGGACGAATTTTTGGATCAACTCGTTTGGATACATGCCGGCAAATGCCACGCAGCATTGAGTCACGATACCAAACACATAAATCGCGATACATCCTGGAATGATAGCCGCAAACGCGTTACCAACTGCTGGAGGCACGTTTTCAGGCATTTTGATCGTGATATTGGCGAGCATGAGTTTTACATAGATCATGCTGGATAGAAGACCTACGATCAAAGCGGTGAACAATCCACCAGCTCCCGTATAGGCGCTTCCCATATATCCCCATCCAGATACGGCGATATTGACAGCGTCTCCATTCGCTACCGCGTCAACGCCTAAAGCTTGAAGAGCGGAAAGATCGGACGCGCTCACGTTTGCGAGCGTGAAATCAAAAGCGGCGCTTTGGTTCATGCAAGTCACAACAGCCGAGAAAGCGATAACGCCTCCGGCAATCGGGTTCACATTATATGTTTTAGCGATTTGATACCCTAGCGCGAAAGAGAAAGCAAGAGACAAGATCACGATCGATCCAAAGTAAACGTTTCCGTTCACATTGATCAGTGGTGTCATCGCTTGTACAAAAGAGTTCCCGTCTCCAAACCAGGAGTTTGGAAGGTCACGGAAGAATACGTTCAATAAGACGGCGATACTACCCACCATCGTAATTGGCATGATCGAGATGAACGCATCACGGATCGCCACTAAGTGTTTTTGGTTACCGATGCGAGCGGCGACTGGCATGAAGTGTTCTTCCATCCAATTCAAAAAACCATTCATAGTAAGATAATTCCTTTCTGCCAAGTTCGTTCTTGGTCTATACCACCGCTATACTGTGTAAACGCTTTCTTGTCAACACCTTTTCCATATTTGTGCCATTTTTTCGTTGTATATTTTATTTTTTGGAAAAGCGTAGGATAATTGTGGTTTTTTAATGGTATCTTCATTGAAACACGTTTTTTACGGAAGGCAACTCATTTGATTTTTAGACCAATTTGGCTTAAAAAAAGACCAATTTTGGTCTTGGTCTTTTTAGTGGCTCACGCTTTGTTGGGCGAGCATGGCGGCTCCAACAATGCCTGGTTCTTCGAGCTGCGCTTCTTCTATGCGGATATCGCGCATCGCATCGAAGATCTTGGCGTGGAACTTTTGATCCAACGCTTCTAGGAAGACGTCTTTTCCTTTCATGACACCTCCTCCTAGGATGATGATGCTTGGATCGATCACAAGGGCGATGGTCGACAATAAGGTCGAGAGATGGTCTGTCATTTGCTCAACGATTTCTTGCGCTTCTTTTTGGTTTTGCTTGGCAAGGTCGAATACGGTTCCGGCATGCTCGATTTGTTGGCCAAGCTTTTCTTTTCCAATTCTTGTGATGGCGGTCCCGCTTCCCAACACTTCGGCGGCTCCTGCATTCATGATGCCGATCGCTTCATAGTGCGGGTCAACGATCACATTGCCAACTTCTCCGGCAAAGCCGTGGAATCCGCTCAATAATTTTTGGTCAATAACGGCGGCTCCTCCAATTCCAGTCGAGATAGAGATGTAGTAGACGATCGCATCGTCTTTTCCTGCGCCGGAGATCGCTTCTCCATAGGCGGCCGCTTTCACGTCGTTGGCTAGGATGACGGGTTTGCCTAGATCTTGTTCGAGTTGTTTTTTTAATGGATAATCGATAAGTTTTGGTAAGTTGTTGGCGGCGGTGATGATGCCTTTTTCTTGATCGATCAAGCCTGGGACGACGATTCCAATCGCGTTGGCTTGTTCATAATTGTCTAGTTGCTTGATCAAGCTTTCGATCTTGTCGACGATCGCTTGCGCTCCTTTTTCTGGATTTGAGGATCCTTTTACTATGGAGAGAATCGTTCCGTTTTCGTCGACGAGCGCGCAGCGGACGTTGGTTCCGCCTAAATCGACACTAATATTCGTTTGCATAGTTTCTTCCTCGCTTTTTCTTCATTGTATCATTAAAAAGCAAAAATAAAACCTCCAAGCGGAGGTTTGGTCTAGACAAATTAGATTTGTACGATTTTCATCATGTTCGTGTTGCCAGATCCTACTGGATAGCCAGCTACGACGATAATATAGTCGCCTTTGTTGAAGCCATGAACTTGTGCGATCGTACGCGCTAAGTTGACATCGTTTTCTTGCGTGTTTTGCGTTGAAGAAAAGTATGGAACGACTCCAAAGACTGGCAAGATCGCACGTTGTGTAGCTCGATCGAAGCATACAGCGATGATTGGCGCTTCTGGACGGAATTTTGCCAAACGGCGGGCTGTATTTCCCGATTGCGTGAACGCCACGATACATTTGACATCGATCGCTAGCGATGTATCGGCTACCGAGATCGCGATCGCGTCGTTCATCGTGCGGCGGCTCGATTTGATTCCCGATTTCAAACGTTGTTTATATGGGATCATCGGCTCGATCGCGTAGGCGATCTTAGTCATCGTATGGACAGCTTCGACTGGATAGTGCCCGGCTGCTGTTTCGCCTGAACACATGATGGCATCTGTTCCATCCATGATGGCGTTGGCAACATCGCTTGCTTCCGCGCGCGTAGGGCGTGGATTTTCTTGCATGCTTTCTAGCATATGAGTCGCTGTGATGACTGGTTTTCCCATTTCGTTGGCGATCTTGATCATTTGTTTTTGATAGATCGGCACGTATTCAAGAGACACGTTGACACCTAGATCTCCACGAGCGACCATGACTCCGTCGCTGACTTCCAAAATATCGCGGAGGTTGTCAAAGCCTTCTTGGTTTTCGATCTTCGGAATGATTTGGATGTTGTCGCGGTTCTCATCGATCAAGATCTTGCGGATCGCGAGGACATCTTCTCTGCGGCGAACAAAGCTTGCGGCGATATAATCGACATCGTTTTGAGCGCCAAAGCGGATATCGGCTTCATCTTTTTCGGAGATGAATGGCATACTTAAAATAATGCCTGGCAAATTGCATCCTTTGCGGCTCTTCAAAAAATGTGGGTTGGCCACGGTTCCGACGATCTTCTTGCCTGTTTCGACTTCTGTGATGTTGACACGCATTTTTCCATCGTCCATTAAAATATAGTCGCCAGGTTTTACGTCGTTGAACACTTCTGGGCAGCGAAGGGTGAATTTTTCTTTCGTTCCTTCCACTTCTTCCGGGACGATCGTGACTGTGTCGCCTTCAACAAAATCAACGCCGCCATCTTTGAAATCGCCTAAACGAATTTCTGGTCCTTTTGTATCTAAGAGAATGCCGATCGGTGTTTTCAGTTCTTTCGACACTTGGCGGATGAGCTTGATCCGGTTCCCTTGTTCTTCATAGTTTCCATGAGAGAAGTTTAATCGCGCGATGTTCATTCCTTCTTTGACAAGCTGTACGAGCGTATCATGGTTTTCGCTCGCTGGCCCTAATGTACAAACGATTTTTGTCTTTTTTTCCATATACATCCTTTCTTCAAATATACCTTCCTAAAAACTTAAGCCTATTTTATCCTAATCGTTCAAACAGATTTGTCAATGGTTTTCTTGACATTGCTGGCATAACGAGCGCTTCTTCGATCGGATAGGCCACAATTTTATTTTCACGGATCGCGACACACTGTCCGCCAATGCCTTGCATCAGTAGATCGACGGCTTTTTCACCCATTTGAGAAGCGAGCATACGGTCGAAAGGACATGGGGAGCCTCCTCGTTGGATATGGCCGAGGACGGTCGCTCTTCCGGAGAAGCCGGTGTTCAAGGAGACCTTCTTGGCGAATTGATGTACGTCGGTGATCTTCTCGCTCATGACGATAATGGCATGTTTTTTCTTGCGAATCAAATCTAAGTCTCTAAGACGATCCAAAATTTCGTTTTCGTCAAATCCGGTTTCGCTGGTCACGACGATTTCAGCGCCGCAAGCGATGCCTGCCCATAAGGCGAGGTCTCCGCATCGGTTTCCCATTACTTCGACGATCGAGCAGCGGTGGTGCGAATTCGATGTGTCCCTGAGCTTATCGATCGCATCGACGATCGTCTCTAACGCGGTTTGAAAGCCGATCGTAAAATCGGTGCAGGTAATGTCGTTATCGATCGTGCCTGGAAGGCCGATGCAGTTGATGCCCATTTCGGTAAGCGAAAGAGCGCCTCGATAGGAGCCATCTCCTCCGATGACGACTACCGCTTCAATGCCGCGCTTTTGCAGCTGGCGGATCGCTTTTTGGCGGACTTCGATATCTTTAAATTCAGGAAGTCTGGCCGATCCTAAAATCGTTCCGCCTCGATTGACGATCTCGCTGACATCTTCGCTTGTCAATGGTTCGATATAGCCTTCGACCATGCCTTTGTATCCATTATAAATACCAAAGACTTCAAGTCCAGCGTTGAGGCCGACGCGTGTGACAGCGCGAATGGCGGCGTTCATGCCTGGGGAATCGCCTCCGGATGTCAAGATACCAATTCTTTTAATCATAAGTATAACCTCCATCCCTTATTTAGGTCGTTATTCTCCTTAACTATACCACAGTTCGATCGTTTTTCGATATGGTACGAACGCTTCTTTTCTGGGAAGCATCTAGATAGACTTCCTTATTTTGGCACCCTACTATTGAATTATATTAAGGAGGTCATTATCATGGTCAATTCAATGTATTGGATATTAGGTATCGTTTGGTATTTGCTCGTCGTGATCGGCGCTTGGAAGATGTTCGAGAAGGCGGGCGAAGCTGGATGGAAGGCGATCATTCCGATCTATAATATGTATATTGTCTTCAAATTTGCTTGGCAGACGATGTATTTTTGGGTTTGGATTGGTTTGGCGATCGTGGGGGCTTGGTTCACGTACGCTTCGTTTGGCGATTCTTTCGGGTTCATGTATTACGCTTCGTGGATCATCAATTTCGTGCAGCTTTTGATCGCGTGCAACTTGGCGTTTCGTGTCAGCGGATGTTTCGGACATGGGATCTGGTTCGCGCTTGGTTTATATTTTTTCCCATTCATTTTCACGATCGTTCTTGGATTTGGTTCTTCTCGGTATGTAGGAGAATACAATTCATTTACCGCGTAAAGGAAAAGGACATTCGAGTGTTTGATCTCGGATGTCCTTTCTTTTGTGTTTAGAAGCATTCTTGGATATATTTGGCGAGGCCAGGAATGACTTCTTTGATTTGGATATGGGTCGTGTTGAGACAAAGGTCGTAATTTTCTTTTTCTCCCCATTTGGTGGGGGCGATCATTTCATGGATCTTTTTGCGATTTTTATCGACGTCTTTAATCTTGCGGACGAGTTCCTTGTCGGTGAGTTTTTCTTCTTCCGGTCCTTTGAGGCGGCAGCGTTTGACTTTGGCTTCCATGCTCGCGTAGACAAAGATCGAGAATGGGTGCTGGTCGGCCAAGATTTCGGCGCATCCATGGCCTACGATGACGCAGTCGCCTTTTTTGGCGAGTTCTTGAATGATCTTTTGTTGCGAGACAAGGATGTCGATTTGTTGTTGATTGTAGAATGTATGGCCGAATTGATTGGCGACAAGCGTGATAGCTCGTTCGGAGACTTCGTTGACGAAGTTTTCATTCATGCCTGTTTGTTTGCAGATTTCTTTGATGATTTCTTGGTCGTAATAGGCGAAATCCAGCTCTTCGGACAATCGTTTTCCGATTTCTCTTCCTCCGCTTCCAAATTCTCTAGAGATAGTGATGATTTTTGGCATTAGAGATCCTCCACGAGTTTGAGCATTTGTTCTGGATTTTGTTGGGGTTTTACTTTTTCGAGCGCTTTTTCGATCTTCCCTTCTTCATCGATCAAATACGTGCTGCGCACGATTCCCATATATTTCTTGCCGTACATGCTTTTTTCTTTCCATACGTCGTATTGCTCGATGACTTTATGCCCGGGATCGGATAAGAGTTCGAAAGGCAGCTCATATTTTTCTTGGAATTTTTTATGAGACGCGACCGAGTCTTTCGAGACACCTAAAACGATGGCGTCTTTTTCCATGAAGTCTGGATAGAGTTCTTTGAAGGCGCACGCTTGCTTGGTGCATCCGCTCGTGTTGTCTTTGGGATAAAAATATAAGATGACTTTTTTCCCTTTGAAATCGGAAAGGGATACGTCCTTTCCGTCTTGGTCTTGTAATGTAAAGTCTGGGGCTTTGGTTCCTACTTCTAACATAGTCTACTCCTTTTTTAAATAGTAGCATGTCCACAAGAAAAAAATAAAGAAAAGGATTGAAAAGTCTTTCATTTCACTCCATAAATGTCAAAAAGGGAGGATTTTTAAATTTTCATTGCATTGTCGCTTTGATTTTGTTTATGGTTTCTTCAGATACATTCAATGCGCGCATGATCGTTTTGACATCGAATTTTTCTTTCAGCATATGAAAGATCATGTTTGTTTTTTCTTCTTCTCTTCCTTTTTCTATTCCTTTATTCTCTGCTTTCATCATCAAGTTCTGAAGATTCATGTTCAACTGCATATTTCCTTCCTCCTCTTCTTTTAGATATTCCACTCTTTCTTTCAGCACTTCATACTTCATCGTTTCCGGATCGGATGCTTTGATATCGCGTTCATGAGGTCTTTCAATCTCCAATCTCCTTCATAATCGGCATTGAGAATGAGTAGATGCTGTCCATCATTCAGCTCGTTTCCATCTTCGTCTTTCATCGTATAGTGATACATCGGCTTATGTTTTTTGATCGATGTTTCCTAAATATCCATCTTCCGCGAAAACATCGAGCCGAGATGTTTTGGAAGTCATGCTCACCATCACATCTTGAATATGAATGCTTTTGACAACAAGATCGGACCGGTCGAGGATCTTTCTCAAAATAAACTGGATCACTTCAGGAAAATCTTTTGTAGAAATATTAAATTCATTATATCTCCATCTTCTTTTTGACAAAAGAAAAGAGAAGTCTTGCTGGAGTGGTTCATGCAGACTTCTCTTTTGAGGTGTTTTAGGAAACGAGTCTAGCTCGTACGGCGACTCGATGGACTCCATAAGGCGTGCAGGTAAATAAAGTCAGCCCATATTCGGAGTCGATCATTCGTTCGACTTCGTCGGCGTCTAGGATCTCAACTTTCTCGATTTTGTATTGATAGGAGGAGGTTGTGGTTTGGATCGTGATCGGATCGCCAAATCCTAGTTGTTGAATGCGTCCAAAATGGCTGTCGGCATTGTGAGCGCAAATGACGATATGGTCTTTATCGCTTACATATAGGCATGGGTATTGGTCCATCGCTTCTTGCGAGTAGGTGGATAATACGGGGAGTTCGAGTTCGAGTGTGGGTATGAGCAGTTGTCCAAAAAAGCGGGGGTCATTTTTTTGTTCTTGGTGGCTCCTTTCTATTTGTTGTTGGGCAAGGGCTTTTTTCATTTCGTTGTCGTTTTGGTCGTACGAAAAGAGGACGAGCGCGCCTAGGATCAATATCCATCCGATTCCGATCAATGATCGGGCGATTTTATTTTTCATAAGGGTCCTTAAGCCAAAGTCCGGCTATAATACACGCGCTTCCTAGTATGGCGCCAAGTTCGACTAGCCATCGAGACTGTCCTGTGTAGGGCAGGATCGTATCGTTGCGTTTTCGTGTTGGATAGTTTGGTTTGGATGCGATCGGGGCTGTTTTGGGCGTTTCTTCGATTTGCATGTTTGTTTCGTCAAGAATGATCGGATGGGTCTTGAATGGTTGGCGTTCGTTTGCGTGTTTGGTTTGTTGGAGCAAATAAACGCCTGGTTCGAGGTTGTCGAAACAAATCGTGTTGTTGGCGCATGTTTTGATTTGTGGCTGAATATTTTGTTTTTTTAAGGTCGATAAGAGTTTTTCGGCTTCTATGTTTTGAAGTGGTTCTGGAACTTTGTAGAGGGCCACTTCGCTTTCTTCATCTTCTATATGGAGCACGATGCTTCCGTTTCCATTGGCGCATACTGGATTGGGTCGTATTATCAATGTGGATATACAGATAATCTGCCATAGCAGGCTCCATAACTTTCTCATTTTTGTTCCCTTCTTTTTGAAACGATTTGTCCGATCAGCATGATCAGTAGGCCTATGCATAGGAAGATGCGTGGCCAAGGTATGGCGTAGGGTTCGCTTGTATCGACAAGCGGGATGCGGTGTCCGCGTACGAGTAGTCGGTGTGTGTTGACTTCAAAGGGGGTGCAGGTCACTAGGGTACACAGGTCGGCGTTTGGGTCGATTTGAACATACGTATCATCGCCTGGAAGGACGGTTTTGATTTGATCGACTTCATAGAGCATTTTTTGGTCGAGTGTTTCGATTTGAAAATGATCGCCTTTTTTGAGTCGGTCGAGGTGGGTAAATAGTTGGGCGGATGGGAGTCCTCTATGTCCGGAAAGGATGGTGTGGACTCCTTTTCCGCCTGTTGGCAAGGAGGAGCCTGGCATGTGGCCGATCGCGACGGCCAAAACGCCTTCGCTCGTTCCGTGATAGATCGGATAGGTGATGCCTAATGATGGGATCGAGATGGATCCCATGATGCCTATTTTTCCTGGGTCGAGAAGGTGGTTGTATGTTTCGTTTTCTGTGTTTGTCAAGTTCCAGCGGTCTTCTTTGTCAACGAGTGTTTGATTGTACGTACGGGCTTGCATGAGCATTTCATGTTTGATGGGTCGATCGATGTCTTCGACCATTTGTCCATATTCGGTCAGCATGTGGGTTTGGTGGATCGAGTTCCACCAATCGGCTGCGGTCGGATAGGCGATCAAGCCTATGCCGACCAAAAGCATCCATATACTGAGTCGATCGAGCCAGTCGGGTTTTCGTTTCGTGTTGTTATTCTTTTTCGTGGCGACGCCGTGCGAGCCGGATTCCGAGGCCACTAAGCGCCATTAAGCCTCCGACACTGTAGATGAGTGTTTGTCCAAACGCACCGGTCGATGGCATGGTGAAGCCTTTGCCGTTAAATACAGTGACATTTAGAGTTCCAGTGTTATCCACGCTTTTATTCGATGAATTTGATCCGTCGTCATTTGTATTAAATTGAATCGGACTTTGCCCTTCACCGAATTCATATGTTTCTGACTTATTCGCAATAAGTTGTACCTCTTGTGGTTCTTCCATGATATTATAACCAGTAGGGGCTTTGATTTCCTTGAGGTAGTATGTTCCCGCATCTAATCCTTGGATCTCAAATGTCCCGTTTTCATTTGATGTCAATTTTCCAGCTTCCGCTTCATTAGTTGTCCAACCTTCAAACAAATGGGTAACGGTATTTACTTTGGCATAACTTGCTCCTGCAGTTTTCGTATTCATTAAATAGAATTCAGCGTCTGGTAACGTTGTTTCTGTTCCTGTTTCCTTTTTCGTTCCTACAAGTTTGTATGTCAATACAAGTACTTTGTCTTCCGGAGTATTCGCAAACGATTCCTCTTGATTTGGATGATTTGAATACGCGAGTTTTACCGTATTGGTGTTTGGTACATTCTCGCCACTCGCTAGTCCTACCAATGCTTCATTGTTCAACGTTGCTGTATAGGCGACATTGACTTCTTGATCGTCTTTTCCTTTCAAGTTTGAAACAGTGACATGGAATGAACAACCATCTTCAAGATTTTCGGTTTCCACTGTGTAATCACGACCTAAAGTTTGTCTTGATCCGCCAATTGTTACTGTGATCGTATCTTCGTTCAATGACAATCCAGGACTCAACTTATCATGAAACACATAAGTATAGTTTTTGTAATGCGTTGTATCTGGAACTGTTGAGGTGATCTGAAATGGAATGGTATCTCCAATGGAGTAATCAGCTACATCTTGGTATTGTTTTGCATCATCGTAGTTTTCTCTCACTTTTTTCTCAACCGTTGGTGTGTCTGTTTTTTTATTGATTGTCATATTTCCAGTGAGCTGGAGCAGCGATTCGTTCCATACAAAATCATTTGCATTATTTCCTTCGGTCGTATCGACAATCAAATAATATCCTGCAGGTAATGTTACTGAAGCTGGTGTTTGCGTTGTATTGATTGCTGTACCACTCCCCTGCAAATTCTGAGAGATTAGCAATGCGATTTCTCTAGCATGTTGATCATTAACAGTTCCACCTTCTTTAGTCGAGTAGTTCGCGATAGCTTCTGCATAATCCTTTGCATTCGTCTTGCCTTCAAGACTTGCAACTGTTACTAACACTGATTGTAGAACGGGAATCAACTGTCCTGAATTCACTCCATCTCCCCACTCGACATTGGAAAGCACTTTTTTACCATCAACATCTGCTACATCTCCTTTAAAGATTTGATAAGCGGCAAATGTATGACCGTCAAGTCCATCGCCAATCGTAACAGTATACTCTGGCGCAGTTTCCGTTTGCGTAGTATCTGCTGGTGTGGTTTCTTCTGCTCGTACAGGAACATTGAGAGTCATTCCCCATACTAAGCAAACTAAAGCAAGCGCTTGCTTCATCCGATTTTTAAAACTTTTTTTCATGTTTCTTTTTTTTTTGCTACCTTTCTTTTGATTTTTTTCGATTCCATATCCGTACACAGATCAAGCTGACGAACATTACACCTCCTACATATGTGATGATCTGTTTTTTATTGGTGCCGGTTTCCGGAAAGATAAATCCCCCGTTTTCCGTTTGCCGGTTGGTGACGACAATCGTAGCTCCTTCGGCCGTCGTCGTTTTTTCATAGGTGGCTTCATAGCCTGCGACTGGTTTTTCTTTGACGTCATACGAGTAATAGATCGTTTTTCCATTTTTGATTTCTTCGTTGACGAGGTTTTTGATGGTCGTTTGGTATTTGTTTTGACTACTGAGCGTGATCGTTTGGATCGATTTCCCTTCTAGGACGGGTTCAACAACCTCTACACTTGCGCTTCGAAGATCCCAATTAGAGATTTTAATGTTGATGCCGGATTGGTCGATTGAAATTTCATAATACGATTTATAAATTGTTTTTAAATAATCCTCCATGACTTCGTATGTTTCTGTTTTGATCGGCTCTACTTCTGTGTGACCGATTTGTAATGTACGTGCGTCTCGGGCTTCGGTAACGATTTCTAACACCGTTCCTCTCGGGACTTTTCTTGTTTCTAATGGGATCAAGACTTGGCTATCTTTTTTCGCTTCGATCGTATATTCCAAAAGATCATCGACTGGTTGATCGTGTTCGTATTGGATCACATCTATTTGGACTTGTCGTGTTGGTCCTGAGATTTCGAGTCCTTGTCGATCTTGCCATTTTTTTTGAACTTTGAGTGTTGTCGTGTTTTCTTTGTTGGTGACATACACGTTGGACTGATTCATATAGGCATGGGTGTTGGGGTCGGTTTCGAAGCCTTCTGGCATGGTTGATTTTTGTGCTGTTGTTGTGCCGACGATATAAAAGTAATAGGGCGTCGGGTCGAGTTTGTAGTTCTGTGGCGCTTTGATTTCTTTTAAATAGTAGGCGGTGTTAAAGTCGAAGTTGCTGAATTCGACCGTTCCATCTTGTTTGGTTTCTAAGATCTGCTCGAGTTTTTTATATTTTCCGTCTTGGTATTGATAGACTTCGAATTGGGCGCCTGGCAAGTGGATGTTGACATTTTCTTCATCGACTTTGTAGAACTTTATGGAGCGTGTGCCGGCGCTCGCTCCGCTTTGTAAGTTGGCTTTCACGGTTACGCTTGTTCTAGATTCGGCGCACAGCTTGTTGTCGATGAGTAGTTCGATATTGTTGTTGACGGTTTGGGTGGCTATCTTGTGGCTCCAGACTTGATATTTGTATTGGAGTTCTAGAGCTTGTCCGTCTGGCAGGTCAAGATCGATGTTGATTTGTTGAATGCCATTGTCCCATGGGTCGGTGGCGATCGCGTATTTGAGTTTCCATTGGTCTTGTGGGATTTCTTCTTTTGTGCCGTTTTTCCAAGTGTATAGTTTTGTTTGCGCGGGTCGGAAATAGATACGGAATGAATCGTAGTCGTCGCCTTTATAGCGATACTTGAGCTGGTCTGTAATATGGAGGGTGCCGCTCGTTGTTTGGTAATCTTTCCCTTCTGGGTTGATCTTGACTGTATAGGTCATGTTTCCGTCGCTTTCGTCGTAAGTTCCTTCTTTTTTTAGGACGTTTTCGAAGAGGTTTTGTGTGATCGTTTGCGTTTGTTCGTCTTGGTCGCTCACTGTTCCGTTTTCGAGTACTTGGCATGTGTTTTTGAAGATGGCGGTTCCGTTTTTTGGATCGTCTGGATCGATGGTCCATTCATAGTTGTCAAGGATGGAGAAATACAGCAAATATTCGATCGTTTGTCCTTTGTGTTGTTTGATAAATTCTTGGTCCAGGTCGATTTGGAGCGTTTGTCCTTGTATTGTGGGTTGGATTTCGTTTCCAGTATTGTCTTGGGCTTTTTCGAATCGCAATCCTTGTGGGAATGTATCCTTGATCTGTAGAGCGTTTGTTTGGTCGGGTTCGATTTCGAGCGTCAATTTCCAGGTGAGTTGTTCGTTGGCGAGTTCGTTGTATTTGTGGGTGGTGCTTTTTTGTGTTGGTTTTGTTGGGTCGGTTTTGGTAATCGGGTTTTTTACGGTCGATTCGAGCACGCTTTGGGTTTGGGTGACGGTTTTGATTGGGGTGTCGTTTTGGTAGATGGTTGCGTTGTTTTCAAAGTGGACGCGGCGCATTTTGGGTTGATCGTCGGGTGTGTGCCATTCGATGTTGGTGGGGTCGAGTTTGGCGGTCAGCGTGATCGTAATCGTTTTTCCTGCGTGTTCTGGTTCGATCGTCCAGGCGATCGTATTTCCTTCTTGTTTGGGTTGTAGGGTTAGGGTTTGGTCGTTGGCTTTGATCGTGGCGTTTTCATAGGTCAATCCTTCGGGGAGCGTATCTTTGATGGTGAGTGGCTCGTTTTGTTGTTCGGGGATGTGGCTGGTGATTTGCCATGTGAGCTGATCGTTGTTCAGTTCTGAGCGACTGTGACTCGTCCACGCGTTGTTTGGCAAGGTTGGGTCGTCTTTTTTTAATATGTTGGGGATGGTCAGACTGTCTTGGACGTATTGTTCTTTTTGGCGGTCGATGAGTTTGGCTTTGTTGTTGAGGGTCTCTTCGTTTTCGACTTGGGTTATGTTGGTGTATTGGATGTCGATTTTCGTTCCTTTGGGGAGGGGTTGTTTTCCTGTGATTTTAAAGCTTCTAGTTTGTCCTTTTCCGTCGATGTTGGTCCATTCAAAGGTGAGTTGTTCGCTTGTAAAGCCGTTAGTGGTTGGTTGGTTGTTGGTCGTGTTGAATTTGGTTTGTATTTCTTTGATGAGGGCTTCTTTTTGTTGGTTGGTGTAGTGGGTGTTGCTTCCTCCTTCGAGATGGTCGGTGATGGTCCAGTTTTTTGCGAGGGATCCTTGGTCGAGGTTGATTGTCAAGGTCCATTCTGTTTCATAGTTGTTGTCTTTGGTCAGTGTGATTTTGTTTCCTTGTTTTTTGAGGGGTTTGTAGGTGTGGGCTTCTTCGATGTAGACGCTTGTTTCTTGTTCGATTGTTTCTTCTCCTTTTTCTAGGATGGCTTTGTTTAGGGTTTGTTGGTTGTTGATGAGCACTTCGGGATCGGTCGTATAGGTGATTGTGTAGGTGTTGGTGTTGTTTTGTTCGAATGTGTGGGGGAGCGTGATCGTGTCTTGTCCATCGAGGGCTGGTTCGATTTTGGCTTGTATTGTTTTTTCTTCTTGGTTGAATTGGTCTTTGAGGGTGTATCCTTTCAAGTTTTCTTTGTCTTGGTTGAGCTGGATGGTCCAGGTGATCGTTCCGTCGTTGTTTCTTTTTCCTGTTTTTTCGAGTATGTTGCGGGTAAAGGTGATGACGGGTCCATAGACGTTTATGGTTTGATTTCCGTTTTGGGTTTCTACTAAGTTTTGGATTTGGTTGGTTTCGTTGTTTTTTAGTGGGTCGCTTACAACATTATAGGTGATCGTGTATGTTTGGTTAGTTTCAAGGGCGGGCAATTGTAGTTGAAAGGTGTTGTTTTCGAAGGTAGGCGTAGCTTGGATGGTTTCATTGTCTTTTTTGATTGTAAAGGAGGTTTGGTCGTAGCTGGCTTTTCCTTCTTTGAGTGTGTCTAGGATCGTGATTGGTTGTGTGTTTTCGTAGGCTTGGATGCGGATCGTGTATTGCGCAGTCGTTTCGTTTATTTTTTCTCCTTCTTTTTGAACGTAGAGTGTTCCTGTTTCTGGGTCTGGGTTTGTGTTTGGTTTGGTCAGTTGGTGCTGGATCTTGTCGGTGAATGGGACGGTTTCCGTTTCTTTTTGGAGTTGGATTTCGCTTCCATTTAGTTCGAAGTTCAAAGAGCCGTAGATGGTTTTGGTTTCGTTTTCTGTTATAAGATTGTCATTATAAGTAAGGGTGATGTTTCCGTTGGTATCGATCGTATACGTTCCTACTTCTGTATTTCCGGATTTGATAGGTCCTGTTCTCTGGGTGTTTATCCGGAATTGGCTTGGGAGCCTATAGAGGCATTGGGTTTTGTTTGTGTTGAGTGTTTGGGCGGGCAGTTCATAGTTGATCGTGAGTCGGTATGTGTTTTCGGGTTTGATTTCAATAGGTTGTTGGGAGTCTAGTGGTTCAAAGTTGGTGTCGTATTGGCGTTTGACTTCCCAAGAGATCGTGTTGATATGGCCATCTAAAGGATGAAGGGAGTTCTCTTCTGCGTATGTTTGTAGGGGCGAAAAGAGGGTGTAGGTTTGAAGCAAAATCACCACGATCCAAATGATCGAGGTCTTGATCTTGCTGGCAAGATATGAATAGGATGGGTGATTCATAAAAATTTCCTTTCATATAAAAACTCGGAAAGACGTTGTCGTTCCGAGGGTGATGCTTATTCAACTGAGAGGTAAAGCAAGAATCCACATAGAACGACTTCTTCGTCATCTGTTTCTTTAATAAATCAAAAAAGCGAAACAGCCAGACCGGTGTTTCGCGAACGTATCCATTTGATTGATTCTCTCCCCTTTCTCATCAAACTTCTTATTCAAAACACACGATCTACGAATCGAGTTCTTTGTTCATTTTTATTGTATGCGTTTTCAATAAAAGTTCTACTCTAAACATAGTAATGATGTAACAATTACCATTCTTTCCTATAAAATGACTTATTCGGACATAACTTCTATCACTTTTGTAGGATTTATTGCAAAAACGCAACTCTTTAAGAAGAAAAATGGGTCGTAAATTGTTATAAATAGGTGTGAAAAAAGATGCCAAGAAAGGCATCGAATTGACCGATTTTCTTAACACATTTTAAGAATCGGATTTGATTTTTGGTACGCTTTTTCTTGAAATCAATCCAAACATATACGGTTTTTTTGATTCTTAATCGAATCAAATGTACGAAACAAAATAATACATTTTACTGATATATTTTGATAGTATATTCTGTTTTAATTCAGTTGGTGATGATTGTTGATCGAGTTCGATCTTTGTGATTTGGTTTTCTGTTGTTTGGATCAAGATCACTTTGGCAAGATTTTTTCCTGCATTCTCTTTTGTTTATTCTTTCATTTTGGTACGTGAATGTTCATGATTCTTTTACCAGCACTTTTTACCAACACTTTTTTGCTCAGTTATAATGTTAGACTCGTTCAATCTGGGTTATATTGCTCTTCAACGTTTGGTTCTTTCCAGTTCTGATACTTCCTAGATTTTTATATACAACAAATATTAACGAGAAAATAATCTGCTTTTTCTCTACTTCATCCAACCCAAGATTCCAAATATTAAACTTAATATAGTTACTATCCATAAAACAAAATCTAAAATTTTCTTTTTCTTTATATTTTCATGTTGTCGTAATATTAAGCGATTTGCTTTTTCGATATTATCATTGACATATAAATACAATTCTGAAAAATATCTATATGCTTCTTCATAGTTCTCATATAATTGATCTTCCGTATTTCCTGGGTTTGTTTCTATCTTTTTCGCTTTAATTAGTGATTTCTTTGCCTGATCAAATAGTTGTGAAGTTTTTAAGATAAACTCTCCATTGTCTATTAGAGACAAATCAATATTGGCATATTCTTTCAGAAAATGATTATAATTATCAAAATAGGCAAGGCAACTGTATTTATAACCATCTAGAATAGCTCTTTTCATATGTCTCTGTGCTTGTTTGACATTTTCTTTTCGATGTTCTTCACTAAGTTCAGTGCAACTTACACGTGCTAAATGAGTAAAAATAGCACGAATCTCATTTGCAATTGCGATTGGAAATTCTCCAGTCAAGACTTCATAGATTGTAATAACAGAAGTTAATGTTTCTAAGTAAGAAGAAAAAATATCATTTATTTCATTTGAATAAGATTCAAAAATGGTAATATCGCAATCAACTTGTTTGAAAAATTCATTATTTCTTTGCATATGAATTTCCAATTAATTGCGACAATCTTTGATCAACTTCCTGCATAGTGGTAATACGGTTCAATGCTAAAAGAGGATTTCCTCTGCTCATCACGCTTAAGGATGAATTGGTACTGGGTTTAAACGCTAGAGATCTACCAATCTTTTGTTCTATTTGATTTACTTCCTTTTCAAGTGGAAGAGAATTAATTTCCTCTACAGAAAGTCCAGTAATTCTCTTACTTATTTCATTTAATTTAAGCATTTTAATATTTCCTCTTTCTCTAAATTTATTTTAATAATGTTTTCTATGTTCTTTGATTATAGCGATTTCTATCCAAAATTGCATCTAATACTATGTTTATAATAACTAATTAATATTCTTTTAACCAATATTCATTCTAATTCCAAAAGAAGTTCATAAATTTTATATTTCAAATTCCTGAATTAGGAGAAATAAAGCATCAGCTTGTAGACATTAAGATAAATACGTACATTTTTTAAAAGCAGATTATAACATACTCTAATTTGTGCAGCATGTTTTGTTTTTTTCTTCATTCCATTTTGTTCATTCTTTTATTCTGGTTGGTGGATGTTTCATTGTTCTTTTACCAGCATTATTTACCGTCACTTTTTTGATTAGCGATAAATATTTGTGTCTACAAAGATTTTCAAATTCTGAAGTGTACCCTTTGTCAAGGACAATTTAAGTTTTAGGGGGTGAATTCTATTTCTCTATATGGTAGGATACTTTATTCACTCTCTAGTATTTTCTTTAGGCAGTTTTTCTGCCTTTTTATTTGTCT
>Ga0209064_1002375_pt1 | contig 21370 bp, 14 predicted proteins | sample Inofromicrocosms_FD_187498 | JGI IMG/M metagenome (GOLD analysis project Ga0209064, IMG submission 187498) | Mouse cecum microbial communities from Vienna, Austria - Inoculum for glucosamine and mucus D2O microcosms (SPAdes) (version 2) | ecosystem: Host-associated > Mammals > Digestive system >... | reverse complement strand
ACAATAAACGAATCAAATCCCGGTTAAAAGGAAAGAGTCCGGTGCAATACCGAACTCTTTCGCAAATCAGTTAGTTAATAACCCGTCCAACTTTTGGGGTTCACTTCATTTCATGGGGTAGAACGACCAAAATAACATCGAGGCTCGGAGAGCCGATGTTGTGACAAGACGACTGTCGGACAAAATTTGACGTGCCACGGCACGTCCCTACGTGCGGCAAAAATCTATCCAATCTCTAAACTTTAAACTCCAAACTCTAAACCTTTAACCAGACGTGCCACGGCACGTCACTACGTTCTCTAAACCCTAAACCGGACATGCCATCCTGCAAAAAAAATTGCAGGGTTGAAATGAAATAGCTACCTTTGCGGCGGATAACAACCGAGATACATTCCTAAGGTATGCTTCGACTAAGAGAAACGCTCTTTCCCACCCTCCCCGACTTACGGTCGCTCCGTAGGCCATTGCCACGCCGAGCCATACCGCACAAACACCTCTACCGACCCGCTTGCGCCCGGGAGGCTGTCACAACAGCCACCGACTCCGCCAAGCGGGATTCTTTTTTGCCAACGACAGTACTTCACAATTAACAATATATATTTATATGTCATCCTCAATCCGCTTCAAAGCAGTAGAAGAAGCACAGAACCGCAAAGCCGTGGCCGTCGAAATTCCGGCCGAACGTCCGGAATCCTACTATGCCAAGGCCGTGTTCAACCGTCGCGTGATGTTCGAATACCTTTCGCGCGACACATTCGACGCCCTTGTGGACGCCATCGAGAACAAAAAGCCCATCACCCGCTCGCTGGCCGACAATGTGGCCATAGGCATGCGCCGCTGGGCCATAGACAACGGCGCCCGCCACTACACACACTGGTTCCACCCGCTGACGGGAGGCACCGCCGAAAAGCACGACGCTTTCGTGGAACACGACGGCGGCGGAGGAGTGGTCGAGGAGTTCACAGGCAAACTGCTTGTTCAGCAGGAACCCGATGCGTCGAGTTTCCCCAACGGCGGCATACGCAACACATTCGAAGCCCGCGGATACTCGGCCTGGGACATATCGTCGCCGGCTTTCATCATGGGCGAAACTCTCTGCATACCGACCATCTTCATATCATATACAGGCGAAAGCCTCGACTACAAGACCCCTCTTCTGCGTGCAATCAACGCCATCGACCGCGCCGCTACCCCCGTGGCACGCTACTTCGACCCTGAAGTGAAACACGTGATGCCGCTGCTGGGGTGGGAACAGGAATATTTTCTTGTCGACGAAGCCCTCTACGCCGCACGTCCCGACCTGGTGATGACCGGCCGCACGCTGATGGGCCACGAAAGTCCCAAAAACCAGCAGCTCGAGGATCACTATTTCGGTGCTATTCCCTCACGTGTAGAAGCTTTCATGCTTGATCTGGAAATTGAATGCCACCGTCTGGGCATACCCGCCAAGACACGCCACAACGAGGTGGCTCCCAACCAGTTCGAACTGGCACCCATCTACGAGGAACTTAACCTTGCCAACGACCACAACCTGCTCCTGATGTCGGTGATGAACGAAGTTGCGCGCCGCCACAACTTCCGCGTGCTACTCCATGAAAAACCCTTCAAAGGCGTCAACGGCTCCGGCAAACACAACAACTGGAGCCTCGGAACCGACCGCGGAACACAACTCTTCACCCCCGGCCGAACTCCGATGGAGAACCTGCGTTTCATCACATTCACCGTCAACGTAATGGCCGCCGTACACCGCCACAACGCCCTGCTCAAGGCCTCGATAATGTCGGCTACGAATGCCCATCGCCTCGGCGCCAACGAAGCGCCCCCCGCCATCATATCGATTTTCACCGGCAGCCAGCTGGCAGGAATACTCGACGTGATTGAGAACAGCTCGTCGGAAGACCTGACCGACCTGTCGCGTAAGGCAGGCTATTCGCTCGGCCTGGCGCAGATTCCTGAAATCATGATCGACAACACCGACCGCAACCGCACCTCACCTTTCGCTTTCACGGGCAACCGCTTCGAGTTCCGTGCCGTCGGTTCGTCGGCCAACTGCGCCTCGGCTATGATCGTGCTCAACGCAGCCGTAGCCGACCAGCTCGAGGACTTCCGCCAAAAGGTAGACGCCCGCACTGCCGCAGGCTCGACTCTTCAGGATGCCATACTCGACGAACTGCGCATACTTATCAAATCATCGAAAGACATTCACTTCGACGGCAACGGCTACAGCGAAGAATGGCAGAAAGAAGCCGCACGCCGCGGCCTGGACTGTGAAAGCAGCGCTCCACGCATTTTCGACGCATACCTGAGCGAGGCAAGCGTCGCCATGTTCGACCGCACGGGCGTACTTTCGAAAGTCGAGCTGGAAGCCCGCAACGAGGTCAAATGGGAAATGTACACCAAGAAAGTGCAGATCGAAGCCCGTGTACTCGGCGACCTTGCCATCAACCACATACTGCCCGTGGCTATACGCTACCAGTCGTCGCTGCTCGACAATGTCGTGAAGCTCTCGACCGTATTCGACAAAAACAAAGCCGCCGAGATGTCGCACGCCGACCTCGACACGATAGAACGCATATCGCGCCACGCCGGAGAGATCAAAAAACAGGTCGAAGAGATGGTCGACGCCCGCAAGCGCGCCAACGCCATAGCCGACGAACGCGAGAAAGCCATTGCCTACCACGACAACATCGTGCCGGCAATGCAGAGCATACGCCGCCATATCGACAAGCTCGAACTGCTCGTCGACAACGAGATGTGGCCCCTGCCAAAGTACCGCGAACTGCTCTTCATACGATAAAAGACAAGGTTTAAAGTTTAGAGTTTAAGGTTTAACAGAACTTCAGCCTCTAAACTTTAAACTCTAAACCTTAAACCCCGACTATCCCGAAATGGAAGCACTGAAACACGAATGCGGCGTGGCAATGATACGCCTGCTCAAACCGCTGGAATACTATAAAGCCAAATACGGCAGCTGGACCTACGGACTCGACCGCCTCTATCTGCTGATGGAAAAGCAGCACAACCGCGGACAAGAAGCCGCAGGTGTCGGTGTGATAAAACTCAACGCTCCCGCCGGCCACGAGTACATATTCCGCGAACGCGCGCTCGGCACAGGCGCCATCGACGAGATTTTCGCCACCATAGGCTCGAAAATTCCCGCCGGAATCAACGATGCCGATACAGAGGAAACAAAACGCTTTGCGCCTTTCATAGGTGAGATCTACATGGGGCATCTCCGCTACAGCACCACCGGCCGCAGCGGTCTGGAATACACCCATCCTTTCCTGCGCCGCAACAACTGGCGCTCGCGCGCGCTGATGCTGTGCGGCAATTTCAACATGACCAATGTGGCCGAGATTTTCCGCACAATCGAAAGCTCGGGACAGCATCCACGCCTCTACAGCGACACCGCTTTCCTGCTGGAACAGATAGGCAACGCTCTCGACAAGGAGAACCACCGCCTCTATCGCCTCTACCGCGACGAAATACGCGATCCGGAACTGGCACGCAAAATCGAAGACGGGCTGGACATCGCCTCGGTGCTACGCTCGGCCGCCCCGCTGTGGGACGGCGGATACACAATCTGCGGAGTGACAGGTTCCGGCTCGTCGTTCGCCATGCGCGACCCCCGGGGGATACGACCCGCTTTCTATTACCGCGACGACGAAATCGTGGTAGTGGCTTCGGAACGTCCGGTTATCCAGACGGTGTTCAACGTCCCACGCGACAGTGTACGCGAACTTACGCCCGGCGATGCTGTGATAGTCGACCGCCAAGGTAATGTCCGCATCGACAACATCCTACCGCAGGGTCCGAACTACCGCTGCTCGTTCGAGCGGATATACTTCTCCCGCGGCAGCGACGCCGACATATATCGCGAACGCAAGGCTCTCGGCGCCAACATTGTGCCGAAACTTATAGAAATGATCGACGGCCGATTCGACGACACAGTGTTCTCCTTCATACCCAATACGGCTGAGGTGGCTTTCTTCGGCATGACGGAAGAGCTTACGCGCCGGCTCGACGCCGACCGCGTGGCAGAACTGGCAGAACTCAGCGCCACAGGCAAACTCGACCGTGAAAAAATCACCGAAATACTGCGCCGCAAAGTCCGCACGGAAAAAATTGCCATCAAGGACATAAAGCTGCGTACTTTCATAGCCGAAGGCAGCTCGCGCAACGACCTTGCGACGCACGTCTACGACGTGACCTACGGCTGCATACGCACCGGACGCGACACACTCGCTATCATCGACGACAGCATAGTGCGCGGCACCACCCTGCGACAGTCTATCCTGCGCATACTCGACCGTCTGTTGCCGGAGCGTATCATAGTCATATCATCGTCGCCACAGGTACGTTTCCCCGACTACTACGGCATCGATATGCCCAATCTCGACGAACTTACGGCTTTCCGCGCCGCCATACAACTACTGCTCGACGGCGGCCGCCGCGACATCATCGACAGCACCTATGACGAATGCCGGCGCAATCTGGCACTGCCCGATGCAGAACAGACAAATGCCGTGACTGCCATCTACGCGCCGTTCACCGACGATGAAGTGTCGCGCAAAATCGCCGACATGCTCACCCCACCCGATATCCGAGCACAAGTCGACATTCTTTATCAGACGCTTGAAGGCCTGCACGATGCCGTACCCAACCATCCCGGCGACTGGTATTTCTCGGGGAATTACCCCACACCGGGAGGCAACCGCATGGTCAACAATGCGTTTGTCGACTACTACGAGCGTACTTTTATTTAAGGGAATCAGATTTTTCCCCTGAATACTTCCGCGGCCGGGCCTGTCATCACGATATGTCCGGCCGCGTCCTTATCTATAAGCAGATCTCCACCACGCAGACGCACAGTAACAGGCCACGAGGTGCGGCCGCTCATGACGGCGGCGACAGCAGCGGCACATGCGCCCGTCCCGCACGCACGGGTTTCACCGGCTCCGCGCTCCCATGCCCGCACGGCAAGATTGCCGTCGGCAAGCAGCTGCGTGAACTCTATGTTTGCTTTTTCCGGCCATACCGGATGCCGTTCAAGCTCGGGTCCAAGACTTCCGACAGGCGCCGCATCCACATCGTCCACGAAAAGCACACCATGCGGATTTCCCATGGACAGAGCCATAAGCTCCACACCCGCCCCCGAATCAAGGCTTACGGTGAAAGGCACCGAACCGTCGCCGACCGAACGCACGGGCACACGCGAAGGATCGAGTACAGGCAAGCCCATGTCGACGGCAAGCGTCAGTGCGCGGTATCCGTCCGGCGAAATCCCGGCGACTGTTATGCTACGCACACCGCCGAGAGTTTCCACCGTCATGGTGCGGCGACGTGCTGCAATAGCGGCATCAAAAACATATTTTCCGATACAGCGTATCCCGTTGCCGCACATCTGCGCCTCCGAACCGTCAGAATTGAATATGCGCATACGGAAATCAGCTATTTCAGAATCCAGCAGCAACAAGAGTCCGTCGGCCCCTATGCCCTCGGTACGATGGCACAGGCGACGGGCAAGTAAGGCGAAATCGCGGTCGGGAGCATAGCGACAGTCTATCAGGACAAAATCATTGCCCAGACCGTGCATTTTTGTAAATTCAATGTATGGCTCGCAACTCATGACTCTCAGCATCCGCCGACAGCTTTAGCCACACGGGAAAGTGCCTCGGCAAGGACAGGACGCGCACAGGCAATATTAAGTCGCACAAAGCCATTGCCACCGGTGCCGAAAGAAGGGCCGTCGCTGACGGCAATCATGGCACGGTCGACAAGCATGGATGTCAATGCCGCGTCGTCCAGGCCAAGATCACGGAAGTCGATCCACAGCCCGAATCCGGCCTGCGGCCTGAGAGCCTTTACACGAGGCATCTCACGCGAAATAAAATCTATGGCAAAGTCCGCATTGGCCTCTATATAGGATAGCGCATTTTCAAGCCAGCCGGCACAACGGCTGTAAGCGGCCTCGGTAGCGGCAACGGCCATAAGCGGAGGAGTGTCGAACTCGCTGCTTTCGAGCCATGCGAAGAAAGGCTCCCGCAAGCGTGGCGACCTGACTACTGTCCATGCACTCGCCAGACCGGGAATATTGAACGACTTGGATGGCGCTCCAAGCGTGACGGTCACTTCGGCGGCGGCATCCGACACCGTGGCGGTAGGGATATGACGCACACCCGAGAAAGTCAGGTCGGCATAGATTTCATCGGATAAAAGAACAACGCCGTTGTCGCGGCAGATTTCAGCCACACGTGCAAGAGTGGCCGCATCCCACTGCAGGCCGACGGGGTTATGGGGGTTGCAGACTATCATCATGGACGGACGCTGCTCAAGCATAAGCAATTCAAGGCCGTCGAAATCCATAGTATAATTTCCATCGGCGCCGAGAATCAAAGGATTCTCCACAGGTACACGTCCGCTGCCCTCGACCACCGAACGGAACGAATGATAGACTGGAGGCTGTATGACCACCCTGTCGCCCGGACGGGTAAAGAAATTCACACACAGCCCGAGTCCTTTCTTGACTCCGGGAATATAGTCTATCTCAGTACGGTCGACCTCCCAGCCATGACGCCGGCGGAGCCATCCGGTGATGGAGTTCCAGAACGACGCGGGAGCTGTTGTATAGCCGAGGACTGAGCCGTCGGCAAGACGGTCGCGCATGGCGTCGAGCACCGGTTTCGGCGTAGCGAAGTCCATATCGGCAATCCACAGCGGCAACAGGTCGCAGCGACCGTATTTTTCTTCAAGTTCTTCTATTTTTGTAGCGTCGGTCAGCCGGCGGTCGACGACGTTGTCGAAATCATAGTTCTGTTCTTTCATAATCATGTGCAAAAATAACGCTTTTTCCGCACATGTCATCACCGGTTGACCACATTTACAGGCGTGCCGGCAATGAAACTTCCGACATTGCCGATTGCTATGTCGAAAAGGCGTTCGCGCGCGGCATCGGAAGCCCACGCGATGTGCGGGCTTATGAAACAGTTAGGCAATGAAAGCAGCGGATTAGCTGCTTCAGGCGGTTCCTGACAGAGGACATCTAGTCCTGCAGCGGCAATGACTCCGGCACGGAGCGCATCGGCAAGAGCCGCTTCGTCGACAACCGGACCGCGTGATGTATTTATGAGTATGGCTGTCGGTTTCATCATGGCCAGACGGCTCGCGTCGACAAGGTTGCGTGTATCAGGCGTCAGCGGACAATGAAGACTTACGACATCGGATGTGGCGAAAAGTTCGTCGAGTCCGGTCTTCACATATCCCGCCGGCAACTCCGAGGCCGGCTTCGAAGTATACACAGCCACCTCCATGCCCAATGCTGCCGCTATGGCCGCAGTCGCTCTTCCCGTATTTCCGAAGCCCACGACCCCGAAACGCCGTCCGGCAAGTTCGGGCAAAGGAAAATCGCGGTAACAGAAATCGGGCTGCTCCGACCATTTACCACCGCGGTTGCATGCGGCATAATACTCTACACGGTTTGTTATTGCCAGCAGATGGGATATAGCCATCTGGGCTACGGATGCGGTGCTGTAGGCCGGAATGTTGGTGACCGTTATACCGGCTCGGCTTGCAGCCTCGACGTCGACCACGTTATATCCTGTGGCAAGCACGCCTATGTATTTCAGTCCCGGCAATGCCGAAATGATACGCGAGTTCAGCGGCACTTTGTTGGTAAGCGCCATCGTGCAGTCACGGAGGTTGGCGATGATGCCTTCTTCGTCGTCGTGCGGATAATGGTTGTAAATCTGATAGCTGTCAAGACCCTCAATAAGGTCAAAACGTTTCCAATGCGGATCGGAAACGGGAAATACGGCCTCGCCGTCGAGGCAAAGCAGATTGTGCTTCATAAAAGAATCGGTTAAATGGTGTGGCCGCAGCCTTTCAGGCCTGCATTATTGCGGATTCGATAGCATCGATATCGGCAGCGAGCTTTTTTTCGATTCCAAGACGCTCTTCGATATTGCGGCAGGCATATATCACGGTAGCATGGGTGCGGTCGATACGATGTCCTATTTTGGTAAGCGGCATATTCGCCAGCTTCTTTGCAAGATACATCACCACCTGACGCGCATCGGAGATCTCGCGCTTACGGCTCTTGGTGAAAAGCAGGTCGGGCTTAACGCCGTAATGCGAAGCCACGGCTTCAGCTATCACTTCAAAGTTTACGCTCCGGCGATTGATTTTCACCGCATTAGCCAGTACACGACGGGCAAGGTCAAGCGTGATGTCGCAATTGAGTGCGGTGGCATGCGCATAGAGCGACACGACTATTCCTTCTATTTCACGAATGCTGTCGGTAACGTTCGATGCTATAAATTCACGCACTTCAGCCGGTATATCGAGTCCGTCCTGCTCGGCTTTGAGCTGAAGAACGTCGCGACGCAGCTCAATGTCGGGCTTATCAAGCTCTACCGACATACCCCATTTGAAACGCGAGAGCATACGGGCTTCAAAACCTTCCATCTCAGCCGGCGGACAGTCGCTGGACATGATAATCTGCTTGTTGTTCTGATGCAGATGGTTAAAGATATGGAAGAAAATATTCTGCGTACCTTTCTTACCCTGAAGATCCTGTATGTCGTCGATAATCAGAGTGTCGATGCTCTGGTAGAAATGGAAAAAGCTGTTTGTGGTACCTTTCGCGACAGCAGCCGTATATTGGCTCTCGAAAAGACGGGCGGTGACATAAAGCACGCGCGCCTGCGGGTTCTTCTCTTTTATACGTATGCCTATTGCCTGAATAAGGTGCGTTTTACCTACACCTGTAGAACCGAAAACAAAAAACGGGTTGAATGTCTTGATTGTCGGATTGTCTGCAATCGATTCGCCTATGGTTCGCGCAATTTGGTTACTCTGACTGAGGCAGTAGTTCTCGAATGTATAGCGGGCGTAAAGCTGCGGATCGAATTCGGCAGCGGGTTTCGGCTGGAACGGGTTCGCAGGCTGCGCCTTGCTTTGCGCCATGATCGTAGGCGAAGGCTGCGCGCTGCGCTGGGTTATCACTGTCGACGGGTCGTTGTGGACAGGATAATAGTCATAGAAAAGCTGTACCCCCGGACCGTACACTTTCTTAATCCCCGCACGCAACACATCGAGATGGCGTTCTTCGAGCTGATCTACGAAGAACTCCGACTGCACCATCAACACAAGAGTGTTGTTCTCGAAACTCACCGAAGTGATGTCCCGGAACCAGGTGTCGTATTGTTGCGGCGTGATGTTGTCCTTTATGAAGCGGCAACATTCGCTCCATAATTCTTTGTGTCGGCTTTCCATTTCTTGGGGGATTTGGGGTGGTTAGCTGCTTAGGGGCACTGTATTTCCGATTACAAAATTCCAAAAAAAAATGTTGAAAAACAAATAGCTTTTTATTTGCAATTTTCAATTCTTTTGCAACTGTAAACAGTTCAGCATTTTACAAATCCGCCTTTGCAAAGCTTAAACAAAAGAGTTAAGGTTTTCATCTAACAAACTACATATCAATGCGCAATCATATACAATCACAGTTTCACAAACAACGGCCTCCGACAAGTCGGAAGCCGTGAAACATGCGATAATGAGGCGTTCAGCGATACAGGAGTAAGGTGTCGCCTGATTTCGCTAATTTAGAATCGTTTTAAATAAAATCAGAATACCTTTATAGTGACGTAGCGCTTGGGATTGCGCTTGATATCGACAAAAAGTGAATCAAGCGATGAAACCGTATTATTGATATTATCATAAAGTTCGGGGTCACGCGTAAGCTTACCTATGCTTGATTCAGGATCGTTAAGCTGGGCTGACAGAGCAGCAAGATTCGCCGATGTGGCACTGAGATTCGCAAGCAGACTGTCGATCTCAGCCTGATTCAGACGATATGACACTTCAGCAAGGTCGCCGGTCAACGAATCGACATTCGATGTGATATTCTTGACATCAGCCACAACAGGGGCAAGAGAATTCATAGTCGATGCCAGACGCTGAGAAGCAACAGCCAAATCAGCGGAAATAGCATCAAGTCGCCCTACAGAGGCTTTCAAAGCAGGGTCGGCTACAATAGCATTAAGCCCCGACAGCAACGAGTCGATTTTAGGAAAGATTGTTTCCACCGAAGGAATGACGTTCTCGGTCAGACCGCTCATCAATCCTTTTGCCGAACCTGATTCAATGGTGTCGCCGACAGCATGGACGGAAGCGGCATCATTGTTTAGCTGAAGCGATATGGATGCAGTGCCAAGCAAATCCGTCCCAAGCAAGGCCTTGGAACCCGACGGAATGCGCAGAGCCTTGTCAAGACTCATTTCCACCGACACATGACCGGGGTTATTGAATTCATAGCGTATGTCGCGCACCTGCCCTACCTTGAATCCGTTGAGAGTCACAGGTGCAGAAACAGCCAGGCCTTCGACATTATCGTATACGGCATAATAATAATTGGATGCCTTGAATACATTTACCCCTTTGAGATAATTGATTCCGAACACCAGTATGCCCAGAGCCGCGATTACACTTAATCCTATAATTACTTCTTTGCGAAAAACTTTTTTCATTTCGAATCTCTCTGTATATGCTTTTTTCGTTAATATTTCTAATTTGTGTGCCGCCGGATTTCGGAATGACGTCCGAAATATTTGCCGAAAGCCTCAAAAAGAGCCTCGGCACATTTCTGACGTCCGGATGCCGTATTGAGGAATTTTTCCGCCTCGGGATTGCAGATAAAATCCAATTCTACAAGCACCGACGGCATACCCGTAGCCCAAAGGACCCAGAATCCGGCCTGACGGATTCCTTTGTCGGCTCGTCCGGCATGGTCCACCAAAGCTTCCTGCGCCAGAGAGGCCATCTCAAGGCTATTTTGGAGATGCGCGCTCTGGCTAAGCTCGAATATTATGTACGACTCCGTCGAATTCGGATCGAATCCCTGATAAATCTCCTCGGCATCTTCGCCTTCAAGCTCGATTACGGCATTCTCACGCATGGCGACCTCAAGATTGCTTTCGGACTTGTGCAGTCCTACCGTATAGACCGATGCGCCATGGATCTTCGCACGATTGCGGTTACGGCGGTCAAGGGAATTGACATGTATAGAGATAAACAGATCGCCTCCTGCCTCATTAGCTTTTGCCGCACGGTCTTGGAGAGATATAAAGCTATCATCCTTGCGGGTATAGACAACGTCCACACTATCGGCATAACGCTTGTCGATCATCCGTCCGAGCCGCGTCGCCACATCAAGAACTATAGTTTTCTCTTTGGCACTACGCCCTGTGCAACCGTAGTCTTTGCCTCCATGCCCCGGATCAAGCACAAGGGTAAACGGACGCAAACCGTCCTCTCCGGCAGAAAGCGACGGAGCGACAGTACCGCATAATGCGATAGCAAAAAACAGGGCTGAAGCCCTTGTACAGGTTTTGAGTCGGGACATCGCGCGTTTACAAAAACCGTGCAAAGGTAATCATTAAATAGCTCTCCACCCTATTCTAAAGGTCGAAAAAACTAATATAATGGTATAAAATTCGCAAAAGCGGCAATTTCTTTGTATATTCGCATGGAAAACCAATTATCCAACGTTCCTGCAAAATATTGTATGAAAAAAAAGAAACTGATAATCCTGCTCTCTTTCACGGCGGCCATGACTGATGCCAATGCCGCCGGACTGGAAGCGTCTGCGCCAATGTGGCTTCGCGACGCCCGTATCTCCCCCGACGGAAACGAAATCGTATTTACATATAAAGGCGACATATTCACCGTACCGACAAGCGGAGGCAGCGCACGCCGAATCACATCAGCCGCAAGCTATGAATGCAATCCGGTTTGGAGTCCTGACGGCAAGACCCTGGCATTCGCATCCGACCGCCACGGCAACTTCGACATATTCACCGTCGACGCACACCGCCCCGGAACATGGAAAAGACTGACGTTCGATTCAGCATCGGAAATTCCCGAAACTTTTACCCCCGACGGCCGCCGAGTGATGTACTCGGCAGCCATACAGGATCCGGCGTCAAGCGCACTCTACCCATCAGGACGCATGACCGAAGTTTACGCCGTCAGCATTGACGGAGGTTCACCCGAACAGATTCTTGCCACTCCGGCACGATATATATCATGGAGTCCCGACGGCAAGAGCTTCCTCTATCAGGATGTGAAAGGTTTCGAGGACGAGTGGCGCAAGCACCATACCTCGTCGGTGACACGCGACATCTGGCTTTACGAACCGGCTACAGGACGTCACACACAGCTGACACACCGCCCCGGCGAAAACCTAAATCCGGTCTGGGGAAAAGACGGGAAAGAAATATATTACCTGAGCGAACGCGACGGCGACTCTTCCATAAACGTTTATCGTGCCTCAATCTCCGAAGCGGACAAGGCTGAAGCCGTCACACGTCTGGCCACACACCCTGTCCGGTTCCTTTCGCGCGCAACCGACGGACGCATGGCCTTCGCCTACGACGGCGAACTCTACACTATTGCCTCCGGCGCACGTAAACCCGAAAAAGTAAAAATAGAACTGAACGCCGATTTCCCGTCCGAAACGCGCAAACTAAGCGCAACTTCGGGAGGTAAAAATGCAGTGGCATCGCCCGACGGAAAGTCCATAGCGTTCATATACCGTGGCGATGTCTACGTGACACCTGTCGACTACCGTACGACCAAACAGATCTCCGATACCCCCGAAGCCGAGCGCGACCTGAGCTGGGCTTCGGACAGCGCGCTTATCTACACCTCGGAGCGCGACGGGCGTTTCAACATCTATAAAGCCACAGTGGCCCGCAGCGACGAGGGTCACGACTTCGCCCATGCCACAATAATCAACGAAGAAGCTCTGTTCAAAGCGGACAAGCATGAACGCTCGGCTGCAAAAATGTCGCCCGACGGCAAACAGCTTGCATTCATTCTCGACCGCAACAAACTCGCCGTAATGGATATGAAAAGCCGCAAGGTGCGCATGCTTACCGACGGCAGCACCTACCGGCAGCGCGACGGAGGATTTTCCTACAGCTGGTCGCCCGATTCACGATGGATTGCCCTGGAGATCGTCGACCGCAAACATGACCCGTATACCGACATAGCCCTGATAAATGTGGCCGACGGCAGCCTGACGAACATCACCAACAGCGGATATTTCGACGCAATGCCCCGCTGGACTCCCGACGGCAAAGCGATATCTTTCGTATCGGAACGCTACGGAATGCGCAATCACGCGTCCTGGGGTTCACAGATGGATGTGATGCTCGCATTCCTTAACGACGACGCGTACCGCCGCTACCGCATGAGCAAAGAAGAAACAGAGCTACTAAAAGAGCAGGAAAAGAAAGACAAAAATTCCGACAAAAAAGATTCGGACAGCGACAAGCCTCTTGACATTGACGTCGAAGGCATCGCAGATCGCCTCGTAAGGGTAACGCCGATGTCGGTCGACATGCTCGACCATATTGTCGACGCCGACGGAGAAACACTTTATTTCATATCCGAAGCCGAAGGAGGCGAAGCTTCCTACCTGTGGGAGTACGACATGCGCGAGAAAGAACTTGAAATGACCAAGCGTATGACCGACAGCCACGCAGGATTCGATGCTTCGGCCGACGGCAAGACAATATTCGTATTCGGCGAATCCCTGAAAAAGATGAGCAGCGGAGGCGGTCTTAAAAATATCACCTACAACGCACGCAAGACCCTCGATCCTGCCGCCGAACGCCGCTATATGTTCGACAATGCCGAACGCGAAGAGCGCGAGCGCTTCTATCGCACAGACATGCACGGTGTCAACTGGAAAAAACTCTCCGACAGCTACCGTCGCTTCCTGCCGCATATCAACAATAACTACGATTTCGCCGAACTGCTCAGCGAATGGCTCGGTGAACTCAACGTCAGCCACACCGGCGGACGTTTCCGCGGAACATCGCCCACTTCGGCCGCGGAGCGCACCGCGCGCCTTGGAGCCATACTTGACATGAACTATACGGGCAAAGGCGTACGCATCGAAGAAGTGCTGTCCAAAGGTCCCTTGGACGGAAAAGTTGTGGCCGGTAGCATAATAGAGGAAATCGACGGAGAGGAAATCGGAAGCGACACCCCGCTTTCAGTCCTTCTCGCCGATCGTAGCGGAGTTGCAACACTGCTCAGCGTGCGCACTCCCGACGGCACACATGCCGAAGTGACAGTACGCCCGGTCAGCGCCGGAGCCGAATCTGCCTTGCTGTATGACCGATGGGTACGCCGCCGCGCAGCCGACGTCGACAGCCTGAGTAATGGACGCCTCGGCTATGTGCACATCAGTTCTATGGACGACGCCTCGTTCCGCAAAGTCTACTCCGACCTGATGGGCAAATACAACGATCGCGAAGGTGTGGTGATCGACATACGCTGGAATGGAGGCGGTCGCCTGCATGAAGACATCGAAGTGCTCTTCTCCGGTGAAAAATACTTCACACAGGAAGTTCGCGGCGAGGCAACCTGCGACATGCCGTCGCGCCGATGGAACAAACCGTCTGTCATGCTTATGGCCGAAGCCTGCTACTCAAACGCCCACGGCACGCCTTGGGTCTACAAACACCGCGGCATAGGCAAACTCGTAGGTATGCCCGTTCCGGGAACCATGACATCGGTCAACTGGGTTACAATGCAGGATCCCACACTTGTTTTCGGTATTCCGGTAGTAGGATACCGTCTGCCCGACGGAGGCTTCCTCGAAAACCGCCAGCTTGAACCCGACATCAAGGTGGCAAATACACCAGAAGCCATCGTACACGGCGAAGATCTCCAGCTTCGCGCCGCAGTCAACGAACTCCTCCGCGAAATCGACAGCAGAAAAAAGTAAGTCACGATAGTTAATTATGACAAAATGTCACATTTTCGAATGTGGCATTTTTTTTGCAGGTTGTTATAACAGATAACTGAACTTATTAAACAACCCATTATATGCAAAAAGGAACTATCGGGGTAACGACTGAAAACATCTTCCCCGTCATCAAGAAATTTCTTTACAGCGACCACGAAATCTTTCTTCGCGAACTTGTGTCGAACGCTGTCGACGCCACCCAGAAACTCCGCACATTAGCCTCCTTCGGCGAATTCAAAGGCGAACTGGGCGCACTCGATGTGCGAGTTGATATCGATGCAGCAGCAGGAACCCTCACCGTCCGCGACCGCGGCGTAGGCATGACCGCCGACGACATCGACCGCTACATCAACCAGATCGCATTTTCAGGAGCCGAAGAATTCCTTGCCAAGTACAAGGATTCCGCAAATGCAATCATCGGACACTTCGGACTCGGTTTCTACTCGGCTTTCATGGTTGCCAAAAAGGTCGAAATCCATTCTCTTAGCTACAAGGAAGGCGCTGAAGCCGTACGCTGGACCTGCGACGGTTCTCCGGAGTACACCATGGAGAAAGGCGACCGCACCGAACGCGGTACCGATATCATCCTTTACATCGATGATGAAAGCAAGGAATTCCTCGAGCAGGTGCGCATCGACACATTGCTGAAAAAATACTGTCGCTTCCTGCCTGTACCCGTAATATCAGGCAAGGAACAGGAATGGAAGGACGGCAAAATGACCGACACCGACCGCGATCTGGTAATCAACGCCACCGAGCCTCAATGGATGAAGAAACCCGCCGACCTAAAGGACGAGGACTATCTCAATTTCTACCGCGAGCTTTATCCCGGACAGGACGATCCTCTGTTCTGGATCCACCTCAATGTTGATTATCCTTTCACCCTGACAGGTATACTGTACTTCCCGAAAATCAAAAATAACTTCGACATAAACAAAAACCGGATACAGCTTTATTGCAATCAGGTATTTGTCACAGATTCGGTCGAAGGCGTGGTACCCGAATTCATGATGCTGCTCCAGGGCGTGATCGATTCACCCGATATCCCCTTGAACGTGTCGCGTTCCTACCTCCAGAGCGACAGTGCCGTCAAGAAAATATCAGGCTACATAACCAAGAAGGTGTCGGGACGCCTTGAAGAACTTTTCAAAGCCGACCGTGCCGAATTCGAAAAGAAGTGGGACGACATCCGTCTTTTCATTGTCTACGGCATGCTCACCGACGAAAAATTCTGCGACGCCGCGCTTAAATTCATGTTGCTGCGCGACACCGAGAACCGTTACTTCACAGCCGAAGAATACAAGAAACTGGTAGAGGCTGAACAAACCGATGCCGATGGTAACATCATCTACCTCTACACCACCGATCCTGTAGCACAATACAGCTACATAAAGGCAGCCAACGACAAAGGCTATAACGTACTTCTGCTCGACGGACAGCTCGACAACCATTTTGTCGGCCTCCTCGAACAGAAATTCGAGAAAACGCGTCTTGTCCGTGTCGATTCAGGTGTCATAGACCAGCTCATACGTAAAGCCGACCGCAAAGAAGCCGATCTGACTCCCCTGCAGCGTAACATCCTGACAGGCATATTCAGTTCGCAGCTCCCGACTGTCGAAAAGACCAACTTCCTCGTAAGCTTCGAGGCTATGGCTCCCGGCGATGCCCCTATCGTAATCACACAGGAGGAATTCATGCGCCGTATGAAAGAAATGGCCGCAATGAATCCCGGCATGAATTTCTATGGCGAACTCCCCGACAGCTATAATCTGGTAGTAAATACCGAACATCCGCTTATCGTAGCCCTGCGCGACAAAGCCGGCAAAGAACTCGACTCCGAAGTAAACCCCCTGGCAGACAGCATCGACAGCGACAACGCCGCAATAAGCGAAATCAGAAAAGCGGCCGGCGACAAAGCTCCGGATGCCGAAGGCGAGCAGAAAATCAAGGAGCTTGAAAAAGCCGTAGGCGAAACTCGCGAACGCCAGAACAAAATCGTGGCAGACTATGCCGCCGGACAGCCTGTCGTCAAGCAGCTTATCGATCTTGCCCTGCTCGGCAACGGCCTGCTGCGCGGAGAAGCCCTCAATGAATTCATCAAACGCTCGGTAAGCCTGTTAGCTTAAAACGCAACAATTATAAACGAAACGCCTGCCATAAATCAGCTATGACAGGCGTTTTTTATTGCAATACACCGGTACTTATAACTTTCCGACAATAGCGTGGCCTGCATGAACCATAAGCAGACCGACCAGAAAACTCAAACTCGCATACAATGCCATCTGGACAAAACGACCATCGCCGAATGCGGCATAATTTTCATGGACAAAAGTCGAGAAGGTAGTGAATCCTCCGCAAAAGCCTACTGTAAGGAACAGACGCCAATGTTCGCCAAGCACGCTGTGACGATCGAAAAGTCCATACAGAAGCCCGATAAGGAAGCAGCCTATTATATTGGCCAGAAATGTTCCCCATAAGGACTGTACACCTGCCACATCTGTCATAAAGCGGGAAACACCGTAGCGCGCCACGCTTCCGAGGAAGCCTCCGGCACCGATGAACAACAGTATCTTAATCACAATCCGATATTTTTTTTATTACGGCAAGAGCCTGAGGAAATAAATCGGCAGACGGATCGAGCCAATGCACATCGTTATCACGCCGCAACCATGTCAGTTGTTTCTTGGCATAGACACGTGTGTTCTTGGCTATGCGAGCCACAGCTGTCGCCAAATCCCATTCACCGTCAATATATTTTTTCAATTCCTTGTAACCTACAGTATTCAACGAATTGGCGTTGCCGGCCACCGCAAAAGCAGCCCGTGCTTCCTCAACAAAACCCGCGTCCATCATCCGCTCTACCCGACTGTTAATGCGCCCGAATAGTTGCTCCCGCGGATAGTCAATAGCCAGCTTGACAACACGGAAATCACGCTGACGCGCTTCTCCCGTACAGAACGACGAGTAAGGCCGACCGGCCTGCAGGCTAACTTCAAGGGCATGCAGCAAGCGGCGGGGATTACGGCGGTCGACACGCGCGTAATAGTGCGGATCTACAATCTCAAGCTGCGCACAGATGCCGTCAAGACCATGATCACGGTACAAAGCCGCCACATAAGCCCGGGTGCGGTCGTCGACAGCAGGCATGTCGTCTATGCCACGCACAACAGCGTCGACATACATCATCGAACCGCCACACATCACCGCTACAGAGGATTTTTCCCACATCGACGGCAACAGAGCCATTACGTCACTTTCGAACCGTGCGGCGCTATAGTACTCTTCCAGCCCGAGGAAACCCACGAAATGATGGACAGCACGCCGCCGCTCCCCTGGCGAGGGAGCGGCGGTGCCTATGGGTATGTCACGGTAAATCTGACGAGAATCGGCCGAAATGATGTCGCAGGCGAAATGTCGCGCTATGGATATGGCAAGGTCAGTCTTGCCCGAAGCTGTCGGTCCGGTGACCACCACAAGAGTGCGGCAGACTTCCGGACTATTTTTCACGCCTTGCAGCTATTTTCGCGATTTCTACAATCACGGCCTCGGCTTTCTCCATCGAAGGAATGGGCACGAACTCATAGCGGCCATGGAAATTCAGTCCTCCGGCAAATATATTAGGACACGGCAGACCTTTGAAAGACAGTTGCGCGCCGTCCGTACCTCCGCGTATAGGCTGCACCTTGGGTTCAACCCCGATCTCGCGCATAGCCTGTTCCGCTATATCGATGATATACACTACAGGTTCTATCTGCTCACGCATATTATAGTACTGATCCTTTATATCAATGGAGCAGCATCCGGGAAATTCGTGATTGATTTTACGAACCAGATGTTCGAGTTCTTTTTTACGGCGTTCGAAACGGTCGCGGTCGTGGTCGCGCACGATATAGGTCAGCACCGTCTTTTCAACAGTACCTTCCATCGACACAAGATGATAGAAGCCTTCATAATCCTCTGTGTGCTCAGGAGTTTCCCAACGCGGAAGCATTATGACAAACTGGTTTGCGATACGCATCGAATTTATCATCTTGTGCTTGGCGTAACCCGGATGCACATTGCGTCCGGTGAATGTGATGCGTGCTACGGCAGCATTGAAATTCTCGAACTCGAGTTCACCTACGGCACCGCCGTCCATTGTATATGCCCAGTCGGCACCGAAAAGGCCTACATCGAACTTATGTGCCCCCTGCCCTATTTCCTCGTCGGGATTGAATGCTACCCGTATCTTGCCATGAGCTATCTCAGGATGTTCTTTCAGATAAGCCACAGCCGACATGATTTCGGCCACACCGGCTTTGTCGTCGGCTCCGAGAAGAGTCGTACCGTCGGTAACGATAAGATTCTGCCCCACATAGTCGGTCAGTTCTGGAAATTCAGAAGGCGAAAGGACAATGCCGTCTGTCTGATTCAGCACTATATCGCCGCCATCGTAATTCTCGACTATGCGTGGCGACACATGGCGTCCCGACATATCGGGCGACGTGTCAAGATGGGCAATGAAACCTATAGTAGGCGCACCCTCGTAACCGGGAGTAGCGGGCAGAGTCGCCATAAGGTAACCGTTATCGTCAAGAGTGATTTCCGTCAGACCTATAGCCTCAAGCTCGTATTTAAGGTGGCGCGCGAAAATCATCTGTCCGGGCGTCGACGGTGTCATGTTGGTAAGTTCGTCGCTCTGGGTGTCGAACTTCACATATTGCAGGAATCTGTCAACAAGAGTCATTACAGAATATATCAGAAATGGTTTTAACAATCAGACATCAGATACTACGCCAGGGTAGAGCCACCTTGATGCCCTGGGCATCTTTTCCCGTACCGTTGGCATAGATGAAGCGGTAACCGTCGATCTGCATCGATTTCAGCATCTCCTTTACTGTGGCTTCGTAAGGGCCGAAAGCCTCGTAGCGGGGATGTAGAATTTTCAGATAGTGCGACTTCAGGGTACCCGGGGTCTGATTTGCGAACTTGCGGGTGTTGGCGAACACTATGGTGTAGCTGGCGAACTTGTTTGCCACCTCGAACTCGGCATCCTGCGCATTGGCATCGGCACGATAGAAAGCGACGCGCGAAGCGAGGATTTCAAGTACGTTTGCACGTGCTTCCTGATAGCCGAGCTGGCTCGGGGAGAGCTTCACAAGGTTACGCAGGCGCGAAGCTCCTATTGTGTAGGTACGGCTGTCGCCGGTGGTTCCGCTAAGAATTATCTCAAGACTTCCCTCTTCCTTTGTTATCGTATTTACAAAGTCATCGAGGTTCTTCCCGGGGTGACGCTTCAACTCAAGAGCGGTGAAATATTCAACAAGAGCCTCACCGCACTGCCGGACGTCAATAAGCGAATCGGCAAGAGCTGCCTTTACAGTGAATATGCCGTCTGAATATGAAACATTCACGGAATCCAGAAATTCGGGAGCCTGTTCAACTGTTTTTGCCATCTCCAGATTGAGATTATCGGCTATAGCGGCAAGTGGGGATTCTTTAGGCGTGGTGGAACATGCGCAGAGCACCAGCAGAACTACGGCAAGAACCGTAAGAAGCGATTTGTTGATTTTCATAAGTAGCATTTTTTGAGTTTTTATACTGTCTGGGAACGGGTATTAACCCGATTGCCGCAAAGTTACAAAGAATTTACGGATTTATGGCAACCGTGTTGGTCAAAATTCAGCCATGGCATTTATTTGTGAACTTACAGGCAAATGACTGTCAAACCAGTCGATATTACGGCGCAGTGCTGTCTTAATCCGGTCAGCTCTGAGCTGTGCAGTCTGGGACGGATCATCATCCCATCTCGCGCAGTCATTTCGCCATGCGGGACCAAGAGGCAATACCACATCGTCGATATAAGCATATATTTCATTTATCTTATCAGGATAAAGCTCGTTCCAGACCTTCTCAACCGACTTACAGAAACTGTCATAGCGAATAATTTCACCTATCCAGTGAGGCGTGAATCCGTAATGGACTTTCATTCTGAATGTATAATCGCTTTTCTCGCGGTTGTAGCACACAAGATCCCAGACAGGACCGGCTACCCATTTTGCACCGTCATTCAAGTCCTTATGGAGATAGAAACTGCCGTGAAATCCGTCAGGATTATCCATCACCTCCTGTACGATAAAGAAGCGTGCCATGCTTTCGACATCCATATATTCTTCCCATTCGGTCGACGTTTTGTCGTCAGAATAAATGGCTGAATTTATGGCTTTGAACTCATCGGTCAGCCATTGCAACTGTGCGTCCGACAAATCTTCCGGAGAATGATATTTCAATGTAAGGTTCCAGCTATCGTTTTCAGGAATAGTTATCTGACAGTCATCGCGGTAATTATCAACTTCCACAAGCCATCCGCCTTTTATAAGTTCCGGATCCGTTTCCTGATCCTGCTGTTCATATATATTCACGCGATTGTCATCGATGCGTATAGTTTCAGTAAGAAAATACAAGCCTATATAGTCCCCGTTCAGCACCACCTCCACCGGACGAAAATCCGGAGTCCATGCCATGCCTGCCAGTTTTCCGAGATGCAGCCCTGCCACTGTGTTTTCCGAG
>Ga0209064_1002372_pt1 | contig 21414 bp, 26 predicted proteins | sample Inofromicrocosms_FD_187498 | JGI IMG/M metagenome (GOLD analysis project Ga0209064, IMG submission 187498) | Mouse cecum microbial communities from Vienna, Austria - Inoculum for glucosamine and mucus D2O microcosms (SPAdes) (version 2) | ecosystem: Host-associated > Mammals > Digestive system >... | reverse complement strand
TTTTTCAAGGCATAGTACCCGCTATGTCCAATGTTTATGTCCATTTTTCTCAAATTTCTTTTCCTGCACGATATTCACTTGTCAATCTTCGGTTGGAATCTCATTCATTGAGATTCCGAGAAGTTATCAATTATCCTGCGGATTTCTTCCGCTTCATCCGCTGTAATCTTGGAACCCTGCATAAATGCCGCAATAAATGCTGGAAGCGAGCCGGCAAAAGTATCTTCCACATATCGTCTGCTCTGCATGGAATAAAATTCATCCCTGGAAATCACAGCCGTTACCACTCCATTTTCATTACGGAACAATCCTTTGTCTATTAGTCTCCGCAATACATTATGTGCCGTAGTTCTTTTCCAGTTAAATTCTACCGCTGTCATCTTTACCAATTCAGACGAAGTAACCGGCTCATGCGCCCAAATCATATCTGCATATCGTGCCTCAATAACACCCAATTGTATTTCTGCCATGTGTTTCGTTCTCCTTTCACAGACTACTCACAGTAGTCTCTATCACAGACTACACTAAATGGTCTCAAAAGTCAAGATTAAACTCTCACACCTAACACACCTTAGAAAGTGAATATATTAAATGGACTGTTGCCACTGAAAAGTTTATAGACAGAGAATAAAAGAGATTGGACCGGCAGCAGCTGGTCTTTTTTTAACAGCTCCTGTATGATAATTCCCAAATTACAGACACTAATCCTAAAAAGAAAGAAGGGATTACTATGGCTGTTGCGCACAAAGGCTCCATCTCCATGGGGCTTGTCTTGATCCCTGTGGGCCTGTATAAGACCACCGTAGACAATGACATCCACTTTAACCAGCTTGATAAGGAGAGCAAGGCACGCATTAAATATAAGAAATACTGCAGCCACTGCAACAAGGAAGTCGGCCCGGATGACATCATCAAGGGGTACGAATATGAGAAAGATAAATATGTGGTGATGACGGATGATGACCTGGAGAAGATCAAGACAAAGAAGGATAAGACCATCCACATCCTGCAGTTCGCCAAGATAGCGGAGATCAATTCCATTTATTATGAAAAAGACTATTATGCCATACTCGACACCGGGGCGGAAAAAGCGTATGAGCTGCTCCGCCAGGCACTGCTCTCCCAGAAGAAAGTGGCCATCGCAAAGACCGTGATGGGGACGAACGAAAAGCTCCTCGTCCTCTATCCCACCAAAGAAGGCATGATCGTCAAGACACTGTTTTACCATGATGAGATTGCCGCCGTTCCAAAGCAGATGCCCAAAATCACGCTTGACAAGAACGAACTGGACATGGCGAAGATGCTGGTTGACAACATGACCAAGCCTTTCGTCCCGGAAGACTTCCAGGATGAATACCAGGCAAGGCTGCGGGAGGCAATCATGAAAAAGATCCAGGGGAAAGAAATTGTCACCGCCGATACCAGTGAGCCGGGCAATGTGATCGACCTAATGGAAGCCCTGCAGAAAAGCCTGGAGATGTCCAAAGGGAACGGGCGGAAAAAGATGGGAACCGCATAATGGATCTGTTCGAGGAAAAGAGAGTAAGCCCTATGCTGATCTCTCAGATGCAGGAACCATTCAAGGACGATAAATGGATCTATGAACTGAAGCTGGACGGCTGCCGCTGCATCGGCTATTTTGACCAAAACGGCATCTGCCTGCGGAATAAGAGGAACATGGAACTTCTCCCCAAATTCCCTGAACTGAAGGAACTCCACCGTAACGTGTCGGAGCGGACAGTGCTTGACGGTGAACTGGTGGTGCTTCGGGATGGCGTCCCTGACTTTTTTGAACTTCAGCGGCGCACCCTGCTGACAGACCGCTTCAAGATTGAACTGGCAGCCGCAAGGCATCCTGCCTCCTTTGTTGCTTATGACTGCCTTTATGAAGGCAGCCGCAGCATCATGGACCATCCACTCCTTGAGCGAAAGGAAGTCCTGCAGTCATCCGTCCGCGAGAACCGCCTTATCGCCATCTCACGCTATATCCCCACGGATGGCATCGGATTGTTCCGCGCCGCCGATGAGAAGGAACTGGAAGGTGTAGTTGCCAAAAGAGCCGCCAGCCTGTATTATCCCGGCAGGCGCACAAAAGACTGGATCAAATTCAAACGGATGGCAGATGAGGAATTTGTTGTATGCGGCTATATCCGGAAAAACAGCAGAACCTTCAGCATCATCCTTGGAAAATACCATGACGGCACCTATCTTTATAAAGGTCATGTAACACTGGGCGTCACTAAAGAAACCGTCAGCCAGCTAAGGGAAAGTGGCATCACGCCGTTCACAGCCATTCCTGCAGATGCAGGCAATGAATCTGCCATTTGGGTTTATCCGGACAGAGTATGCACTGTGGAATACATGCCAAACACAAAAAACTCTCTGCGTCAGGCTGTCTTCAAAGGATTCCGCACAGACATGGTGCCGGAGGATATAGATTGACAAAGCCGGGCGTTTCATCCAGGCTCTGAAGCGTTTGCGGAAGGATTTGAACCTTCGGTGCGTTGCCGCACACCACCTTAGCAGGGTGGCACCATAAACCACTCGGACACGCAAACGGAAAGTGGATGGGGCAGGACTCGAACCTGCGGTGTTTCTGTGTGACGGATTTACAGTCCGCTGCCCTCGCCGCTAGGCATACCCATCCATAATGTGACCAGGGGGAATCGAACCCCCGTGAGCAGAGCCACATATCTGCAAAGCGAGCTGCGTTCGCTTTACTGCCACTGTCCTATGGCCACAGTAGCTCCTGCGGGACTCGAACCCGACATTTCCGGCTTGAGAGGCCGGCGTCGTAACCTTTAGACCAAGGAGCCATATAATGATCCCCATGGGACTTGAACCCAATACCTCCGGCTTGAAAGGCCGGTGTCCTGACCTTTAGACCAGGGGACCTTGCTGCAGGCATTTTCCAGCCTGCTGTTATCTTATTGTTTCTCTTTCTTATCTTCCATTCATGCGCTTATCTGCACCTGCGCCGCTGTATCCGTAACCAGAATATCATCCAGGCGTACCTGCAGAACCGCTGCAAGCACCACCAGATTGTCTATGGTCGGCAGGGCAACACCCTGCTGCCACTTGTATATGGCCTGCGGCGTGGCAAAGCCGAAAACATCCTGCAGATCCCTTACCGATAGCCCTGCCTGCTTCCGCAGCCTTGCTATGTTCTGCCCTGTCCTTACCATATCTATAACCGGCAGATTCACCATGATCCTCACCTCCTGCTATTTGAAATCAATATCCAGGCGGCAATGCTCCATATGGGACTTGAACCCATGACTCCTCGATTAAAAGTCAGGGATGTCCTTTATCCCTTGTGCTCCTCCCATCTGAGCTAATGGAACATAAAAAATACCGCCTACCTCATTTAAGATAAGCGGTACTTGAAATCTATGTTCTATTCCCGGCAGCCTTCCAGAAGACCTGCCTTCGGACATCACACAGTTTTTCGCCTTTTCCTTATCTTGCATGAGCGCATCTTAACCAGACTCTGTTCTTTTTCTTTACTGAACAGTGCCTCATAATGTTCGCTATGCAGATAATAAACAACTGGAGTTGTTGCGAAGCCATTCGCGGCGAAATTAACTGTTGCCATGATTGTTCCCTTTCCGGACTTATCCGTCCTCTTTGTTTTCTACTGTAATCACTATAACACCAATTTTCCGTTTTGTCATTATACTGGTAATATAATCGTCCTGCTCCTAAACCAGATTCAGCAATGCCTGAACCTGCTCATACGCATCTCTTTTTATCAGCTCAACATCCTCGTCATCATCCAGTCCAAGGAAATCAGCTACGTCTTTCGGACCTGCATGGTCTGCAGACGCGAATTTCCCTGACAGTTTTTCCTTCATCTCCTGTACCAGCCTTCTGTTTCCAGCTGGCTGGAACTCCTTTGCCAGTTCCTTTACGCCGCCTCTGTAATGCTTTAACAGGAAATAGATATCATAGGCATCTTTGGCTTTTCCCCTCCCCATTGCCGCCGCTTTCATGATCAGATAGGGAACCACCGCAACCACGCTGACGTTTGCCACATCACATGCTCCATCCGGGCGTTTCGCCTCCAGATGGATCTTCTGCGGCGGAAAGTCAAATGCAAAGTTCCCTCCTGTGGCTTTCAATGCCCTGATGCCCTGCACATGCTGGCTTCTTTTCTTTGGCTGGGTCCCGCCGTACATTCCTGCAAGGATGTCAACATCCACATCATATGGAACCCCCTCTATCTCTACTGTTTTCACAAATGAGAAATATTTATCCGGATGCTCCCTGTATCCGCTGCCCTGTAGAATCCTTGCCATATTCTGATACCCTTCGTCATGCAGTGTCAGATGGTTGATCAGGACATCGACATCCACGCTGCCAATATGCCCTTCTCCCGGAAACATCAGGTCAGGGACCCAGCCGCCCACAATACGGATGTCATCCTCGTATTCCTTAAAAATATTGACCAGCTCCACCAGTATCCTGTGGGCCGCTTCTTTCTGTCCCTCGGAATAATCAATGCTGCTCTTCAAATCTTCATCCTTTATCATCTGATAATCTCCTTTTGCAGGACAGCTTCGGCCAGTTCCTCTCCCCGTCCCTTTAGCTGCAGGCTGTCCAGGCAGACCTGCAATGGCGACACCACCATATCCCCTGTGATGATCCGGCAGTCTTTTATATAAGAATCATTCTCCAAAGGGTAAATGACCATATTGGCACCGCTTTCCACCTCTTTTATCCCCAGATAGCGGACTGCTTCCCGTATATCCTCCGGTGCCATATATACATGGACTTTATTATACCGGACCACCGGCGCATACCGGACACCGCCGGAAAAGCCTGTAAGATAGCTCTCTATCCCCGTATCTTGTTTCAATTCCCGCAGCTTCCCTTCCAGGACGGAAATGTTATCCAGGCTGTAGCAGGGATATGAAACTGCATCTTTCCTGCCATAGACCCTGCCCCATTCCCTTATAACCAGGCCAGGCTCTGAAACAGCATAGCCCTCCGCCGTCCTGACTGCCCAGGCATTCTTCATCAGGAACCCCATTACTTTGGAGACCTGGCCGATGCTGCAGCCAACCTTTTCCGACAGGTGCTTTAACTTCCACACCTTATTTATATCTGCAAAGAGCTCCCGCAGGATCAGGGAGGAAACCACTGATGACCTCTCAAATATGGAAACGGCACTGCGCTGCTTTGGCTGGGGGTTCTTATTGCCCCGCTCAGACAGATAAATGGAATGTCCCACAAACCAGCAGTTTCCGGCATAATCAAAATACCCCATTCCATTCTCTTCACATATCTGCGCTGTCCTGTCCGATATATACGGTGAAATCAAAATGCGGACTCCTGTATTATCGTTCTTTGTTCCAATCAGCTGCATGACAGTTGAAGGGAATACCTGCTGTAAGGAATAGGCATATATTTTGAACACAAAGCCATCATCCATTTCAACAGATGCAATGAATCCATCTTCCGTTCTCCGGTCCACTTCATATTTCTGGATATTGGGGAGCTTAAGAAATTTGTTTTCTACACATTCCATCCCTTTTCTGTCATCCGGTTTCACTTTAATCACCACTTTCACTCTATTGGTGAAATTTATTATATCAGTGAAACTTCATAAGGTCAATCCCTGTTTCACAACCATATAGGATATTTTTCATTTTTTAATACTGTCTGCTATTCCTGTCTCACCTCCAGCCCGTCCAGCGTAAGCCCCGGTAATCCCACCAGATACCATTTGTCATCCATGCCCATCTCCACACGGACGGGAACCCAGACATCATTCAGCCTGAACTCAAAGACCTCCCCGCAGTGGATGCCGCCATAATCGCGCCTGTCACCGTCCTCGTCAGTGTAATGGAAATTGTACCTGCCGCTTTGCTTATCATAAAATAATGTACCCTGTTTCATAAACAGTCCTCCTCTAAAATTTATTCTCATATAATAAGGAGTTCCATTTCCCCTGTTTCCTTGAAACTTTTTACACATTTTTCTGTTCTTTTTCCGCTATTTCCGCGCAGACATTTTTCAAAGAGTTAAATGTTACCCTCATCATATTCTGCCATTCTTCCCCGGTTTTGCAGATCACATCCAGCTTATGCACAAGACCCGGCAGATAATGTTCTATGCTCTTTCCATACTCGCCATCCATTTTATCAGCCGAAAACCCTATGGAGATTTCTTCTATACCAGCCTCCATGATAATCTCGACATTTTCCGCAATCGTGCCCAGTATGATCCTTTCGAGCTGGTCCGCTGTCTGGAAAAACAGGAAAGTTTCAAATTCATTTCTTGGTGCCAACACATAAAAAATATTACTCTTATTGGTGCCAAACGCCACATCCGCATTCCACTCCTTAAAATAATCCCGGTACTTTTCCATGACCTGCAAGATTTTGTCCCTTTCCACCACTTTGTCTCCGTTCATACCATTTCCTCCTGTGTATTCTTAAATTCTGCCTCATATTTTTTCACCAGCCGGTAGAAGCTGTCCTTCTTCAGCCCGGTCAACATCATAGCCTCCTTTGCCGAGATCACGCCGCCTTTCCATCTCCCATAGCAGTCCTCCCAGTTCTCCGGGTATTCCACCCTCGGCCTGCCCAGATGCTTCCCGCCTGCTTTGGCCACCTCTATTCCCTGCCGCTGCAGCTCATGGCGCTCCGTCCAGTCCTCATCAGCCACATATGCGAATACCGCCAGCACAACGTCCGTGATCAGCTGCCCCACCAGCTCCTTCGACTGCGTGGTATCCAGTATGGGCATGGAAGTCACCTTAATATTAGCGCCGATTTCCTTTGTAATGTGGAACCACTCCTTGTATATCTCCCCATAGTTCCTCCCGAACCGCTTCAGCTCCGTCACCACCAGCAGATCGCCCTGACGCAGGATGTTGTCCACCAGGGAACGGTACACCGGGCGTTCAAACTTCCTCCCGGATTCTTTCTCCACATAGATATCGCGCTCGTCGATGCCCTCCTCGTCCCGCAGGATGTGGATCTGCCGCTCCGGGTTCTGCTCACGGGTGGATACGCGCACATATCCGAACTTCTTTGCTGCCATGACAGCCCTCCTTCCGTAAAAATCCGTATCGCAAAAGGTATACCTTTGGAGACGTCCACTCCAGCATGCATACACCCCTGTTTTTCTGTCGCAAAAAGCCCTTTTTGGGTTTTGCGATGTCGTGGTTGTGCCCAATACCTTTTGCGACACATCATTTTATACGCAGGGGATGCCCGAAACGCAACACATCCCCTGCACAATCACTTAAACCCTGAAACTGTGCCATAAGGCCAGTGCCATCTAAATCCTGAACGTCCGGATGCAGCTTAACAGGGTTGCCGAGAATTCCTGGTACAGGTCCTCCTCGAATACATTCTGCTCCATGGCGTTCTTGATAAGGAGCGGGCGGTACATCCGGAAGATTGCCTCCTGCGCCTCCTTATCCCCCGCCTTCGCACGCTCCAGCAGCTTTTCAAAATCTGTCATTCCCATTCATCTCCTTCCTGAGTTTCCTGAGCACATAGTAATATGCCATCTCCGCCTGTTTCGGCTCCATCCGGAACCGCTCTCCCAGTTCCGCAAAGGTAAGCTCCCCGTACACCCTGGCGAACAGAATCTCCCTGTCCCTGTCTTTCAGCCTGCTTATGGCCTTTGCCAGCCGGTCGCTCTCCAGAAGGTCCAGCAGCTCGCCGTACCTCTGCCAGTCCCGGAAGATAAAATCCGTATGCTCCCCTATGTAAGCGCGGTACTGCTCCCCAAAGTCCGTATAGTTGCGTTCCAGAAGATCCTCCCTGGCAGCCTCCCTGCCCTGCAGCCGGCATTTCCGCTCCCAGTATTTCTTGCGCGTGTTCCCCACAGCCGCCATCAGGTATGCCGTGAAGCGGTTCTGCACGGAATCGTTATGTTTTTCTTTCATCCTTTTCGCCTCCAGTCTTTTTCCACGTTTCCCTGTGAACCGTGGGACCGGAGGCCCTCTTGCAGGATGGCTTATGCAGGCTCTGGACGCAAAAGGGAAAGGGCATTTATCCGCCCGACAGCACGGATAGACACCCTTTTCCCATAAGTTCATGCCTCCCTCTAAAAAGTAGCGTACCAGACTACCATTCAGGGCACAGGACGCTCCACGGAAGCTTATGATTTTTTTAACGAAATTCCCCTGCCGCTGGCCGGCTTACGATCATTCCCCACTGCGGACCATGCACCTCTCCCATGGCCGCAAAAAGGCACCCAAACAAAACCCTGATGAACCATGTTTTTTTTGTTCACCAGATGTCCGGGTGCTTAGTAGTTTATTACGCTATCTTTTAGGGTGTTTATACCATTTTTACTTTTACAAGGTATGGCAATACACTACTATTAGGAGGTGATTCGCATGTCTTTATCAATCAGTGATGCCCGTGTGTTCAGCGCTGCCCTAAAAAAAGCAAGGCAAAAACGGAAGCTCACACAGGCTGAGTGTGCGGAGCTGCTTGACCATTCCGTGTCCTTCCAGAAGGACCTGGAACGTGGCCGCTGCTCCCCAAGCATTGAGGGGTTTTACCATATCTGCAGGACGCTCGGCATTTCCGCGGACGACTGTATCTTCCAGGATGGAGCCGACAGAACCGGCTCTACATACCAGACGCTGCTGCGGCTGCTCCCGTTGTGCAACGAAAAGAGCCTGTCCGCTCTCGTGGCTGCTGCAGCTGTACTTACAGGTGCTGATCAGAATGCCGTGCTAAAAGAACAGTCCGAAAGTATCCGTGACGAACAAACGTAGTATGTCAGATAAAAGCAAAAAAGCCAGCCGTCCAGATTTATGTCTGTTCCGCTGGCTTTTTCTGTAATGCCGCATGGGAAGGCTGTTTCCATGCCTGTTCTTAAGTAATGATATAAGTTTCAGCTGAAAATACAGATACTTGCTTGCACCCCATTTCCGGGGCAGATTCCCCTTAAACTAAACAGGAAGATATCTTCCTTCCTCCTGTGTGACTTCTTCTCACCAGGCCATAGTACGGCCCTTCTGTAAAACTCCCCTTTCTTTTCATGGGGCATTTCTGTGTCCAATACCCCAAATTGCCATAACAACATGTTGCCTTTTTATTATATATGGAAAACCGTAAAAATCTCTGGTTTTTCCCAACTTACAGATTTTCTCCCCGAAATACAGGTATAAATTGTCTTACGGTTTATAGACCTGCAAGCCTATATCTTTCTGGGACAATCCTGCCCTTATGCAATCTGCTTCTCCAGAATAATCTTTACTGTTCCATCCTCTATCTGGAAGAAAAGCGGCATCCCTGGCTGCGAATCTTCATATGTTCCAATATACTTCTGAAACTCCGCCGCATCCGTTGTGGTGTACTCCTCCGGGTAATCAGAACCAGTAAAATTGCCATTCCAATCAATAAAAGTATATATGGTCTGCCCGTCCAGCTTCCCTGTAACAGTTTCCTCATCCGGATTGTATATATAATAGCCGTCCGGCATGTCCTCTTCCGAAAGTTTCAGCTCCTTTATCCGCTCCGTGTTATCATCCGTAATGAACTCGGCTATGTCTACTGTTATGGTACTATCTGTCATGTCTTTCAGGAACGCAGCAATATACTCCCCTCCGTTTTCATCCATATAAGACGGATTTGCTGCCTGGGCCTGGGCATTTTTAGAATCTCTTTTCTTAAGCACAGCCACCGACAGGACTGCCACCACCGCAACCAGGGCAATCCCTGTCACCACATAGATACCCATTCTTCTTTTTTCATTTCTGCTCATAACTGTCCTCCTTTACTTTTCATAAGCCCAAATTTTCTTAATCTGATCTTCTATTTCCTCAAAAGTCCACTCCCTCCTGCTCCTTGCCACACAGTTCGGGTCATTTACCCAAAACCCGCCGTCATCATAGCCATAAATGACAATAAAATGGCCGGATACTGTAAAATCACCCTGCCCCATGGCACATACCAGTATCTTACCTTTATCCAGCGCCGCTTTTACGGCACGTTCTGTCATTCTTGGTTCTACGGCTTTGATGCCATACATTTCAGGAAAATCCTCCATCAGCCCCCATGCGGTGCCTGTTCCGTTTACATAGTAGCCGTTCTCCATGGAATAGGCAGCTATCCTGTCAGGTGTGAGCGTCTCATCCCTTGTCAGGTAATACAAAATCATCGACAGGCAGGTGGGGCCGCATCCTGCAAGCCCGATACAGCTGTTCCCGCCATAAGGCTCATATCCCCATCGTGGGTCCCATTGAAGCAGCAGCGGACATTCCTGCTCCTTTTCCAGTTCTGTCAGACCTCCTGCCGTGTATTCGTTACTGTCCAGATAGCCCGCCACAAAATCCGCCATCTCCGGATTATTTGCCAGGGCTGTCAGCATAGCCTCCGGATATTGTGAACTGTTCCTGCAGATCGCCGCAATGCCCGTATTCTCTTTTCCCAATTCCTCCAGTCTTTGGATCGTTTCTGCCAAGGTACGCTGTACCGGCTTTTCCACGTTCATTATAGCAATGCTGCTGACATAATCCGTCTCCTCTTGCGGGCCAGCTTTTACTAAGGTTTCGATTCTGCCATATTGCAGCACTTCAATCCGCTTCAGAGCAGTCCGTATTTCTTCCAGTTCTGCCTTTATGTCTCTGATATGGAACACAAGTACAACAATAGCGGCCATCGTTGCAAGGAGAAGCAGCCGGTTTCCTGTCTGCCCTTTTTTCCTATATTCCACCCGCCTCCTTTTCATCTCCTGGTTTCTTCCGCTGTTCCTCATTTCCGCTTCTCCCTAAAATAATCGAAACCTATCGTGCTAACACTTTATTTCCCTATCAGGCTTTCGGGCAAATATACATAACGAAAAGAAATAAAAATACACTGCTGCAGAAAGGATAGAAACCAAATTCCAATGTGGCAATAGCGGCATATTATCTAATCCTGCACCAATAAGCAGATAAAAATCCATCATACCATAAAATATTTCTCTCCAACTGCCTCCCAGCAATTCATAGCTCGGCGGCACACACCATGCAATTTCCACAGCTTTCCATAACAGAACTATCCCTATGCAAGTTCCCAGAACCTGTAACACAATGATGCTGATCCATTTCGTGTCCATATTCCCATCCTGCCTAAATGCCTTTATTCGTGGAATGCACTTCTTCCATTTCCATACCGACCTGCAGGCAAGAAATACTGCATATCCCCCTGCTATTATCAGCAGAGAAAAGAACCTCTGCCCAAAAACACCCTTTATCAGATCTATCTGCATGAGCTTAAGCGTTTCTATGGGATACCCCACTTTCTTCATCACTAATGCCGCATCAGCCAGGTTAGGGAACCTGCACCATATCTGGCTGATTTCCAAACTCGATATACCCAAAAGATCCTTTGTGGAATATGGTATATATATTCCTGATTCTTCCTCTTCCCTCCCCGCCATGATTCCTATTATCTGATAGGGCACCTCATTGAGAAAAACTGTTTCTCCCACACATTCCCGGTTCCCAAATAGTTGAATTGCCGCCGCCTCATTGAGCACCATTAACGCCAGCTTCCTGTCTATCTGCATACCGTTAAAAAAGGCTCCTTCCTGCATGTGGGTATTTGTAAAGAATGCGTAGTTTTCGTTGGTCAGGAAGACAGGAATTTCCTCCCTGCGAAAACCATTTGACACATCAGGGTAAACCTGCTGCGTATAGGTCAGGTCAATACCCTCCTTCTCAATATTGGCAATGTCGGTTTCCGTAAAAATCCTGTCATCACGTTGGGATGATAATGCATATACCCCATCGCATACCGCACTCTGCATTTTCAGCCAGGACAACAGGCAGATTCCTGCTGCTCCCACTAGAATAAGCAACACCAGCCATTTCCTTCCGAATATTCTTTTCATCGTGTGCCATCTCCCTCGTAAAATACGTTGCTCCCATCCGCAATTTCACTTGTAGATGCTATGATGACAAGCTCATCTGTCGGCAGCCCCCTTACTGCACAGTAGGCTTCATCTGAACCCAGTAAATCCACGGACATCCTGTGGGCCTTGTATCCTTCCCCCAGTACACTGTTATTCTCCTGTACCACCAGGACATAATAGCCTGTTGCATCTTTGCACAGTGCCGTTGCCGGAATAAGCGTATCATACAGCTCGCCGTCTTCCCTGATGGCTATTTTCACCCGCTCCCCTGCCAGAGATGCATCAGCACTCCTCACTGTGATATTTACTTTATAACCTTGCAGATTCTGGCTGTCATAGCCAAAGATGGAGCTGATTTCCCCCTCCACCAATTCGTTCTGATCCACAAGTTCCAGCACCGGCACACTTTCCATGCTAATATGTTCAAACTGTTCCTCGCTGATGATCAGGCTGCATACCCATTCTTCCGACTTTTCAGCAATCTCATACAAAACCGTATTCTGCATGGAGGACACATATATCCCTTTGCTTACGCCAATCCATGAGATAATCCCGTCTTTATCCGACCTGACATCATACATTTCCCCTGTCCCGCTCCGTTCAACCCTCATCAGGGTCTGGCCCGCCTTTACCTCATCCCCCACATCCACCAGTATCTCCCTTATCTTGCCATCGATGTCTGCATAGATAGATTCTGTGTACGCATAGGTAAATTCCGAAGTTCCTTCCACCGTAAAGCTAAGCCTGCCCTGTCTGGGCAATGCTGCCGTTACCACTGGAAGCCGGTAGTTATAAAAGGATTTTGAAAAAAACGTCAGTGCCAATAAAACAACGGCTAAAACTACAAATATTTTCTTAAATCTTTTTTTCTTTTGATATGCTCTTTTTTCATTTTCTGCCTTATCCATTTTCCATTCCTTTCGTCTTTCTATCATATTCCCACGGCGCAAAGATTCCGGTGATGCCTTAAAATTCTTATCACCCTTTCAGCCCCGTAATGGCAATTCCGTTTTTTAGATACTCCTGCCCATAAAGCAACACCAAAAGTACCGGCAGCGCATAGAAACAAGAGCCGGCAAATGCAATTCCTAATTCGCCGCTGTTAATCTTTGCAAGAAAAATGGATAACGGCTGGGCTTCTGAGTTCTGTATGAATATGACTGCCTGATCCACCAGATTCCAGTAGTCTAAAAGGGTAAGCATTGCCACTGCCGCAATCCCATGCTTTACCATTGGCAGCACCACCCATAAAAATATTTTTCCATGCCCTGCCCCATCCACCTTTGCCGCCTCAATATAAGCATCCGGCATACTTTTCATAAACTGCCGTAAAAGGAATACCCCCAGCGGATTGAAGATACCGGGCAGGATAACGGCAAGGTAGCTGTCCGTAATGCCCATCCAGTCCGCTACCATATAATTAGGCATCAAAGTTACCTGCAGCGGCAAAAGCATAACGATAATGTACAGAAAGAACAGGCCCTCCTTCCCCCGGAACTTCAAAACAGTGAATGCATATGCTGCAGGAGCCGACACCAATATCTGTCCAAGTACAATCGGCACCACAATCTTCACAGAATTCCAGAGCATATGCAGATACACCGGGCTGTCAAATAACAGGGCGGCATATTGTGACAACGTTGCCTTTTTGGGCACGACATCCATATCAACATATTCATCTGCTGCCAGGCTGCCTGTAAAGTAATTGTTTTCTACTTCTCTGCTTCCCATGAGAGAATTAGTAAAAGTGATGACCAGCGGCATCATGTAAAATACTACAATTACAATAAATAATACATATAAAATTTTTCTTTTCATTGTCCCGATTTTTTTCATGTTATTTCCTTTCTGCTGTGCCAGACGAAGAAAACTTTCTCACACTAATAATGCAGATTCTCCGAAAACTTCCTCTCTGCCCGGAATATGCAAACCACAAACAATACAATGACTATCGTAAGGATATAAGTCGCACTGACCAGCTTTGAGTAATTCAGGGAGAGGAACATATTATTCATATAATGCTGCAGGACATACAGGCTGTCCGGAGGGTACTCTCCTGTAATAATATAAATCTCCTTAAAAACCTTAAATGAATTCACAAATGTCATGATCAGCACCAGAAACGTAGTCGGCGCCAGGTATACATAAGTGATATTTCTGAACTTCCAGAACCTCCCCGCCCCTTCCACATCAGCGCACTCATAATATTCTTCCGGGATGCTGCTTAATCCGCTTATGAACAGCGCCATGTTATATCCAATATTTTTCCAGATGAATATGATGACCATTACCATCATTCCATAACTGCCCTCCAGCCAGTCTATACCCTTCACATGGAAAACTGACAGAAATCTGTTCAGCGTTCCATGAAGCCCAAAGAAATTTTCCCAGAAAAACGCGGATGTGGCAGAGGGAATCGCCAGAGGTATCAGAAAAAACAGACTGAAATAATTGGAATATGCCTTCATTTTCCTGACAACAAAAGCAACACACAGGGAAAGAACCACATTCAACGGAATGCTGACTGCCATAAACCATACTGTATTCTTCAGCCCTCTCAAGAAATAGATGTTTTGGAACAATGCCTTATAGTTCTGCAGCCCGCAAAACTTTCCGTTCACCGGATTATCCACGACAGAATAGAAAAAGGACAGCAGAAACGGAATCAGGTAAAAGAAACAAAACCCTGCCAGACTGATAAGCAGCATAATGCATGGCAGCATTTTATTTAGTTTCCATTCGTTTTTTCTTCTCATATACAGACTCCTAATCAGTTAAAACTACTGATCTTGACACTCTGTGCCACAAAGTCAGATCCTTCATACGCCCCTATAATATTAGCAATTTTACCACTGCATAAATCTGCAAGCGTTCCATCTGCATAGTTCGCCGTTATGCCTCCGTCTGAGGAAGTGCATAATACAAATTCCGTATTATCCGTATATATAATATTGACTGCCTCATCTGTGCTGACCATCACGTTACCATTCACGTCCGCTCTGGATATGGTAAAACTCCCACTTTCTACAGACTTGATTGTTCCTGACAATGTAACTGTCGGCATAGACTGTTCCGATTCAGGATTGACGCTATTGTCCTGAGTCCCTTCTTCCACTTTCTCAGCCGGATTATCCTGTACATTGTCAATGTTTTCTTTCGTCTCTGGTAGTGCAGTATTATCCAGCTTCTTATCATCACTGATGTTCTCATTATAATTGTCATCCCCTTTCGGCCTTTCATCTAATACCGAGTCGTTTTCCTCTGGAATGTCCTCGTTCAATTGTGTCATTTCAGGCTTTTCGCCACTGCTGTTTCCTTCAGACTGTGTCCCCTCGCTTTCATTAGCCGGCGGTACCTGCTGCGTTTCAAGCTGAATCGGGCTTACTTCCAATGTTTTGGGAGTCTCCTTATCACCACAAGCCATTAACAACATACATATGTTTAAACCGATAAATCCGGTCACCATTTTTTTCTTCATACTGACTCTTCTCCTTATTCATTAAAATATTGTTCCAGCTGCCGTTTAAGCCTCTTGGCCGTGTCCTCCGCTGTCTGCTGGCCCGAAAAATATTTACTGTTTTCCTCATCTACTAAATCCATGATAGCCCCATCCAGAGTGTCACAGCCATTGATCTGTTCCATCCAGCTTTCCAGTATTGCCTTGTATTCCGCCTCGCTTCCAAACCCGGCTCCGCCATTGCCTTCTTTGTAAAAAGCATAGTAACGCTCTGCCACTGCTTCCAGTCCTTTCCGGCTCACTGTGGGGCCATGAAAGGAAGGAAATATCTGCACTTCATCAGACAGCAGGTATCTGATAAATTCCCATGCCAGATCCTTACTGGCCGATGCACTGTTTATGGCCACACAGGAATTTGATTTAATGAGCGTTCTGCCTTCCGCATCTGTAAGAGGCATGCAATGGTTCGCTCCGTTTTTCGTATCCATGCTGTAATAAGCGGCCTGCACATCATAATCACATTCTGCGGCAAAATAATATTCCATATTATAAAAGTCAACATCCGAACCAAAATAACCATTTTCAGAAAGAGCCCTCACCGACTCCAAAAGTGCAATATATTCTGGTGAATCCAGGCTCACTTTTTTGGTGCTTCCATCTATAAACTGTCCAATGGAATCTTTAATCAGATAATGTGCGTAGGACACCTCGTTCATCTGTATCAGGAACACATTGTTTTTATCCATTTCATCCACCAACTGTTTTGCCAGATCCATTGCTTTCCCAAAATGGATGCCCTGTAAATCACTTTCATTGCCGCCATGCCTTTGTAAGAGCTCTGCCGAAAACGCAAAGGTGTCAAATCTTGCCATATAAGGAACGATATAAATTTCCCCACTATCCTCTTTCGCTGCCTGCAGTACGTTCATGAAATAATTTTCATCATTCAGTTCCGGTGTTTTTTGGATATATCCGCTCAGATCTTCAAACACGCCCATTTCACTGTATTTTGTAATGGGAAGGAAGCTGGTAAACAAAATGTCTTCTGCCTTTCCCGTCATAATCTTTGTATTTAGGTATGTCCGGTAATCTTCCACGGTGCTCTCGCTGGCGGATTCCTTATAACTGTTAACGGTCACCTTTACATCCGGATACAGCTTCATAAACTGCTCTGCAGCAGTATTCAGAAATTCTTCCGCATACAGGCAGGATATGGTTATCTCCCCCTTCATTTCCGGCTGCACATACGGTACTGCTTCCTGTACATCCGGTGTTTTCACTTCGGTTTCTGGATGCTCCTCTGTCCCTGATGCTCCGCTTGATTCCTGCATTGGAGCATTACTTTGTCCCCCATTGTCTTCCGGTACAGTTCCATTAGCGCATCCACACAAAACAGACACCACAATGAGCAGAACCGCCAGCAGACTTCTTTCTTTTCTCATAAAATAAAAACCTCCTTGCCATGATTGCTTTGCAAATGTTTGTAAAACAATCATAGCAGGGAGATGTCTCGTACATTCGTCTGAGATGTGTCAAAACTGCCAAACTTATCTCTATCCTTTATACCGTACCCAGCCAAAAATCAATCATTATAACCGTCTCCTGATTATTTACGGCAATCTGCCGTTCTTTTACCGCTGCGTAGACAAGCCCTCCTGGCATGATTTCACAAGTGGTATTATCTATCAGATTTGCGGTTTCCGTGCTGCCTCTGTTAATGAATGGAAATGCGATCTCCAGCATTTCTTCATGGCTGTATTCATTTGATAATCTGTCACTTGCCTTCATTGAAAGACCGGCCTTCCACACTTTTCCGCTTGAAGCATGAACCGTAAGGCTGACCACCACATCGTTTTCCGTGAACTGAACCAGCCAGTAACTGAGCAGGCTGTCGGCAAAATCAACCTGAGCATCCAGACCACACAGCCTTGCAGTAACTTTGTCAAAGTCACACTCTGCCAATTCCTCCGGGACAATGCCGCATCCCGCCATGTCTGCGATCCACTCTTTCCCCGTTTCAATCGCCTGTTCCATATTCATCTGTCCTTTTTGTGGTTCATGAGGCAGTTCATTTCCTCCGCTTTCCCAGACGGCCAGCACTTCCGCCATCATCCCTTCGGATAGCAGCTGCCCTTCAAATAAGGTGTCATCCGCCAAATCCCCTTCCGTGTCCCCCGGCTGATTCGATGAAAAAAGTGAGTTTTCCGCTGGCTGTAAGGCAATCCGCCCGGTTCTGTCAAGAAATTCTTCCTGTTTCTGACGAAGCAGCGTTCCTGTCAGAAACCATCCGCCAATCACGACTCCAAACGACAGCAGAAATACAACCACGGCATATAGTTTGCTTTTATTCATGTTTATACCTCTTTGCATACCTGGAATACGCATACTAAACAAAATTTAATCTCCTCTGCATTTCAGGCAAAGCCTCACACTCGTCCCGTTCCTACCGTCACTTTCAAATTCCAGTCTGCTTCTATGTATCTGAGCTATTTTATCCGATAAGGCAAGACCGATTCCTGCACCATGCTGCTTTCTGGAACGTGACTTGTCCACCATGTAAAACGCTTCCGTGATTCTCTTTATCTCCTGCTTCGGTATGCCGTTTCCATCATCTTTCACCAGCATGGTAAAATAAGTTCCTTCTGCCATTTTTTCCACAACCCCTGTTACCTGAATATGTTTTGCGCCTGCTTTTATGGCATTATCCAAAAGATTCAGGAACAGTGTTTTGAACAGGTCATATTCCACCTCGATATAAGCAGGCTCAACAGTGCAATCCAGCGAGGTCCCTTTTGCATCCATAAGATACTCCACATCAGCTGTAAGCTCCTGAAACAAAATGTCTGTCTTTACTTCCTGCAGACAGAACTCCTTATGGTTCAATATGGTCAAATCCATCAGCTTCAGCGACAGGGTCTCCAAACGCATCCCCTCATTCCAGATATACAATGCCGCTTTCTTCTGTTCCTCCCTGGAAAGCTCCTTTTTGTATATCCGGTCTGCATAGCCGATAATGGATGTAAGGGGTGTCTTTAACTCATGTGCAAAATTCGCAACGAAATCTTCTTTCTGCCTTGCACTATCCGAAAGCTCCTGTACCTTTTCATCGACAGCCTGTGCCATACGGTTAAAGTTCCTCGCAAGCTGGCTTACCTCATCACTGCCGCCCTCTGTGACACGTTCCCCGTAATTCCCCCCTGCTATTTTTTTAGTAGCCGCCGTCAGCTGCTTGATCGGTCTGGTTATGAAAAAAGAAATGCCAAAAATCAGGAAGATACCTATACCCACTGCCATCGCATATACAACTCCAAATTTCCTTATGATCTGTGCCTGCTGCTCCTGGATTTTTTCCACGTCTACTCCTGTTATGAGATATACGCTTGTCTCTCCATGGACAACTATTCCCATGGTCAAAAGGAATGTCCTGTTATTTATCTTCATAAACCGGTAGTTTACCATATCCTGTTCTACATCTGCAAACAGTCCGGAAAACTCTGTCTTAGACGGAAAATCGGAAAACAGTACGGAGCCGTCCGCTGCCAAAAAAGCCACTGTGCCATTCATATCCGAAGCCATGCTGCTGATGTCATACTGTCCGTCCGCTGCGCCGGCAAACCAATTCTCCCCCCTGGTGATCAGGTTGGCCTGCACCACAAATTTATTATACTGGTACTGCTCTATGGCTCCCTCAACTTCCCTTTCCATGGTAACTTCATAAAAGTAGGAGATCAGGACATATCCGCCAAAAAGAAATATGACACTGAAAAATATCATAATGGAAACTATGATCTTTGCGCCTAATTTCATAAAATCAGTCCTCCAGACGGTACCCTATCCTGAATATGGTCTTTATATGCTCCTCCCATCCCAGCTTTTTCCTCAGCCTCTGGATGTGTGTATCCAGCGTCCTGGTATCCCCCAGGAAAGGCTCTTTCCACACCTTCTCATACAGCCTGTCCCTGTGCTGTGCCACATTCTTATTCTGCATCAGCTCCACCAGCAGATCATATTCCTTTACTGTCAGTTCCACTTCTTTCCCATTCTGGAATACCTTTCTGCACTCCAGATTTACTGTGACATCCGCAAAGGAAAGCTCTTTTCGTTTTTTCCCATACCGCCGTAGCACAGCTTCCATACGGGCAAGCACTTCCCCACTCTGGAAAGGCTTCACAATATAATCATCCGCCCCCATTTTCAACCCGTGTATGCGGTCACCTACCGAGCCTTTCGCTGTCAGGAAGATAACAGGGATATCCATGGGTTTGATATATTCCAGTAGTTCATAACCGTCTATTTCCGGAAGCATGATATCCAACAATATGAGATCAAAGTCTTGCTTTTCTTCAAGCAAATCTGCCGCAGTCTTTCCGTCATAGGCACATACGCACTGATACCCTTCATCACTCAGATCCATATATAACAGATTGGCGATTGCCTCATCGTCTTCTACAATCAAAACATTCATCCCAAAACCTCCAATATATTTATTATAGCAAATAGATGTGTCAAAGTTGCGACTTTTTCCTATCTCCCCTGCATATCCAGTCATCGGTTCTGCATCATAGCAAACAGCACCCATGTATAAGCGACACAGGTGCTGTTATCTGATCAGTAAATTTTTTGTTTTATCCCTTTCAATTTCCTGCTCCATTACATCCCTGCAAAATCTATTTGGACTAGCTTCTTTCCGTTTGGTAACGAACTTTCTATTTGTGCAATTTTTTTATATCCAATATTGTACAAAGTCTGAATCAATAAATCTTCCTCCACTTGATGATGAACTTCATCAAGACCATCAAATACATGAATATATGGTGAATCGGACACCCATTTGTCATTTATATTTATCTGAATAATACAGGAGATATATTGGGGCTGCACTTGTTTGACTGTTTTTTGGAAACAATCATATCCGATATATTCAATTAACAAATTGGCAATCAATAATTCTGCTTTTGGAAGCTTATCTGCTTCTTCAATGAGATTTAATTGTATACATTCCAATATATTTGAAATATCTGAATATCTTCTTGTAACCGCTGCCAGATATTCTCTGTTAATATCAACACCATATACTTTTTCAAATTTATTATTATCAATGTGTTCCAAGCCATTCCCACCCGCAATCCCCAAAACCATAACAGAACTTACTGGATAAGTACTGAACTGATCTTTCATCATTTGGTTCAGGTTCTGTAATTGCATAACTGAATCTAATTTCATATGATTTTCATAATCAGATAATGATATTTCTTCCCATGGATTAGTCATTACGTTTCCCCTATAAACTTTTAAACAACTGTCTGACAAACGGAAAGTTGCTTATCCAAAATGAAATGGTACTACAAAATCAAGAGCAAACGCTATGCCAACACTTAATGCCAACATAATCATTGTATCCTTTATAGCCTTTCGTTTCAAAAACACTACTGCAAAAAGGAATGTTATCAATTCTAAGATTGAACGCATTTCAAAGTAACTGCCAACATGAACGAATGTCGTATTAAACAAAACGGCGAGTATTGTCGCTGATAGCATAAACGCCAGTTTGCTTTTTCCCCTTGCATACCAACAGATAAATGCCAATATGGGAGAAATAACTGTAAAAGTAACCCAGATCATTGCATAACTTCTCGAAAAAAATCCTGCCACAAATTTTGAATACAAATAATAGCTTGTAACCATTCCCACAAAAAATACAAATACATTGATTGACGCTCTGATGGACGAATTGCTATAAATAGAGATACTCAAGGCAATCAGCAGCCATATGGCAAAACGGCCCAAAAAATTTCTCATGTCTAAAAATTCAAAGATAAAGGGTAATTCATTTGTCGGCATGGTGTCTAAAAGCTTTGAAAAAATTCCCAAAATAATTCCAATAAACAATATACATATCGTGTTTATAATTTGCTTATTAAGAGGTATTGGATTTTCTGCACTTCTTATATTATTCACTCAAACTTCCCACATTAAAAATGGGATTTGCTCCTTGAAAAATCAATACTTTAGCTCACAAAATAGCGCTCAGGCAGCCGCTGAACCGCACTCCAATGCTTTTTGCATGTACTTTGGCAGCCGCT
>Ga0209064_1002368_pt1 | contig 21450 bp, 16 predicted proteins | sample Inofromicrocosms_FD_187498 | JGI IMG/M metagenome (GOLD analysis project Ga0209064, IMG submission 187498) | Mouse cecum microbial communities from Vienna, Austria - Inoculum for glucosamine and mucus D2O microcosms (SPAdes) (version 2) | ecosystem: Host-associated > Mammals > Digestive system >... | reverse complement strand
CCGACGGCATAGAACGTGCTATCTCCGCGTTTAAGCCCGACGTATGCCGCGGCGAGCGATTTACTGCCCTGTTCGAGCGCGTGTTCGCTGTACAGCACCGTGGTAAAATCAAGCCCTTTCGCGCGTTTCAACGCCGATGCGGCGGCATTGAACTGACCGTTGCCGTTGCCTATTATCACGGCTTCCTTGCCGTCGACGTCCAAGCGCATGGACAGCAACACTTCGGCGTCGGTCTTATCGAACGAGAACGACTTGAGCGCGATCGGCGCGCAAACGTCTATATAGTCGCGGGCGAATATCTCCGCTACCTCGTCGGGTTTCAGTTCGCGGTGTTCTTTGTCCGAAATGCCTTTTATCTTATACCCGATATCCTCGCGCATAGCTTTCGGGATAACGTATCCGAACCGCTGTTCGAGCACGTACGCTATGCCGCCTTTACCCGACTGCGAGTTTATTCTTATCACGTCGGCATCGTAATTTCTGCCCACGTCCTCGGGATCGATCGGCAGATACGGCAGATCCCATTTCGCATCGGGATGCTCTTTTCTGTACTTGCCGCCCTTCGCTATGGCGTCCTGATGCGAGCCGGAAAACGCCGTGAACACAAGCGAGCCTGCATACGGCTGACGGGGCGGGATCTTCATGCCCGTAAATTTTCTGTATACCTCGATAGTTTCGTTAAGGTTTGAAAAATCGAGTTCGGGATCGACGCCGTGCGAGAACATATTGAGCGCGAGCGTCACTATGTCCGCATTGCCCGTGCGCTCGCCGTTGCCGAACAGCGTGCCCTCGACGCGCTCCGCGCCCGCGAGCAATGCAAGCTCCGCATCGGCTACGCCCGTGCCGCGGTCGTTGTGCGGATGCGTGGAGATTATCACCGAGTCGGGATCGATCACGTTCTTTTTTATGTATTCCACTTGACACGCATACATATGCGGCATCGACGTTTCCACCGTTACGGGCAGATTGATAATCATCTTGCGCTTTCGATCGGGACGTATAACGTCGATAACCGAATTGATTATCTCGAGCGCAAACTCCGGTTCGGTACCCGTGAACGATTCGGGCGAATATTCGTATATGTACTTGTCGCCCGTAGACTTTTTGATAAGTTTTGCCGCGTCGGTAGCTATTTTTACGATATCCTTTTTAGGCAATCCGAAAACCTGTTCGCGTTGCGCTTTGCTCGTGGAATTGTAAAAATGCACTATCGCGTCGTTTACTCCGTCGAGGCTTTTAAGCGTTTTGTCGATGATGTGCGGTCTGCACTGCGTGAGGACCTGCACCGTCACGTCGGCGGGAATAAGTCCGCCGTCGATAAGCCTGCGCATAAACGCGTATTCGGTATCGCTCGCCGCGGGAAATCCGACCTCGATCTGTTTGAAACCGAGCTTGACCAAATATCCGAAAAACTCGAGTTTTTCGTCAAGCTCCATAGGCGTTACGAGCGCTTGATTGCCGTCGCGCAAATCGACGCTGCACCATATCGGCGCTTTTTCTATGCGCTCGCGTGCCGTCCAATCGCAACAACGCTCGGGCGGCGGAAAATAATTCGCTTTGTATTTTTTGACATTCATATTAAAATAATATAACATTTACATCATTTTGTCAAGCGACCGCGCGCACTATAGCAAACGCAATGACATGCGCAAAACCCGCCGCAAGCGATAGGCTTACGGCGGGTCGGCTGTGTTTAAGTATTTTCTTACCGATTATCGGAAATTATTCCGCAGGTGTAGGGTTGAGCATTTCCGCAAAATCGCACTCGTAATGCACGGTGCAACCGTCGCGCGACGGGTTCAAAGCAGAACTGAAATCCCAAGAACTGTTGGTAAACTCGATAGCATTATATTCGTCTGCGGTACCGTTGTAATAGATCTCTATCGTTATGTCTCCGCCCGAAGTGAACGAGCCGAATGCGTCTTTGGCTATTTGTTTGACGGATTTATTCAGCCATACTGTTTGGAGCGACGTGCAGTTAAGGAACGTGGCGCCGTATAATAACTTAATATTGCCGAGCATTCTGAACGTCGCCAATTTCCCACAACTTTGGAATGCGGCGTCGCCTACTGACTCGCACGTTTCGGGAACGGTGAACTCGGTCAATGCCGTGCCGGTAAACGCTACTCTTCCGATTTTTTTAAGCTCCGCAACGCTGCTCATATCGAAGTCGGTCAACGCTGCGCACGAATCGAAAGCATAACCCATAATATAATTGAGCGCAGGACCGCAAACTACCTCCGTAAGAGCAGTGCATTTGCCGAATGCTCTGCCGCCTATAACGGAGACATTATCGCCCGTATATACTTTTGTCACATTCGAGTCTTGGAAACCGCCGCCGTTAGCCTCGAAAATCGTCTCGTCGGCAGTCGGCGCGCTCTTAATGCGCGTAATCGGCAAATACGCGCCCTCGCCCTCGTTAGCCTCTTCAGAGAAACGGAATCCGGGGATATAAACTTCCGTAGACGTTCTTTCCGTACCGTCGGAGACCTGAATATATTCGTCGCCGCCGTCGCTCATCATGTATTCGTAAGTAAGCCCCGCAGTTGCGACTTCGACCGTAAGTTCTTCCTTATCCGATCCGACTGAAACTTCCACGGTCGCTTTGCCCGCTTTGACTGCGGTAACGGTAAGCCGACCGTCCGCATACGTTGCGGTTGCGACCTCGGGGTTTTTGGATACGGCTTCCACGGTATCGGACGCGCCTGCCGAGACCGCTATCTGCGCGGTGTTGCCGTCGCCCGTGTCGTCTATACATACGTACGCTTGCGCAAGATACGCCGCGGGAACGACCGTTACGGTCTTGCTGCCGCTTACGCCGTCGGCGGTTGCGGTTACGGTCACCGAACCGGGCGCAACGCCCGTGAGAACTCCCGACGCGCCGAGCGTGGCATATTCGCTGCCCGACGTTATCTTCCAGCTTACCGATTTTTCCGAAGCGTTCGCGGGCGTTACCGTCGCCGTAAGCGAGATATTTTCGCCCACTTTAACGGCGTCTTCGCCGGCTACCGTCACAGACGCAACGTCGATTTTTTTGGCTTGACCGCACTTGTCGCATTTGTTGTCCGCGCCGAAAGTATGATTTTCGGACTCGGTTTTGTAATCGTCTTCCGAACACTTGCCGTAGTGCGTTACGAACCCTTCGGTTATGTACGTAAGATGATCGTTGTGGTCGTGCGCGGGCGTTTTGTCGCATGCGGCGAAAGCTCCCGCGCTCAACGTTACTGCGCCCGCGCAAAGAACCGCGAGCAATTTTTTGCTTGTTTTCATAAAATTTTTACCTCCGTGTTTTTATGAAATACGATTTTATCGATCGGTCTCGTTTTCTCCGATCGGTTTGTTGACTTTGTTGTTGCCGAAGTATCCCCACACTTCCATGCCGACCCAAAACGCTATGCTCACTATGCAAAGCGCCATGAGCGTAGGCACTATTCTGTCGAGATAGTACTGCCATTCGGGTTGGAACGTGAGTATTCTCGTATTCGCGCTGAGTCCGTTCATGGCGTTGGAATGCACGACAGAATAGAGAATGTTATGGGTCGCGTCGCGCATAGCCCAAACTATATTTGCGTACTCTCGCGTGTTGTATTTGTTCTCGTTGTCTCTGAGCACGCTCGCCGTGCCGAGCGGCAGATCGTTGCCCGCCAACAGACAGGACGGCAGGTTCATGTGCGGATTGCCGTTTGTTTCGGGGAACCAGCTGTCGGTGACGCAGTACCCGACCATGCCGAACTCGCCGCGAAGCACCGTGTTCAAGAACGTATGGTGGGGCGCGGCTACGGGACCGAGACGGTTGAGCGAAGTCATAACGCCTTGCACGCCGCCTTCCTCGATAGCGATTTGGAACGGACGCAGATATACTTCTCTGATCGTCTGCTCGTTAGCCCAACTGCTCGAGCCTATTCTGCCCGCTTCCTGTTCGTTGAGCATGCAATGTTTCAGGAGCATGAACGAGCCTTTTTCTTCCATACCGATATTGATCTGCGCGACGCTCTTGCCCGTAAGCACGGGGTCTTCGCTGTAATAACCGTAAGTTCTGCCGTTGTACGGCGAGCGGTGAATATTCGCGCCCGTGCCGTACAATCCCGTATAGCCCGACCACAAACAGTCCTCGCCCCACTGCAATCCGTACTCGTACAGCAACGCTTTGTTGCGCGTCGCCGCAACGATACCGTTATCCGCATATGCGGCGGGATGATCGTTCTTATCGGGATCGGCGAGCTTGCTCGCAAGTCCGGACGGATCGGACGCGTAGCTGCCTATAACGCCGAGATCGGAATCCTGATCGTACGTACGCGGCTTGCTTATGCTCGTCATTACGGCTGTAAAACCGTAACCGTTCAAGAGCAAGTTCGCCATTTCCCGATATGTAAGCTGATTCAAAAGCTCGTCCCACTTTGCGTCGTCGTAAGGAATGGGATTACCCTCGTCGTCCGCTCTGAGGTCTATGAGCTGCCACGCCGTAGCCGAAGAACCCATTACGGGCAGATCGCCCGCTACGCCTTCCGCCGTTTGAGTCATTGCGCTGCGCAAAGCGGGGGTCATGGTCACTCGGTAATAATTGTCGGTAAGCGTGCCGTCTGCGGTAAATCCGAACTTGACGGTCCCCGCCCAATCGTTTCTCGAAACGTACGAAATGTTCTTGTCCGTGTCGTTGACCAAAGTATTGAGCCTGAGATCGACGTCGTCGAAACGGTTGACAATCTCCGTGCCGTTAGCCGAAGTCGAATATTTTTTATAGATACCGTCCGCATCGCGCACTTCCGCCGTTTTCACAAGCGCGGGATCGCCGCTCGCTGCCGCGCCGAAAGGATCGGTCATGCCCGTTTTGTTTTTAGCCGCGAGGATATTGTTCGTCGCGTCGTGCGCGTCCGTGCCGACGGTGAAATAGTAAACGCCGTTTTCCGCTATATACGTGCGTTCGCCGTAGCTGTCGTAACACGCGAGTTCTCTGCGCGGAACGGTAAACTTAACGGTTTCTCCGTCGCCGCCCGCGGCGAGCGTTTCGGTTTTGGCAAAGTCGATCAGCTCGACCGACGCTTTTTCGATGCCGTTCGCCTTGTCGTAATCGGTATACGGCTTTTGCAAAAACAGCTGCACGGCGTTTTTGCCGTCCATACCGCGCACGTTCTTGACGACTACCGAAATTTCAAACGAGTCGTTTTCGGCGTCGAACGACATTTGCATATCCGAATACTCGAAATCCGAATAGGACAAGCCGTAACCGAACGGATAAGCAACAGCGTCCGAGTACACGAAATCGCCTGCGGAGGGAACGCCGAGCACCGTATCCTCGTACCGCGTCTCGGTATAACGGTACCCCGAATATATGCCCTCGCGGTAAACTACCGAGCCGTAATCGCTCGCACCGTTGAAAGGATACGCCGAATAATGGTTCGCGCTGTCGTGATTATAAGAATACGCGCCCCAGTTTGCAAGCACTGGATTGAGATAGTGATTTTTCCAGAACGTGTCCGCAAGCTTGCCCGAAGGATTGACCTTGCCGACGAGAATTTCGCCGACCGCCTTCGTACCCGCGCTGCCCGTCGAACCCATATAGATCAACGCGTCTACGTCGTACTTATCCTCGAAATCGCAAGCGACCTGATTGGTCGTGTTCATGATCACCACGATCTTATCGAAAACGCCGTTCGCTTTTTGCGCTTTCAGATTGGAAAGCACGTCTTCCTCGCGCGCGGAAAGTATAAGATAGTTGCCGTTCTTTCCGTCGAAGCCTCTGCTTACTTCGCCGAGATCGCGCAGTTGCACGTCCGTCGCCTCGCCGCCCACGCGCGAAACCACGAATATAGCGGTTTTGTAATCCGCGGCGATCTTGCTTTCGGGCAGTTCGGACCACGGTGCTTCGTTTATGCTGTAGACGTTTCCGAACGACGTGCTGTTATACAATGATTTTCTGCCGTAATCCGAGTTCGCGTACCAATCGTAAAGCTCGGCGTTCACGATAAGTCCCGCATCGGTCAAACCCTGTTTGAACGATATTGCTCCGTCCGCCTTGTCCTGACCTTCGCGGTAACCCGACACGACGGGTTTTGCCGACGACGCGCCGAAAAGGCTTACCTTAGCGCCCGCCGCGAGCGGAAGCGCGTTGTTTTCGTTCCTCAAAAGCACCGCGCCTTCTTCCGTCATTTTTTGGGAAAAGTAAAAGCCCTTGCCGCGCACTTCCTTGACGGAGTTGTAATCCGATTGATAAAAATCGGAAGCTCCCGCATCGTCCTCGCCGTCGATATACACGATGTTATTCCCGCCGCCGCCGAGAAAACTCGTAACCTCGTTTTCGTTCGCGTTAGCGATAGTCGCGCCTACCGCAACGATGCCGAAACACAATGTAAACACAAACATCATTGCTTTGGATATAGGCGTAAGTATTTTTTTGATAAGCGCCGTCTTTTTATTCACGATACCGCCTCCCGTTCCGTCGATTCGGACGTTTTTACTTCGGTCTTTCTGCGCTGCGCAAAAAATGACGCAACAATTGCGAGCACAATGTTTATAAACGATGCGAACACGATAAACAGAAAGTCCGAACCCATGTATTTGAATATACCGCCCAAGCTGATGTCGCCCGCTTTGAACAGTTTATCGGTAACGTCGTAGTACACGGTGTTTATAAACATGAGCAGGAACAAAAGACTGAATACAAACGTAACTACGCCCGCGTATTTATCCGTATATTTGAAAAAGCACATAGCGAATGCGGCTGCCGCAAAGAACGGGATTATCATCACTCCCGCCTCGAAATAGCTCGGCTGGCTTACGTACGCCGACAAATATACGAACGGCAGAACTATCGAAAACACCGTCGCGGGCAGCAACAGCCAAAACCCTACGCCGCGCGCTTTTACAAACCCGATAAATTTCTCTTTGAAATTATTCATGCCGCGCCTCCTCTAATTTACCGTTATCGAAACGGATGCTTTCGCGCCGCCGTACGATACGGTGATCTTGGTGTCGTTTTTCGTAAGCGGTCTGTCGCCGCAACTGAATACGCACTTGGACGGATCGACGGTCTTGCCCAAAAGATATTCGTGATCGTCCACTGCGTACATGGCGTATATGCTCATGCCGGCAGGATCGAACTTCTCCCCCGCGGCGTATTCGCACTTATCCGGCATACTGTCGAAATTGAGCGCGGATACCGTGCCGGGCGTATAGAACACGCCCACTACTTCTATCTTCATCGGGCGCGCGCTGCCGTTCCCAAGCTCGCCGTTGGCGCTGTTCGGATTTCTTACCTTGATAAACTGATCGAGCAAGTTTACATCGAAATCTTTGGTCGCGGTAACGGTCAGCGTTTTTATCTCGCCGGGCGCGACCGTTACTTTTGAATAATCTTTATCGCCGTCGATACTCCAGCCTATCTCTATCGGATCGGTATAGTGATCGGGATTTGTGATGTTCTTGATTATGTAGCACACCTTTCTTTCGACGTTCGCCTTGAACGGCACATACAGCGGAAATCTCTGATACGCGCCCCAACCGTGATCGTAATCCCATTCGTAGTCCGCGCCGTATATCAAGCCTTGACCTTTGTGGTTGTTCACGTAGTCGAGATCTTTGGTATATTTGGCGGGGTCTAATTTGATACTGTCGTTCTCGTTGGTCTTGGCTTTGAACGTTATCTGCGTATACGGTTTGCCCGCAGCTTTGTCGGTCGAACCTTCCGCGCCGTATAGATACGTGCCGATATACGCTTGCGCGAGACTGCCCGCCTCTTTCTTGAGGTTGGGCGCAACGATCGAAGCCGTGTGCTCGTCGGGCATGGCGATCTCGGCATCGCATAGCGCGCACGTCGTTGTCACTTCGTAATCCAAAACGGACGTGGCGCCGTCTTTGACGCGCACATTGAAATTATCCGACGGCACGTGATCGCCCAACGGCAGTTCTTCCGCCGCCGCGGTCTCGTACAAACCTTTCTCGAGAGAGTACCCGAACAGCCTGTCGCACTTTTTGCATCTGTACGTATACCCATGTCCGTGCTCCAAGCACGTCGACGCGGTCTTTTCGGTTTCCACCGCAAGATCGTGCGCGCAATAGTTGCAGCCGGCGAACGCAAACAAACTCAAAACAAGCAAAGCGACCGATAAACATATCGCAACGGTTTTGCCTGTTTCAGAAAAAGCTCTCATTATATTCTCCTTAATGCAATCTTTGTTGATCGGCGAATTTCGAGTACAATAATAAAGACGAAAACGCATTTATGCTTTTTCGCTTTTCTCGAAAAACGCAAACGAAGAGAGTGCCGATGCAATATAGCCGCATCGGCTTCGCTGTTTTTTATTGCTTTACTCTAATCCTCCTATTTCGGCGACCGCATGATCGCGGTGTGGAAATCCGTGCGAAGCCGTGCGCCGATCTTGCGCGCGATCCGACCGAAAATCCCTATTGGGCACAATATCCGAAAGACTTCGAGCCGTCGCGCTACTAACAGCCGCAATATGCGACCGACTATTTCGGCAGACAGCCCAAAAGTCTTACAACCAAACCGAGCCTCATCACTTTCCCGCAAGTGAATAGGATAAGATTGATTACCTTTATAATAGCACCCCCCCCCGACTTGTCAAGCAGTTTCGTATATTTTTTTCGTAATTATTTTCACGCACGAAAAAGCCTCGACATCCCGAGGCTTGTATACGCTGCGCGTCGGCTTATTCGTGTCGACGTCCCAACTGTTTTATCTTGCTTTTTTTAGTCGGCGTGAACAATCTGAACGCTATAACGGTCATGTCGTCCTTGGGCGTTCCTACTATTTCGAGCGCACGCTTTAAGATAGCGTCGGCGGTCTTTTCGGGATTGAACGGTTCAAGCCCGTTTATGAACGACGGCAACTCGTCGCCGACGAAACAGTCGCCGACTCCGTCGCTCACGGCAATATACATTTGCCCGGGGTAAATACGCTTGCGCGTCACGTACGGACGCATTTCGTCGAGCACGCCTATAGGCAGCGAGCTGCCTTCTATCTTGAGCACGGTGTCGCGCGTTTTGATATAGCACGGCGGCGCGCCGATCTTGATAATATCCACGCTCGCATCGGACAGATCGCACACCGCTATATCCGCCGCGGAGTACCGTTCGCCGTCAGTCTTTAAGAACTTGTTTACGCCCGACAGCGCGGACTCCGAATCGAACCCCGCCCGATAAAAACATTCTATGAGCCGTACAGCCGCATCCGAGCATGCCGATGCGTTTTCGCCCGTACCCATACCGTCGACGAGCGCCGCCAAAAATTTCTCGCCTTTCGCGCCTTTGTCTCCGATCGCGTTCCCTCCCGAACCTACGTTGCTCACGCTCTCGCCTATGCGCTTGAACGTATAGCTGTCTCCGCTTACGCCCGATTTGCTCACCCCCACTCGCGCATACACCGCGTCGTACATCGGACGCTTTTTGAGCATTGCGACGCTCCACCCGAACGACGCGGATCTTTCGAGATCGGTCAAAACGTACGGGGCTTTCATACACGCGGAAACGGCTTTGCGTATTTTCTCTCTTTCCGCCCTGTCGCTGCGCACGACCGCAGTCACGCCGTCGCGGGTGACGAACGCATCGGCGCACTCCACGCCGCACAAGCCAAGCTCGTCCTTTATCCGTTTTTCGGCGTCGCCGTCGAACCCTACGGGCTGGGCTTGATTCAAGCCGAGCTTCGTCAAAACCTCGTGCACGGCGGCGAGCCGTTCCGTGACCACCGCTTTGGCTTTTGCATCGCACTCGTCGGCTTTTTCCGCGGCGCGTTTCTTGTCCGCGAATTCCGCCGCCACGCTCGCCACGTCGGGCGCGCATCTGCACGAACGCGAAAAAAACTCGGGCAGCTCTGCTATTATCCGTTCCCCGCCGGACGCAAGCTCGGCAAGCTCGCAAAACGCCTTGTCCGCATCTTCGCGCGGGCAGACTCCGTTCTTCGGGCAATACGGACAAACTTTATCCGACAATGCTTTGCCGAGCGCGCAATAATCGGGCACGGTCTCCGAAAACGCATTCATCAACCGCGCCGTCTCGTCGAACACCGCCGCAAGCCGCAGCATTCTGTCGCCCGCGTCGGCTTTTATCCTGTTCACATAGTACCGTACGGCAAGCCGCGCCCCGCCGTCGAAATCGAAATACTCGCGAATGAATTTGACCGTTCGGCGCGGCAGCACCAATACGGGGAACGCACCCGCGGCGCACATGAGCGCGTTCCACCCGACAGCCGCGGGCGGCACATAAAACAATACCGAAAACGCCGCCACGCCGCCTATGCCGACGCACAAATATACGGGGCGAGGCAAGCTCAAAAACGCGCTCGTCAAAAGCATGCCCGCGGCAAACGCCAATCCCGTGTTCATGTCCGCCGCCACGGCGAGTCCTATCGCTATGGCGATGCTGCCGAACACGAGTTGTTTTTGCCCCATCGTACCCAACGCCGCACAGCTCAAAAACGCGAGCGCAAGCCCTACGTTTATCCCGCCGACGCTCGCGCGCCCGAACGCCAAACCGAATACGGCGAGCGTAACGCAAACCGCCGCGCCGTCGACGGGCGACAGTTTGAATGAAAAACACGCATGCACAAGCTCCGACATCCGCACCGCAAAATAGTAAAATACCGCGGACACGGCAAAGCTCGCAAGCGCAAGAGTTGGTTTTGCGAATATGCCGTAAAGCGCCGCTTCGACTACGAGCGCAAGCATAGAAAACGCGATACGCGCATACGGCTTGTCCAGCCGCGGACATTTGAGCGATATTATCTGCCGCAACAGCACAATCACCGCCACCGCGCCGCTTATGTATACCCGAATAAGCTCGAACGTGAATAAATATTCGCATGCGATATACAGCGCCGACACGAACGCCGTCAACGCCGCAGCCGCGCCGTGCGACATGCCGCGTCGATCGCTCCCGCACGAAAGCGCGCAATACATGGGCGAGCCGAACGGTGTTATGCCGTACAGCCGCGCCCCGCTGCAAATAACTATTAAAACTGCCGCCGACAGCTCGCGGGCGGTGTGCACTTTTTTCATACCGACACGTTATAACATATTCGCCGTGCCGTTTAATGCCGAATTTTGTCCCGACGCGACGGATATTGACCGCTTGCCCTTAGATAATATGAAAGCACTCCGTTTACATACTTTTGATGCCTATGCGTCGTAGACGTTATTCGTCCCAACCTTTACTTATTTTTTTCTTATAACCGCAACGCCTGTCGTTTACACATATGTAATACGTCCCGTCATAGCTGTGCTGCACAGTAAGTTCTGCACCGCATAGCGGACAATGTTCCGCTATATCGCGAGACATATTGCGTATGTGCATATCCTCACTTATATGCAATCGCGTGTACAAATCGACTAATTTTTTATAATATTCGCGCATTTCGGTTGACGACAGCCGAAAATCAGAGCCTTTGTTTATGTGTTCGTTCAACTCCGACAGATAACAAATTTCGTCGGATTCTATATGTATATCGGCATCACCTGCAAAAACAACAACGTTATGATAAATCCTCTTTTTTATTCCCATGCAATTTTTCAATTTGGATAAATGCGCTTGATTTTGCTTAATAGGGTTATTATGAGTATTTTCGCAACGTCCGCAAACTTGCAACCATTTATCTCCGTCTTTATCACCGTATACCGCGCCCGCCCAATTTTTAGTTTCTATTACCCATATGCCGCATCTGTTTATGCAAATATGATCTATGTCGAATGAATTACCCAACCCGTACTCTATCGTAAACTTATTGATTACATACTTTTCGCCGTCTATATTTTCACCAAGCACGCTTCTTACTCTGCGCTCGCCTTCTTCGCCCTTTAATTTTTGCGGCGATAAGTATCGTCGACGTGAAAAAAACTGAGTGTTGCGTCGGTCGTATTCCCTATCACGTGACTTTTTTACGGATATAACAATCGCCACAACCGCAATAACGGTTATAACAAACAAAACCGCCGATATTATCAATATAGTTTCCAATGCCGACATATATTTATATATTATCACAAAAAACGGTTTAATGCAACACCGAGAAGTATATCCGAAAAAATATAATTCTCCAAAAAGACTTGACAAACCGTTAATAATACAATATAATATATCAAGCGTCGTGTCAAAAACGCGAAGCTTAAATTAAATAATCAGTAAATGGAGAAGTACCCAAGTGGCTCAAGGGGCTCCCCTGCTAAGGGAGTAGTTCGGTAATACGGAGCGCGGGTTCAAATCCCGCCTTCTCCGCCAAGAGCATCCAATTTGAACCCAAGCGGTTGAAAACGGGTGCTTTTTCTATTTTTGCGGTATTCGCGCAATTCAGTCAAATCATCTTTGTCGAGTTTGAATTTAAGCGGAGTTTGCGGCGACGTGTTATAAAAGATATAAACACAATCGTCAAATAAAACCACACGGTATATGAACGAGTTGAAAAACTCGTTCTTTTCTTCGTCGTTAGAATATTGCTTCCGAGCAAAGTAAGTCAAGAACGCTTTTACCTTCTCATAATCGAGCGGCTGTATTTGCCGTGCTTTTTCTACCGCAATCTTGCTTTCCAATTCGTCGTGTTGTCGTTCCAATTCAAGCAATTTTTCTTTCGTGGACTTGGTAACTATACCTGCGGCAATCGCCGAAAGAAAACCGTCTATCGCTTTTTGCACTTGCTTTTGTTCCTTTTCAAGCAATGCAAGCGTATCGGATTTTTGTAAACCTTCGTTGAATTTTTCAGTAACAGCAACCGCGAGCTTGTCTATAATGTTAGGTTTTAGTACATATTCAACTGTCTTGCCGAATACCAAATCTTCTAGCTTCTCTTTTGTAATGTTGGACTTGTTACATTGTTCTTTGTGAAGCTTGCGGTTAAAACACTTGTAGTAGCAGTAGACTTTTCCCGTATGGCTCGTTCCGTCTTCCGCAGTCAGATTATTTGCGCAGTAAAAAATTGCAAGAAGAAAAAAACAATCAAGACCAAGATTTTCAGGTGTTGTCAATCTTTTATTATAAAACAGAAATAGAAATTATTGAAGCGGTCAAAAGAATACGTGATAGATTGAAAATAGCAAATGGCATATCTCCTACTACATTTGGTGAACTTGCAAACTATTTGATTGCGGTTAAACCTCTTATAGATTGCGTTAATGTTATAGATGAATGTAAGCAACTTATATTAACGCAACTTCAAAGCTGTGAAAATGACGTAAGAATCCATATCGCACATCATAACGGCATTGAACTATGGGAGCAATCACAAAAAGACGAATATAGTGAGTTTACAAAGCAAATGTTAGACGCAATAAATCTTGGAAACGCCAAACAATTAGAATTTGATTACACAATAGATGATTTACGTGAATTTAGCAATCGGCTGTGGGATTATCGGAACAAGTATAGTCATCAAAATCCTACGATAAAATTGAAAGCGGATTTGTTGGTAGAATTGCTTAAAAAATGTACTGCATACGACATACATCAAGTACGTCTTATGCTAAAAACAAACTATGAAAATCCACAAGGAATTACGGACACTACAAAAGAAGAAATACAAGACATAAGAAATGCAATAGAGCAACTACTCAACCATAATGAATTTGATAGCATTTATTATAAAAAAGCCTTGCGCTATTTATTTGGGTAGAAAAATTAAAGATACAAATGAGCTAATATTGCGAAACATCGCTTATAAACAAAAAATTCCTGTTTATAAAATGACAATAGACGATACAAGCAAAGAATATAGATTAAGTGCAATTCATCAAAAGAACACAACTAAACAACTATCGTTGCAATAGTTACTATAGGTTTTTGATTATGGACTTTAACGCAAAAGAATTTTTAATGCAACTTGATATATTTTGGGGACGGTTGTTTGCTTACAATCATACCCTTATGAAACAATCCGAAGATAAAAAAGAATTCGGTTCCGAGTCTTTCATTGATGTTATAGATTTTTATTTAACGTCGCAAGCACAATGTTTTATAAAAGATTTTCTATTGCAGCATATCGGCAGTATGGGAATGCTTCTTACAGCACGTTGTTTTCTTGAAGGTTTGGCGTTAAAACGTATGTATGAAAAAGGCAAGATAAGCGAACTACAAGTTGAGCTATTACGCCATCAAGTACATATTATCGAATATAATTATTACAAAGAATTTGATGATATAGCCGATAAAATACTTTTGCCCGAAAAATTAGTAAAAGATTATGAAGATTCGGTTAAATTTTTTCAAGAAAGTTTAACCGAGAAATTTACCGAGGAACAGATAATTGATATAATCAAAACCAATAAACCTTTTTTATGTGATTTGCATACTAATTTCAGAAAAATAGTCGGGGAAAATTTAGGAGAAGATTACGCTAAACTGTATGGCTTATACAGCCAAGCTATTCACCCTTCAGTCAATGATTTTTATATGAATGAGGGCGTATGGCAGACAATTCCCGAAATATTACTTCTTACTATGGAAGAATATAAGACATTGCCGCTATCGCAACTATCGTTTAGTAATTACAGCACATCAATATACGCATCGGATATTACGCAAAGATATGAAGATTTAGTTCGACAAGAGTGTGAAATTTTAACTAACATAAGTAACGTATTTATAAGCTTCTTCGATAAAAATTACACTTCGGATACATTGATAAGTATAAATTTCTTAATGAGCGAGATGTGCTCTGATAAGCTACTTGGATTATGTGAACAAGTCAAATCCAAATGGAAGATTGCTTTGGATATGTTCTCCTCATTCTATAAATGTTATATAAAAGGCTTTCCGCACGAAGAATCGTTCAAATTGCTTGAAGAACACGAACGTGTGCAAATCAATCGAAATTTAGGACATACTTTTTCAACCGATCAAGCATATTCATATTATAAAACTCTCTACCCGAATGGCGTTAATCAAAACAAATTTGAAAAAGGATTTTTAACAAACAGTGGATATACTATTGACGCGAAAGGAAAAACTAAAAATCTTACCGCTATAGTCAAAGAATTTATAAAAAAATTTGCCAATCCTAACGTGATAGGATCCTTTGATAGAAGTATGCTATTAGACTATGTGGAAAGTCAAATGCTTTCTCACGCTAACGGATATATGTGGTATGCTAATCGTGGCGCTTGGGGCGAAGTGCACAATATAATTATCGGTATGGATATGTGCTTAATGTTTATCTTGGAATCTATTTTGGCTATGTTCAAGATGCATAAGTCCATTGAGGAAACCGATTACTATAAACAAATTATAAACATTGTACGGAATAGCTTAAAGCGAATTAAACCAATATGCGATGAAAAAGCAAAATTATTGCAAATCCCAGGCATTGCGATTTAATGGCTATAACTGCAAGCATATTCCAATATGCACTTTCCACACAAAAAGTTCAAATTCGGGTGCTTGTGTGCCGCCAATCGAAACCTAAAACGAACCACTGTTTGAGTGAATTGTTTTAGGTTTTTTCTTTTGCCTTTTTTCTATGGAATTGCACTGTATAAGGCCGTATAATGCCATAATCTATTTATGTCGTGATATTGTTGAAAATACCGTACGTTTGTGGTATAATATTTTTAATAAAGCGATAAAAGGCGGAATTTCGTTATGCGAGACGTAAAGATTGAAAATAAAATGTACAAAATTGCGAAGGATTTTATAGAGAAACGTTATCCTGCCGGTTGGGACGGCGCAGCAGTTATTCATACCGAACAAGGGCATTATTTTACAAGTGTAAGTATAGAAACCGCAAACGCATCGGCTGTATTGTGTGTTGAAACGGGCGCAATTTTAGAAGCACACAAATACAATGAAAAAGTAACGCACTGTTTGTGTTTAATTAGAGAAAACGAAAAGTCGCCGTTTAAGATTTTGACCCCTTGCGGAATTTGTCAAGAACGGTTGAGCTTTTGGGGAAAAGACGTGCAAGTGGCAGTTACTACGAAAAACAATTCTTTGAAATTTGTACCCTTGGGTGAATTACAGCCCTATCATTGGACAAATGCGTATTCTGCCGACGAAATGGAGCATTTTGAAGACTAATTTTCAATTTGCATAGAAAATTCTTTTTAGGTTACTACCGCTCCGCCAAAATAAAATGTACGCACACACCCAAAGTGAGTTCGTACTTTTCCTTTTATAGGAGTATTTTCGGGTATACATACCTATTGCGTACTTATTGCCTAAAACACTTATTCGTACATATCGGTAAAATCATGAGTAAAAAACTTTCGGAAATGACGCTTGAAGAACTTTGGCAATTATTCCCGATCTTTCTGACGGAGCATAATCCGTATTGGAGAGATTGGTATAACGAAGAGACCGCCGAACTTAAATGTATACTGCCGTCCGATTCAATGTTTCACCATATCGGAAGCACTGCCGTATTAGGCATAATGGCTAAGCCCATAATAGACATTCTCATAACCGTAAGCTCTGCCGACGAATTGAAACAAGCGGCAGATATTTTGCAAGATCACGGCTACATCGTTATGTCTGTTGCGAAAAATCGTATATCGCTGAATAAGGGCTATACCGAAAGCGGTTTTGCCGAAAAGGTCTTTCATCTTCACTTACGACTAAACGGCGACGACGACGAAATATATTTCAGAGATTACTTAAACGCTCATCCCGATACGGCAAAAGAATACGAACGGTTAAAACTGCGCCTCTGGAAAAAATACGAACATGACAGAGACGCCTATACCGCCGCAAAAACCGAATTTATAGCGAAATATACCGATTTGGCAAAACATAGTAAGTACTGATTCGCAATGTTTTATCGCGTCGGCATTTTGAAATCTTTAAGCGCTTTGTTGAGATAATCGTTAAACGGTTTCATTGTCTTAAACAACCCGACCGCTTTATGCAAAAACGCCGACGCGTCGAGGACTTCTTCGTCCGTCAAAAAATACTCCACATACCACGATTTGAATTTCAAGTATTCCGCTTACGGATGTTCTTTTTCATATCCGGCGGGAACGTTTTTCAACGCCGTTCCCTTAACCGTAAAATATTTATTAAATTCTTTATCGGTTATAATATCGTTCCACTCGTCGGGGTGCGCCAATATATAATCACAAACCATTGCCGTAGCATCCGAAAACATATCCGCAAACAGTCCGCCGCCTAAAAAAGTTCCGCCGGCGGGTTTGATCATAATATAGTAACCGACCGGTATAGGCAGCTTACCTTTTGACGAAATATGCGCTCGGAACGACGGATTATACGGTGATTTATCGTGACTGAACCTCGTGTCGCGCACAAGTTTGAACGTAAGTTCTTTGGGAATATTGTGCAATACGCTTTCGTCGAACGTGCCGATACCGTCGATCAACTCTCGGACAAGCTGTTCAAACTGCTCGACCGCAGCTTTGTTTTCCTTTTTGTGTTCGTGATACCATTCGCGATTGTTATTTGCGGACAATTCCGAAAGATATTGCAATATTACTTGAGTATTCACGCATTTTCTCCTCAGTCGGTTATTTATTTACGAGTGTTTTGCTACGCGATTACAAGCATCGGCGCTGACCGTTGATCTAAACAACTCATATATCATTTATATTTTGCCCGAGTAGAATCCCAATCGTAGAGATCGTCATCCCAATCTTCCGCGGCATCGTCGATACTCTCATTCTCTGCGTCGTTTTGCTCGGTTTTTTCATCGTTTGCTGTGCGCGAGGTATCGCGCACAGCAACTACTTGCGAAATACGCGGCGACGAGGACTCCGGATCGGACGCGTTTTAAGCAACCGCAAGAACACTTCTTGCAGAATGTCCTCCGCATCAAAGCGATCTCGCGTGTACTGATACGCCACTCGGAATACGGTATCGGAATACTCGTTCACCGCATCCGTTATAAATTTTTCATCCGACGAGTTAAGCATGCTTCACTTATAAAACGTTTGTGCGCCCACGAAAGAGACATAAATTCGATAAAAATTTGATATTCCAAAACTTTTCATTAAATGCAATCGAAAACGACGCTAAACGATCGAGATCCGTTGTTGTCGCACAACTCTCATCATGTACCGTTATTCTAATGCCACACAATGCGTCGTATTTGCATATTATCACTTCCCGTCCGCTTTTGTCAATATTAGAATATAAAAAATCCCGACTGCATTATCAATCGGGATCTGATTACACTATCCGGTTCGGATAGTTACGGTATGGTAGCGGCAGTTGGACTCGAACCAACGACCAATCGGGTATGAACCGAGTACTCTAGCCAGCTGAGCTATGCCGCCGAACTTACATATTATATCAAACCCGACAGAAAAACGCAAGGGTTTTAATGCAAGTTTTTGATTTATCGTATTTTCGGCGCACAACTATCGAGTAGCTCTATTTACTTTACCGCGCTTTTACTTTATTAAATTTGTCTTTCCGTATCGGACAAGAACGAAATGCCCAATGCCCCGCTGCCAGTATGCGCGCCTATAACCGGTCCTATCCAGCCTATTTCGCCCTCGCAGTCGGGTCTTATGCTCTTAGCCTTAAGCAACAGCTCTTCCGCGCTTTCCGCATCCGCGCTCGCGACATAGAATTTATGCGGTTGTTTTGCACTGTCCTTTTCAAAGCGCGACGCCATTGCCGCGATAGCTTTGCTCACGCCTATGGTTTTTTGCACGACCGACAATCCGCCGACTTTGTTTATAAACAATACGGGCTTGATATTTAACGCCGTACCCAAATACGCCATAGGTCCCGATACGCGTCCGCCGCGTTTCAAGTGCATAAGATCGACTGCGGTAAACCATGTATGTATATGCTTTACGAACTCGGCAAGCTCGGCTTGCGCCGTTTCGGCGTTCACGCCCGAATCGCGCAGACGCTCCGCTTCGTCGAGCACTATGCGCGTCGCGATCGTCGCGCCGAGCGAGTCCGCTACGTAAATGTTTCTGTCCGTTTTCTCTTTTATGTTTTTCGCCGCGGCGCAAGCCGTAGCGTACGAACCGGAAAGTCCGGACGAAAGAGTCAAATACAGAATATCGTTGTCGCAAGATTTGATGAGCGTTTCAAAAAACTCTTCGTGTTCCGCGAGGTTTATCTGCGAAGTAGTCGGCATTTTACCGCTTCTGATCTTGTCATAGAACCCTTTATATTCCGCATCGCTTGTAAACTCGTCATCATATGCTTCGCCGTCGATAATGAAAGACAGCGGCTTGTAAACTATGCCGCGAGCTTTTAGTTCTGTGCGAAAAACGTCGCACGAAGTATCTGTTGCCAAAGTAAAACTCACGATTACACACTCCTTTTAACGATGATTTTCTTTGGTATATCCAATATTATACTACAAAAAACCGCAATTTCATAGCATTTGCGTCACGCTTTTTGAAAATTCTTTTGTTTATTTGCCGAATTTACCGAATTCGCCGCACAGCTCCCCGACCTTATCCGACCAAAGGCGGACGCTTTCCGACTTTTTACGTCGAAAGAGGACGAAATCAGACAAAATCAGACCTTTTACGCACGTATGTCCGGCTTGCCGATTTTTCGGGGAAATGGTATAATAACAGTACATTTTCGGAAAGACAAGGAGCGATTAGTTATGAAAATTCGTGTTATGGTATGCGACGACAACGAGGAATTTGTGAACAATGCGCGTACGCATTTCGCTGCGTCGGACAAGATAGAGCTTGTGGAAACTGCGTCTAACGGAAAAGAGGCGCTCGAGCGTTTGGACACCGCGCGTCCCGACGTGCTGTTGCTCGATCTCGTTATGCCCGCTCTCGACGGGTTTTCATTACTCGAACGCGTCAACAAAGGCAATATGAAAATCATAGTAATATCCGCGCTTTCGCAAGACGCATTCATTTCCAAAGCTATGAACCTCGGCGCGGACTACTACATGATGAAACCCGTTAATTTTTCGGTAGTCGACGAACGCATTGCCGAAGCGGTAAATTCCAAACGTCCTACGGCAAAAAACCGTTCGATGGACGAAAAAATCAGCAATATTTTCATTACCGTCGGTATTCCAGCGCATATTAAAGGTTATCAATATCTGCGCGAGGCGATAAAGATGACCATCGACAGCCCCGAGATAATCAATTCGATCACCAAAAAGCTCTATCCGGAGGTCGCCGAACATTTCAACACCAGCCCGAGCAAAGTGGAACGCGCAATACGTCACGCTATAGAAGTTGCGTGGAATCGCGGCAAGATCGAAAACATAAACACGCTTTTCGGCGTGCGCGTATACAATCACAACGAAAAACCGACTAACGGCGAGTTCATTGCGCTCGTCGCAGACAAGATGCTGCTCGAAAGCGTTTAGTCCGCCGCGTCTTTATCGTCGTCGGTTTCCCAAAGCTTGAGCAACAATTCGGGCGACGGGGATAACAATTGCGACGGCATGTATTGCCAAATTCGCCCGCTCGGGTCTTTAGCTAAGTCGAGCTTGCGCGAGCCGTAACCCGCTATACCGACTTGGATATAATCTATAAGTTCCGCATCGACCGCATCGAGCACGGTCTCGAGATCCTTGACGCGCAACTCGTCCGCAGGACGGTCGGCAACGCTCAGCCGTCTGCCCACAAACACGTATTTAGCATGCAGTCTGCATGCCGACGCAACGATCTCGCGAACGGGTATATCCTTAGACGGGATCTTTTGGTCGGATAAAAGTCCGAAACGCTCGTCGAGAAACACCGCGAGCGTTTCGCCTTTTTTCACACCGATAGAAGCGATATGATTGATCAATATGTCTCCGCGCGAAATCTCTATCTCGGCGCTTCGCTGTTTCGCTTGCCCGATGAGCGGCAGAACGCTTATAAAATCGACTGCGTTGCGCGTCATGCCGGCAAACTCGGCAAGCTTGCTCGGCGGCGCGGTCAATACGCCGAGTACCGACCCGAACTTGTCGAGAAGTCTGTGCGCAAGCACGTTGGTATCTCTGCGCGGAATCATAAACGATCATACAAGCTCTATTATTTCGACGTCGCTGAAAGACGCAAGGCTCGGATCGCGCAATGCAGATTCTCTCAATCTGATCCTATGCCCCGCATGTACGTTTTCTTCCGACGCGCCGACTTTATTCGTTTCAAAACTTTTGGGCGCGGATGTTTGCAACTTTTCCGCCGCAACGGCAGCCGACTCCTTCCGCGCATCATCGGCCGAGGCGTCACCGCTCTCCCCGTCGAGCAGCGCAAGCAGTTCGGCTATGCGCTTGTCGCGCGCTTTAAGTTCGCGCTCGCGATAAGCAAGTTCATCGTCGATATTATCGTTATAGTTTTTGTCCATCGTCCGCCGCCGTGATTTACTGTAATTACATTATAACAAACCGACGAACGGCTTGCAACCGTTTTGCGCGGCATAACGCCAACCCGCAAAATTCGCTTGACATATCAACCGCTCCGTGATACAATATCTGTGCTTGTAAACGCAAGCTAAGGGCAATTAACTCAGCGGGAGAGTGCTACCTTCACATGGTAGAAGTCACAGGTTCGAACCCTGTATTGCCCACCAAGCCCCACCCAG
>Ga0209064_1002363_pt1 | contig 21499 bp, 29 predicted proteins | sample Inofromicrocosms_FD_187498 | JGI IMG/M metagenome (GOLD analysis project Ga0209064, IMG submission 187498) | Mouse cecum microbial communities from Vienna, Austria - Inoculum for glucosamine and mucus D2O microcosms (SPAdes) (version 2) | ecosystem: Host-associated > Mammals > Digestive system >... | reverse complement strand
TGTAACCTTAGAAGGATTTGAATACTTTATGTCGAATATTATAAAAAGAAAGGAACAAAATGGTACGATATAGTGATGAATTAATTGATGAAATTAGATCTTCAAATGATATAGTAGACACAATATCCCAATATGTAACATTAAAAAGAAGTGGAAGAAATTTTTTTGGATTATGTCCTTTTCATAAAGAAAAATCTCCTTCTTTTTCTGTTTCACCAGATAAACAAATATTTCACTGCTTTGGGTGTGGAGTCGGAGGCAATGTTATACATTTTGTGAGCAAAATAGAAAATTTAGATTTTAGAGAAACGTTAGAATTTCTAGCTGAGAAGTCAGGTATAGAACTACCAACCTCAGAAAATGATCAATATAGTAAACGTCAATTTCTAAAAGATAAAGTATTTAAAATAAACGAAGAAACAGCTAGATTTTATCATGAAAATCTATACAAACCAAATGCAAAACCAGCACAAGAATATGTCAAAACAAGAAAATTAAATAATAGCACATTAAAATCATTTTTAATAGGATATTCAGGAACATACAATGAGCTATATAAACATCTAAAACAAAAAGGTTTTAATGACGAAGAGATATTGGCATCAAGTCTAGTAAATAAAAATGAAAAAGGTCAATTTATAGACAGATTCAGAAATAGGCTAATGATACCAATAATGGACATTAGAGGAAAGGTAATAGCATTTGGTGGAAGAGTTCTTGATAAATCATTACCTAAATATATCAACTCTCCAGAAAATATTGTTTATTCTAAAGGCAGAAATTTATTCGGATTAAATATAGCTAAAAAAGGTAATCTTGACAAAATAGTTATAGTTGAAGGATATATGGATGCAATTTCATTATACCAAAGAGGAATAACAAATGTTGTAGCATCATTAGGAACAGCGCTAACAGAGGCACAAGGAAGATTATTAAGAAAATATGCTGGACAAGTAATAATAAGTTATGATTCAGATGCAGCAGGACAAGCTGCTACGATGAGAGGTCTAGAAATTTTAAAAAATCTTGGATGCGATGTACGTATATTACAAATGGAAGGCGCAAAAGATCCTGATGAATATGTTATCAAATATGGAAGTGGAGGATTTAATTTACTAATAGAAAAAGCAATATCTCTTGTAGAATTCAGGATAAAAGTATTAAAAAATAAATTTAATTTAGAAAACACAAATGATAAAATTAAATTTTTACAAGAAATAGCTAAAATATTAGTAGGAGTAGAAAGTCAAATAGAACTAGAAATCCAAATAGATAATATATCAAGAAGCTATAGTATATCAAAAGAAGCAATATATGCTGAGATAAACAAGATAAAATATGTAAATAAGTCAAAAGAAAATGAAAATGATAAAAAGCCAAAAGCAAATATAGAAAGAAAAAAAGACTCAAAAATAGACGAAGCAACAATAAGAAGAGAAAATGTAATTATATATTTGCTTATAAATGGAAATTCTCAAGAAAGAGAAAACATCAAAAACAATATAAAAAAAGAAGACTTAAAATACATGTTAAATCAGCAACTGATAGAAAAAATATATGAAGCGATTGAGCAAAATAAAGAAGTAAACAATATATTAGACTCTATGGAAGACAAAGATTTAATAAGTCATTTTACAAGTTTAATGGCAGATGATTATGAAATATCAGACAATAGTAAATGCATAGAAGATATAATTACTAGTTATAATAAAGAAAGAATAATAGAAAGACGAAATGAAATTTTAACTAAATTAGAAGATAAGAATAATACAAAAGAAGAGATAGCTAGTTTCGAAAGAGAGCTAAGTGAAATTATTTTACAATTAGCTAAAATGAAATAGGAGGAAATATGGGTAGAACTAAAAAAGAAGAAAAAGAAAACGAAGAAATAGAAAAAGTTCAAAAAACAAAGAAAAAAACTTCTCCAAAGATTGAAAATAAAGAAAAAACTGAAAACAAAAAAACAGATAAAAAGAAAACAGAAACTAAAAAAGTAGATTCAAAAAAAGAAGATACTAAAAAAGAAGAAAGCAAAAAGAAAGAAACTAAATCTAAAGAAGTAGTAGAAGAAAAGAAAGTAGAAAAAGAAGAAAAAACAACAAAAAAGAAAGCAAAAGAAATTAAAAAAATTGAAAATCCACAAACAGAAGAAGAGATAGCAAATAATAAAGTATATAGTATATTAAAAACAGCTAAAGAAAGTGGAAAAATTACTTATGGAGAGCTAGCAAGTCAATTAGGAGATGTTACACCAGATCAAATAGATAAAGTATTTGATGTATTTGAAGAATTAGGCGTAGATGTTTTAAAAGATGATACCGATGATGAACCAGATATAGAAGACTTAGAAGAAGTTGAAGAAATCAAACTAGAAGACATGAATGTAACTTCTATGGAAGGTATTAGCGTTGATGATCCAGTAAGAATGTATTTAAGAGAAATTGGTAGAATTCCACTTTTAACATTTGAAGAAGAACTAGAACTTGCTAAAAAGATACTAGAAGACGATGAAGAAGCTAAACAAAAATTAGCAGAATCAAACTTAAGATTAGTTGTAAGTATAGCTAAAAAATATGTTGGAAGAGGAATGTTATTCTTAGACTTAATTCAAGAAGGAAACATGGGACTAATCAAAGCGGTAGAAAAATTTGATTATACAAAAGGATTTAAATTTAGTACCTATGCAACTTGGTGGATAAGACAAGCTATTACTAGAGCAATAGCAGACCAAGCAAGAACAATAAGAATACCAGTTCACATGGTAGAAACAATAAATAAATTAATAAGAACTTCAAGACACTTATTACAACAATTAGGAAGAGAGCCTACCCCAGAAGAAATAGCTGGAGAAATGGAAATAACAGTTGAAAAAGTTATGGAAATACAAAAAATAGCTCAAGATCCAGTATCTTTGGAAACACCAATTGGTGAAGAAGATGATAGTCATTTAGGAGATTTTATTCCAGATGACGAATCACCAGCACCTCAAGACTCAGCAGCATATACATTATTAAAAGAACAATTAGAAGAAGTAATGGAAACATTAACACCAAGAGAAGCAAAAGTATTAAAACTAAGATTTGGATTAGAAGATGGAAAAGCTAGAACGCTTGAAGAAGTAGGTAGAGAATTCCAAGTAACACGTGAAAGAATTAGACAAATTGAAGCCAAAGCACTTAGAAAATTAAGACATCCAAGTAGAAGTAAAAGACTAAAAGATTATATGAGTTAAAATAAAAGGAGTGATTAAAGTTATGGGAAAAAGAAATATAGAAATAGTTCCAGGTGATGGCAATTTAGAAATATCACCAGCTGAAGATCACATTAATGATATAGTAGATAACGATAGAAAAAAACCTAAAAAGGAAGATATCGTTGTACCAACACCAAAGAAAAAATTAACAGAATAATTCAATAATAATACATAGAACTCTCAATCATCGCGATTGAGAGTTCTATGATTTAATATGTAGTTTTAAAGTTTCTTCATCAAATACCAATTCCGTGTCAGGAGGATACTCTATACCATTGATAGTAATACTGCAGAGATCACCAGACCGTGAATACCGGTAAATGATATATACCATGTGAACCAAGAACGTTTCAGATTTCAATTGCTGCTCTGATTCATCATAGTAGTCCCGAAGAGGGATGAAATTCTTGCTTAGATATTCGGATTTCATAAACATGACCCCCTTATTATTCAAGAATATATTTCATTATACCATATTATGTAAATCATTTCAAGAGGTAATAGAAATTGACAAAAAAGTTAATAGGTGTTAATATATAAATATAAAAAAGGAGAGAAAAAATGCTAAAAGTAAGCGATGTTTTAACTAAAATGAGACATCATGTATGGCTTAAAACTAGTCATACATTTTTAGCATGTTAAAAATTATAATTTAAATTTCAAAATTAATTATAAAAAATGCAAGTATATGTATGATTAGTAAAATATTAAATCAAACATATACTTTTTTGTTTTTAGAGGAGGAAGAAAAATGGAAATAAGATATAAAATTTATAACCCAGCAGGAAACATAACTGCACTAGTAATAGGAGATAATTATACTACAGAAGAAAAAAGAAAGATAAATAGCAAAATAATGGAAAAAGAAAAAACAGTAGAACAAGTAGGATTTATTTCAGAAACAGAAGAAAGACTAACGATGGCAGGAGGAGAATTTTGTGGAAATGCAACAAGAAGTGCAGTAAAATACTATTTGGAAAAACAGAAAACCACAAATATGAATATAAAAATAAATAATTATAATATAATCAGTGGAATTAAAAATAATAAAATATGGTGCGAAATTCCATTACCACAGAGTGGAACATTAATTGAAAAAAGAACCAATGAAATAACACAAGTAAATTTATCAGGAATAACAATAATTTTACTAGATTACGAAAACAATACGAAATTAAAAGAAAAAGCAATGGAATTAATAGAAAAATTAGAATTGCAAGAAAAAGAAGCAGTAGGTGTAATTTTTAAAGAAAAAAGTGATAAAATAATACCAGTAGTATGGGTAAAAGAAATCAATACACTATTTAAAGAAAATTCATGTGGCTCAGGCAGTATAGCATATGCACTAGCTGAAGCTTCTAAAAGCAATAAAAGAAAATTTGAGATTATGCAACCATCAGGAAAAACATTGGAAGTAGAAATAACTAAAAAAGAAAAAGTAATATTGTCAGGAGAAATAATAGAAGAAAAAGAAGATACAATAACATGTTAGAGGAGGAAAAATGGAAATTTTAGAAAAACTAGTAAGTTATAACACAATAAAAGACAAAGAAAATAAAGAAATAATAAATTACATAGAAGAAAAGTTATTAAACCTAGGATTTAAAACTAGCTACAAAGGAAAATATCTAATAATGCAATATGGAGAAAATCCTAAAGTAGGATTCTTAGGACACACTGATACAGTAGAATATATAGAAGGTTGGAAAACAAATCCATTTAAATTAGCAGAAAAAGATGGAAACGTATATGGATTAGGAACATGCGATATGAAAGGTGGAATAGCGGCATTTATAGAAAGTATATCTAAAATAGATTTAACAAAATTAAAATATGGAATAAAAGCATATTTTACCTATGACGAAGAAATAGGTTTTTCAGGAACATATGATATAGTAAATTCAAATGAAGAATTTCCAGAACTAATGATTTTTGGAGAACCAACGAATAATGAACATTTAGTAGGTGGCAAAGGTTTATTAGAATGTGAATTATACTTTAAAGGAATAAAAGCACATTCAAGTAATCCAGAGAAAGGAAAAAGTGCAAACATAAATGCAATTAAAGCTTTAAATGAATTAAATATTTTTTATGAAAATCAAATAAAAAATGAAAAAGAAAATTATTTTGAAATACCATATACAACAATGAATATAGGAATATTAGAGGGAGGAAGTGCCAAAAACTCAATACCAGCATCAGCAAAAGCATGTTTAGATTTCAGAACTATAAAAGATATTCATACTAAAAAAATAAAAGAAAAACTTGAAGACTTAGCTTTAAAATACGATTTTGAAATAAAAATTATAGAAGAAATAAAACCCTTTTTAAATGAAATAGAATTCATAAAAGAAGGCAAAACAGCAAACTTTATGACAGAGGCAAGTCTAATAAAAGACCCTAAAGTCAAAAAAATTATATTAGGACCAGGGCCAGTCACAGCACATGAAATAGATGAACATATAAGTATAGAAAGTTATCAAAAAACAATAAAACAGTATAAAGAAATAATTGAAAAGTTATGCAATTAAGAATCAGAATTAACATATTTTTTTAATAAAAGTTTTACTTTTACCTTAATTTCATTATCAATATCATCTTGAAAATCAATATCTTCAATCTTTTGCCATTTAACTAAATTATTTTCAGAATTAATAGATAATGAATTAGTTTTAGGAGTGCCTATAAACTGGAAATCAATCATATCGCCAACATTATTTATATAATGCTCAACAAAAACAGGCTGATAACAAAAGTTAGTAAAATTATATTGGTTTAACAAAGATATATCCATGCCAGTTTCTTCTTTAGCTTCTCTTATACAGGTTTCAAAAGGAAGCTCGTCATCCTCTATATGTCCACCAGGTTGCAACCACTTATTAAGTTTTTTATTAAACATTAAAAGCACAGTTTCATTTCTGAAATCAATAATATAAACAGAAGCACAATATTGTTTTTTCATAAATAATCTCCTAATAAATAATATATACAAATTATATCATAAACAGAGTTGAAATAAGAAAAAATTAACTATAAAATATATAAAAAAGGGGAAAATAAAATGAATGTAATATTTCTAGATTTTGATGGAGTAATAAATACAAGTAGTGGATATGATGTAGATGGAAGTTATAGACAAGACTATAATAATCCAAGTGACGGAAAAGTAAACAATTACAATGCTATAAAATTATTAAATAAGTTGTGCAAAGAAAAGAAAATGGCTGTTGTTGTAGATTGCAAAAAATGGAGAAACACACAAGAAAAAGATGAAAATGGAGAATATATATTAAGAAGTTACAAAAGAATATTATATGATAGTGGTCTAGACGACTATACATACATATATGGACATACACCAGCAACAGATTTTAATAAAGACATGGAAATAAAAATATATCTAGAAAAACATAAAGAAATAGAAAAATTTATAATATTAGAAGATAATCCATCAGAAATAAGTAGAGAATTACAAAATTTTATGGTAATATGCAATAAAGATAAAGGATTCACAGAAAGAGAATACAGCTATGCACTACGACTATTAAATAATCAACCAAGTATTAATAGAGGAAACCCATATATAGAATAAAAGCTAGAGAAAAGTGATTCTCTAGCTTTTAAAAGTTGAAAAAAGCCTGAAAGTATGTTAAAATAGCAATATTAATAAAAGGAGAAAAATATATGCAAGAAAAATCAGAATTTAAAGCATTTAATCCAGATGAATACGAAGTAGTAATGCAAGCCATTGGTCCAGAAAGAGGAAAACATTATGTATTACACAATAAAAAGGCTGGAAAATACGGATTACTTTATAATAAAAAATCAACAGATGACGCTAGCTTTTATACGCCATATTTAATGCACATTATAGGGAAAAAATGTGGAATAAATGTACCAGAAACAGAGTTAGGTTTTTATTTAATAAATGACATAAATAAAACAACCTATAGAGATTCATTTTTTGAATCATCATTAGTATATACTGGTATAGATCCAATATTCGGAAGCAACGTATCACACGCAGCAGAAGATGTTATAGAAGGTACATACTTAACTGAAAATGAACAAGCAGCAAAAAGAAGAAGAGAACAAGATAGAGGTAGAGTTCAAAAAATGAACTTTGAAGAATATGTAGAATCAAATGTATATTATCTAGTTAGTAGAGGAAGCAAACCAAAGCACGAGTATTCAAAAACAGAAGTAGATAAAATGAGACAAGAACTTATAGATAGAGCAATGTTTGGACTAAAACTAGGAATACACGGTAAAACAAATATAGATATGTATGACCATAAAAATGCAACACTATCACCATATTACTTAGCATCACACAACATGTTTTTAATGGGAATCAATAATGAGTGGATTGAAAAGACATTAGAAAAATCAGATGAAGAATTTAAACAAAGTATGGAATATGAACTAAAAACACAATATGGAGTTCCTTATAATTACACTGTACCAACATCAGAGCAATTACTAGCTCATATATTCGAAAGATATCCAGATCAAGCAGAAAGAGCATATAAGAAAGTTACAGCATTTACATTAGAAGATTTAGAAGCGGAATTAGCAACATATACACACTTAGACGAATCACATAAGAAAATGGCACTAAGAATTTTTGAAATGAGAGAAAAAGAATTCCAAAAAGTATATAAAGAATATCAAAAAAGTAAATCAAAAGAATAAAATATATAAATAAAAGCTAGCAGGCGCAGGATACTATACTTCTGCAACTGCTAGCTTCATTCATCCGCGATAATAATCTTTCCAAGGACTGGAGGACCAATCGATAAGGTCCCACTGTTGTTCAGACGTGTCTTGACGTTTTAAAAGCTCGTGAAGCTTTTGTCCTGTTGGACAGTACCTACACATCGAAGGTCTAAATTCAATATTATCCTTCTGAAAACTTTTTAGGCATTCCCGACACTCATCATTGCATTCTTCGATAAGCTCTTCTGTAGACATAGAGTACCTCCACTAAAATTATTCGTAAAATATATTTTACTCTCATTGATACAATATGTCAATGTATAAGGTTTACATAATTGAAAAATAAGAAATAATATGATATAATCAAAGAGTTAAAAAATTTAGGAGGTATATATGGAAAAAAGCTCTAATATTAGTATGGAAGAAGTTTTTAAATATAGAACAGGACTAATAGAAAATGGTAAAAAGGTTACGATAGAGAATCCAGACAATTTAAGTATAGATGAACTACAAGCATTAACAGCAAAGATATTTGAAGAACTAGATAGATTAGATATGTCAATGGGATATCCACATCATGATACAGGAGTTAGAAGACCAGCAAGTATAGATGAGTTAAGAGAACAAGAAATTTGGATAGACTTTTTAGATTGGTATAATGTAGTACCAACACAAAGTAATATAATTTTAGGGTATGTAAAGAAGAACTATCCTAAAGCAAAATATCCAAGAGTGCTATGTGTAGGAGATGGAGAACATTGCCACTTAGGAAGAAAGTTAGCAGCATTAGGATATGCAGTTGTAGTAGTTGATCCAGTTTCTAAAAAAGAATTTACAATACCAAAACAAGAAAATGGAGGAATGCTCAGAGTAGTTCAAGGAGAATTTCATGAGACATCAGAAGATATGATGGATTGGACAAATTTTATAGTAGGAGCAAAAGTTCCACAATGTGCAGAAATTTTAACTAAAACAAGAAAACCAACAATTTTTAATATTAGTGGTAATGCAGAAATATATCATATGAGATTTAATGGTAAAGAAATTCATTCTTCAGAAGACCTTGAAAAAGAAATAGAGAAATTAAAAAATGTAAAAAAGATAATGCATACAGATTCATTTGGAAGAAAAAATTATATATATGTATGTAATGAAAGAGAACATGAAGAGAGATAAAAGATTATATAAGCGCTAAAGGACCGCAACGTGTGCGGTCCTTTAGTGTTGAACATGGATATTACTGAATACTAAGTGGCAAAACCAGCTGATTGTTGTCGAGATCAACATAGGCGCCAATGCCTTTGTAGCTCAAAGCCCTAAGAAATGGCGTAAGAAGCACAATCTCTTCACCCTGAAAACCAAGAATCTCCTCATTTTTGTAGTCACCGCTGTCGATAAATTTGCGGTACGAGGGAACCTCCGGGTAATCATCATGAAAAGTGTGACCAAAGTGCATAGGGTAGGCGTCCAAAATTCCAATCTCAAAAGTCTTGAAGTCGTGGCTAACCTTTCTGAGGGCAATCCCGAGCTGTGTGACCCCAATCATCATGCTCCACTGACCACTGTTGTAGATATCCTCCAATTTGTTCCGGATGTCAGCAAGCAGCAGGTCTGCGCTGAGATCGAAGATCTCCGTTTCATGGGAATTGTACCCTTTGATCTGGTTTACTAAATCCTTGGCATGCATATAAGTACCTCCTATAATGATGTATTTTTTGCCAACGTTCAAATTAATATTGCATATATAAAAATTATACCATAATTGACATAATAATTCAATTTAGCTAAGAAATAGGACAAGCAGTAGAAAACTGCTAATTGCAATATGCTGAGCTCGGCAAATGATAGAAAAACAAGGAAACTAAAAAACAAAAAATTGAACATTATGTAAATCTGTGATATAATATTATAGAAAAAATTTAGGAGGTCAGCAGACTATGACAGAAAAAAAAGAAATATTCGATGCGCGGTCTAAGGAAGATGGAATAGCTTTCCGTTCCAACAAAATTCCTGCACTAACCTACGAAGCAACTATCGATTCATCTGGTGAAATAAAAACCCAGGTGTTGCCAACAGTAATCAGCTGTATTAGAGAAATGGGGGTATCAATAAAAACAGACCAAAAGAAAGTAGAAAAGACAGAATCATATTGTAAGATTGCAATAGGAATAATAGCAATATTGAGCATAATTATAAGCAAGCAAGTATCAATAGCTATAGCGCTTATATATTTCTCAATGATTGCATTAAGAGATCTTATAAAATTCTGTCAACTGTCCTGCAAAGTAAAATTAGGAAAATATAAATCCGTAGGCAGATTTCACGCAGCAGAGCATAAAGCAATAAATGCATATCAAACAAAAGGAGGGATACCAAGCATAGAAGAAATAAAAAGAGCATCACAGTTTGAAAAAAAATGTGGAAGCAGAAGCTACATTGACAAAATCGTAAGTTTCGGACTAGTATCTATCATAATTGCGTTAGCCCCTTTCATAAAGTTTTATGTGTATGTTATTCTTTTTATCTTAGTTTTGGTATTTAGTATGCTCGGAAAAAAGTATGGAATATTCAGGTTTTTGCAAATATTTGTGACAAACAAACCAACAGAAAAAGAATTGGAAGTTGCATTAGCTGGAGTTCAACTTTTTGACAAGATGGAAGCAGAGATACCAGAAGACTGTTGCCCAATAGGATTTATGGTTATTGCAATGGGTTTAGACGATGAAGAGGAGGAGAGTGCAGAAATGTAAGCTGACAAAAAAAGATAAGCCGCTAGAACGTGTTTCTAGCGGCTTATAATGGATTTATGGATATATAAATTTCAAAATATTAAAGTCAATAGAGCCCTCTAAAAATATTTAAGAGAGGGCTCCATTTTTGTTAACTAGGTTAAGAAGAATTAGTTGCGCGTTTTTAAAGACATAATTACATTCATAAAAACATTATTGCATTATTTGTCATTTATATAAACAATCGTATGATTGAAATTATAGTCATCTCTGACGCCGACAACGTTTTGGCAATAAATGTTCCCATCTGAATCCACAAGAGAGTGTGCAGTATTCACATAATAGTATTTATCCTGATGGCTCTCAAGATAAAATAGAAAATCATTAGCTATCATATGAAAATCTGCTGAATCAACGTCATACGCATAAACGCAATTCTCGCTTCTGATGATACAAGGAGAATATTTGCTATCAGATTTTGTTACATAATCAATATCAATATTCTCATCTTCAAATAAAAATGACTTGTTATTGCCATCTTCATAGAAAATAATCACTTCACCAGAACTGTTACACGCAAGTACGCTTGAAACTCCCGGAATTTCAGGACAAAGTGTTTCAGAAGATTCATAAGGCTTAAATTCATGCTCCTTTACCACCACATATCCATCATCAGTTAAACTGTTAATGTCCATAGTAACAAAGTAGCTTTCTTCAGCCTCTCCATCAGAAGCACATCCCGTCATAAACAACAAAAGAAGTAATAAATATAATATCTTTTTCATCTCATACCTTTACCTTTCGCTCAAGTAAAATTAACAGTGTCAAACTAGTAAAATAAGACAAAGGACATTGCGCGCAACATACTTCTTTCTAAGATTAACTCTATACTAGTACAGTAACTAGTAAATAAAACATATACACTATATAGAAAAAGTGTTCTGCTGGTAATCCAGTAGTGATAGTATTTTAGCAGGTTTTTATATAAAATACAAGTACATTTATATAAATGAAGAAAGGTAAAAAATATAATATACCGTCTAGAAAAAAATTATATAAATGATATAATTAACAAAGTAGTAAAGAGGAGAAATAAATGCACAGAGAAATTATAGAAGCTTTAAAAAAAGTTTATGACAAATTAAGTAATTCAGAAGCGTTATGGATAATATCAGGAAGTGTATCTTTGGCAATTCAAGGAGTAGAAGTAGTGCCTAATTATGATATAGATATTTTAACTGATGAAGTAGGAAGCAATAAAATCTATTTATTATTAAAGGAATAATGTATTCAAAAGCCTGAATATTCTAGTACAGAAAAGTATAGTTCTTATTTTTCAATATATAAGATAGGCAAAATAAAAATTGAAGTAATGGGAGATTTTCGATACAAATTAAAAAATGGTAATTGGTCGGAAAAAAAACATCTACATGAAATTCATGAAATATATTATGAAGATATGAAATTGAAAGTTTTAGAAGTAAAACAAGAATTAGAAGAATATAAAAATCTAGACAGATTAGATAAAATAGATAAAATTGAAAAATTTATAAATAGTAAATATTAATGTGTTTAAATTGGAGGTTGTACGAATGCTTGAAAAAAAGTCACTCGTACAACGGTATTCGTTAAAAAAGTTTTCAAAGTTATAATATATATATTAAGGAGAGAAAAAATGATTGATTTTACAAACAAGTCACTTATTAAACTAAAACCAATATCTACTAAAGAAGGAGAAGATGTATCAAAAACACTACTAATACCTAATGAAAATGTAACTTTTGCTTTCTCATCTATGAGAGATAAGCTAGTCTTTACTAGCAAACGTATTATATCTATAAATGTTCAAGGAATAACTGGTAAAAAAACAGATTACACATCTATTCCTTATTCAAAAATTCAAATATTCTCAATAGAAACTGCTGGTTCTTTTGATTTAGACTCTGAACTTGATGTAACAATTAGTGGCATGGGAACTATTAGATTTGAATTGTCATCAAAAACAAATATACAAGAGTTAGGACAATTTTTATCTAATCAGATTTTATAACGAAATGTATGAGTTGTACGAGTGACTTTTTTCAAGCACTCGTACAGCTTATTAAATTTAACATATCTTAATTTTAAATAATACAATATAAACCTGCTATATATTTCAATAGCAGGTTTACAGGTCAGTCAGTTCTCGCTTCAACTACCTAAATCTGGCACCTCTAATAATGAATTTTTCGCCATCATATGACCAACATTCATCACATTCGATACCCAACTCTTTGAGTACGTTTCTGAGTTTATATACGTATTTTTCACGATACTCATATCCCACGTCATTGAAAATTTCAATTTCTTTCGACAGTTCATCTCCATTATCAAAAACTTCCGAAAGAATTGTGCATACAGCATGCCCTTCAAATGTATACCACTTATATTGGTCTCTCAGCTGTTGAGCCCTTTCATAGAACTCCTGTCGTTTCATCATGACATTACACCTCATTAAATTATTAACAATGTTAGTGATTAAGTAGCGACTGACCATAACTACTTCACTAAACAAATGCCTTATAGTATATAATTATAGCAGAAAAGTAGCACATTGTCTAATAATCTGCTGTATGAGCACTTGAAAATTAGATAAATATACAGCAACTTTAATAATTAGTTGCTTAGAAAAAATATAGAAGAATGTAAAAATCCCCATACTAGTCAAATAACAACTAGTATGGGGTTGCTAAACTTAGCTCTTATTCACAATGAACGATAAAAAAAGATTCTTTCGTCTGAACCAATAATCCCACCTACTCGCATTGAAGTTACATTTTGAGTAACATCAGGAACTTGTACAAAGCCCATTTTTTTCGCGAGATAGTACATAGAGGATTGACGACTTGTGCGAAGGTAAACCAAGGTAAACTTGCGTTTTTTCATCTCCTTAAGCGTGTAATCGAAAAGTTGCTTTTGTACGCCTTTTTTCTGATATCCTAAACAGGTTATAGAATCAGAAATATAGGCAACACTCTCAGGATTAGAAAAATGAAGCGGATGATCGCCTACGACCATAGGATGCCACGACATCAATGCTACAGGCACCCAAATACCATTTTGAATTTCGATTTCCATGTGATTAATACCACCATTGACAAATTCGCCAAAGTAGTCAATCAGCTTGGAAGTATCGAAGAATTCATTAAATGGAGGATAGGCAAAGAACTGTTGCAGCATCCACCAAGTTGCTAGGGTAGTTTCTTTTATCCGAGTAACGCATCCATCCAAGGTAAAATTCTCCAGCTTTTTCATCATGAGGACTCCTCTCAAAATTATAGTTCATAGATAAAAAGCGTATAATTAAGTATACAACAAAAAAGAAAAAAAGTAAACATAATGTATAAATATAAAGAGTTTTACAAAAGAGCAATGAAAAGATATAATTAGTACATAAAAATAGATAGAAAAATTAAATAAAAATAAATAGGAGGGAAAATGGTAGAAGTAGAAATTAGAACTTGTATGGAAAGCACAGAAGAATGTATAAATAAAATAGAACAAAGTGGATTTAAAAAAGAAAAGGTAATTAATCAACATGATATTATGCTAGATACACCTGATGCTCAGTTATTTAGAGAAGGAAACAAGATACGAATAAGAATAGAAGACGATAAAGCTGAATTAACATATAAAGGAAATATAAATAATTATAAAGATGTATCAAAGAGAGAAGAAATAAATATAAAAATCAATAAAGAAGAAGTTAATAACTATATAAAGGTTTTCTCTTCTATAGGATATCCACTATGTTTTCAAATAAAAAAAGAAAGAGAAGTGTACACGAAAGATAATATAACTATTACAATTGATAGGTGGCCTATTATAGGATATTTAATTGAAATAGAAGGAGAAGAAAGCAAAATAAAAGAAGTAGCAAAGCAAATGGCTCCAGAAAAAGAGTTCGGAAATTTAAGATTAAAAGATTTATTTAAAGCTAAAATGGATAAGGAAAATAAAACGATAGAAGAATTGAAAAAAGAATATTATAATGAAACAAATTTTGATTTAGGAAAAATAGAATTAATCCTAAAAGATTAGTGGCGCGAGTGATTTTTTCAAGCACGTATACAGCTTAAAGCATTGGTGTTTTTTATCTAAATTTTGTAAAGCTTTGAATTTATGAATAAAAAAGTATTATAATTAATATACAAGTAGCAATTGAATATGAAACGTTATCTTTATTTTAAATAACTATCAAATAAATCGTAGTGACTTTTATCAAAGTCGCTACGATTTTCAAATTTAAAAAATTTACCAATCACTACTCCAATCAGTAGAGCTAGAATCCCACGAAGAACCTGAGTCCCAAGAAGAGCTAGAATCCCAATCACTATCAGATGAAGAAGATGACGAACTAGATGAAGGCTCTTTATAATATCCACTATCCTCAAAATCATCAATATCATAATCAGACGAATAGCCATAAGACTCAAAATAATCAGATGAATTAGATTTCAATTCTTTAGGAGGAGTAGTAGAAGACCAACCACCGGTAGCACTATAACTATACCAAGAGCCACTTTGATAGTAGTAATATGTATCATCATATAAATAATAACCTCTAGATTTGCTTGATGAAAAAATTACAAACAAAAATATTCCCAATAATAATTGAACAAATATGAAACAAGCAAATATCTTAGTTAAAGAAAGAGCTATTTTACGAACATTAGCATTTGCTGATTTTGATCCCAAATTATTTTCTTTTTGATGCAAAATTTCTTCTTTAAGTTTCATATACAATTCGTTAACAGCATATGCTTCATCTTTCCCCTCATATCTAATAGCACGTTCGCCAGTATCTTTATTTTTATATACGATAAAATTTCCAGTCTGCTCATCTTTATAAATACCAAAAGCCTTTGGATATAAATAATTTTCACCTATAAAAAATCGAGTAGTATAATAATTAGGCAAATTATGATCTTTATACCATTGCTTTAATTCATCAATAGTTTGAGGAACATGATTTGCATTTCTTTTTAAATTATCATTATGACCACCACACTTAGGACACACTTCATCATAATCATTTATAAAAGCACGACAATAAGTACATTTAATTTTCATTTTTTTATCCCCTCACATCTCAAAAAAAAGACTATATTAATTATAATACATTTTAGCAATAAAAAAATATTTGTAATAAAAAAGAAATACAAAGGTTAACTTAAGAATGGGAAAATTTGAATAAAAACAGAAAAAATGATATAATTATGATATGTAAGCCTTATTATGCCATATCCACCATGAGGTGGTTAACCAAAACAAAATACACAGGAGGAGAGAAAAATGGCAAAGAGATGCAAACATCGGTCAGCATTTTCGTTGACAGAAAAGTGCAAGACATGCACAAACAGAAGGAGATGCCGAAGAGCAATCAAAAAGAACCGCCAAAAGGCCCAAAAAATGGCACTTTTAATCTTGACACTTGTAGTAATCACTATTGTTCTATGCAAGACTATGCTCAAAAAAGATGATGAAGCAATCGTCGTAAAAACGGAGGTGGACTTAGTAGAAGTCCAAGTAGCAAGTAAAGCAGAGAACATCGAGATGAAACAGGTAACTCAAGACAAAAAAGTAGTCCAAATTTCAGCAGAACCAGTCAAACTCACTGCAGAGGTAATTGAGGAAGATCCGATAACCGCATTTACAGAAAGTGAAAAAATCGCAATGGGTAAGACTGTCTACGAAGAAGGAAGGGGAGAGTGCGAAGAGGGAAGAATTTCAATAGTAGCTGTAATTCTTAATCGCCTCAAAACTAGAAGTAAAGAATATGGAGCAGAGAATGGAAATGTTATGGAAGTTATCACATATCCTGGGGCATTTGCTTATCCGAAAGATATGACAGATGATTTTTTCATAAACTGTCCAGAATATGAAATCTGCATGGCTGCCGTAGAAGATGCTATAAATGGGGAAGACCCAACTAAAGCATATTTTTCAAATGGCGCACATCATTTTTACTCTATCATAGAACCTCTTTCAGAAAAAGAAACGGCAAAGCGGGAGAACATCGACATCTATGTGATAGGAAACCAGGCTTTTCACAATGATATGAATTGACCGAAAAAAGGCAAGTGACGGAGTTCCGCCACCTGCCTTTGCAATTTAATTGATAAGAATGTAAAAAATATAATATGAAAGACATAATAAAATCATACAAAAAAGAAAATGAACCAATATCACTGTTTGTATAAAATAAAACGTCGTCAAACAATCTAAATTGCAGATTGTCTGACGACATTTTTTGGTGTGTCATTCTTAATTATGGTGCCGAAATTTAATTTGCTTCTCAAAAACAGAATTGCTTTTATACTTGAGCGTAAAACCAAGCTTCATCCAAAATTCGCGAGAACCTGCGAAAGGCGGAGGAGCAGAAAGCTCAATCAAGCGTGTTCCGTGAGGACGCATCTTCTCCAAAGCTAGAGAATAGAGTTCAGTACCGAGACCCTTACCACGTTCAAACACAGCAAACTCAGAAATAAAACAACTTTTCTCTGAAAATGTTAATGAGAGAACACCAATAATTTCTTCGACATCATTTTTTAAAAAATAGAGCTCATATTTTTCAGGCTCATCCATGATGTCAAGAAAATCACCTTTTCCAATGATACTGTTCAAAAAATTATTGGAAAATTCTCTAACTTCATCTTCGGAGATCTGAGCAGGTTCACCATGTTTATTGAAGCTATAGGTAATTTTGGAGTAGTTCCGTCGAAAGTCCCGATAATCTTTATCGGTTATCCGAACTAAGTGGTTAGCCATAACAACACTCCCTTCAAAATTTTATGTATACTATTATAACATACTATATAAATAACTTCAAATATAGAAAGATAAATAAAAACATCAACTAAAAGGAAAAAGACTAACAAAAGTTAGTCTAAAAATCGCACAAAGAATCTTCAATAATATAAGAAACTTGTAACATATCTTCATTATCAGAAGTGATAAAGAAGAAAGGTAATCTAGTAGAAGTATCTTTATACATTGATACATGAACAGTTCCTACTTTTTCACCTTCAATTTTCGTACTATCATTTGTCTTCATAAATCTTTCCAGTTCCTCCCCCTTTCAAGCGCTATTATAAAATCATAACATAAAAATATAATAAAAAACAAGATGTACTTTTACAAAATTTTACATTTTTTTATGACTAGAAATTAACTTAAAAATGAATGTATAAAAAAATCAGATAAACCACAAAGTTTATCTGATTTTAAAACGCACAATTTAGTAATATTAATCAATAATTTTGTAATCTTCTATATTAGGCTCTACAAAATCTTTTTCAGTAACATTTCCAAATTCATAAACGTAATCTACAGCAGGAGTAATTCCATTAGCTACTTCAACACTAGTTATAGCTTTTACAATAAGACCAGTTTCCTTATCTATAAATATTCCATCTTCCGATATAGAATAAGGTGTGTCAAAATTAGCTATATAATAACACTTTTTGCCATAATAATCTTTTGATTTTACAGATGCAGGAATACTATAAGATACTAAATGAAAAATATTATCAGTATATAAATAATTTTGCATATCAACTGAAAGTTCCATTTTTTGATTTAACTGAGCGTGTTTGCCATTTTCATCTTCAGTATATATATTAACAAATTCGCCATCCGAATATATTTTTTTAACTTGTATATTTCCATCGATAATTTTTGTTATTTGAAAAAACTTTTTATTTTCCAAGCAATATACTTCAGTTTTTATATAAGAATCTTTTTCGTAAGCATACATTATTTTATGATAATTAGTTGAATTTACATATCGTTCAGAAAGATTACTTAAATTGGATATTATAACTACTTTTCTTATAGTTGTAAATAAAAAGAATAGTACAACTATTAATATCAATATTTTTAATAGATTCAACTTATATTTATATTTTTTAAAGAAACTAATTTCATGTTTTACATCAATAGTATCTCTATTTTCTTTCATCAGTTTCAAACTTTTAGAACAATCTTCACAATTTAATAAATGTTGTTCTATAAAAATATTAGATTCATCATTAGTCATTTTTTCAATATAGTTAGGCAATAGGTCTTGAACAATCTTACATTCACAATTTTTTTCCATTGTTAAAATCCTCCTTTAATTTTTCTTTTTCTCTATAATAGGTAACTCTGGCCCATACTTCGGTTTTATTTAATATAATCCCTATCTCTTTAAAACTAAGATTACCAGAAACTCTAAGATAGATAAGTTGTCTAACTGATTCATCTAATTTTTGTATTTTATCATACAAAATATTTTTTTCTATATCAGCTATCAAATCATCTTCAAATAATTCATTTACTATTACATCATCTGAAATATTTTTCTCCAGCTGTCTAAATTTTTTATGTTTAGAATAATAGTCATAATACAAATTTTTTGCAATTTGACACAGCCAAACTGAAAGCTTACATTTCTGAGAAAAACTATCAATCTTTACAATTGCTTTATAAAAAGTTTCTTGAGCTAAATCTTCTGAAAGTTCAACATTATTATGACTCAAATACAGCAAAAATTTATATACAGTATTAAAATATTCTTTATATATATCATCAAAGTCTTGCACAATTTTCCTCCTTTACTTATTATGACTCTTAAAAAAATAAAACGTTACAAAAAAAGAGATTATGTTATAAACATAATCTCAAACTAAATTAATTATTTTCTTGTATAGTATACTCATTAATATCAGGCTCTATCAAATCTTGATCTGTTACCACATCAAAGGTATATTCAAAATAACTAGAACCATAGTCATTATTTTTTATCATTAAACCAGTTTCTTTATTGATATAAAAAGAAGGGTTCTCAAAATCTGACATCAAACTTTGAGAAGGATAGAAATTAGTTATTTTATAACAATCAATACCATTTATTTTTTCACCTTTAATCGAACACATTAATGAAGAAGAAATAGTATGTCTCAAACCTTGAGTAGATATCCAATTATCTATAGAGCTAGACATGCTTGCGTTTTCAACATTTAAAATAGCAATTTTTGATTTATTTGTATCTTCGATATAAGTATTAGTTATTCCATTTTTTGAATAGTTAATCATTGTACTTGTTCCTTCATAAGAAGTTTTAGTTATTTTTTGTAAAGTTATTTGATCTTTTTTATAAGTTTCAACAACTGTTTCAAAACCATCTTCAGTTGATACTCGCCTTATATAGTAATTAGTAGAATTTATATATTCAGAAGCTTTATTTTGTAAGTTATTAATAATTATTACTTTTCTAGTAGTATTAATAAACAATATTGATACTATAATTAAAATAAAAATAAGAATAATTTTTAGTATATCAAAATGTATTTTATACTTCTTTAAAAAGTTTATTTCGTCAGTAGTACTAGAATTAACACTCATTTCATTTATTAAATTATTATAAAGATTTTTACATTCACCACAAGTTGCTAGATGATTTTTAACAAAAGTATTAGAATGTTCATTAGTAAGATGTTCAATATAATTTGGTAATAAATCATATACAATACCACATTCAATTTTCTTTTCCATAATAATCAACCTCCTTTAATTTTTCTTTACCACGATAAAAAGTTACTCTAGCCCATACTTCAGATTTATTTAAAACAATTGATATTTCTTTAAAAGTAAGATTACCTATTATTCGCAAATAGACAACTTGTCTAGTTTCAGCATTTAAAGATTTCATATTTTTATGTAACATTTGATTGGATATTACATCATTTGTGAATTCTGGAACCTCCAAATCAAAGACATCATCAATATCTAAAGTATGGTACTTATTATTTTTCTTACAATAATCAAAATATAAATTTTTAGCGATAGAGCAGAGCCAAACCGAAATTTTAGAATTATTTTTAAATTGATTAATATTTTTTATAGCTTTACAAAAAGTTTCTTGAGTTAAATCTTCTGCTAAATCAATGTCATGTGTAAGGCAAATTAAAAACTTATATATCGTTGTAAAATAGCTTTTATACAGTTCTTCGATATTTAGCATAATTAACCTCCTTTTATATATGACATTAAAATTTTAAAAAATGTTACATGTATAATAATTTTATATTTTAGACAATAATAGGAAAATAAAAAATATTATTGCACTCTAAAAAAGTTATTTTACAATCACTTTATTTTGAAAATGAAATCGAATGAAAGTAAAAAAGACTAGGACGGCATTCCTAGTTTTTTTTACTACATACATATTTGCATAGATTATTACAATATTGCTAAACTCATAATAGCACCTGCTATTGAGAATGTCAAATAATAAATTAGATTTATAGAATGTTTAATTTTTTATGTAAAAAAATAAATAGAAAAGTAAAAACAGTTCAAAATAAAAAAACTTCCAATTTCTTGGAAGTTTTGGTAGCGAGAGACAGAAGGCTCTCGCTATTTATAGGGAAAATTTTAATATCTGGATATATATGTGGCGTTGTAAGCTGAAAGAAGCTAAGAGAATTTGAAATTATAAAACATTTTATTATTTATTATTTAAGACATCTTTTTTATTAAAGCAATATACAGATAATCCAAATAATAATATAAAATGTAAAACATATATCATTAACGAATGTGCGATATTTATTCCTGATATATCCGAAATCCTACCAAATAAGAATTTACTAAAATCCCAATTCATAGTAATAAAATATCTTGATACTTTCGAAAATTTTTCGACTTTAGACCACTCAGCTATTAAAGTATTAGAAGCAAAAAATATAATTAATGTTAATATTAGTGCTAATGA
>Ga0209064_1002355_pt1 | contig 21612 bp, 17 predicted proteins | sample Inofromicrocosms_FD_187498 | JGI IMG/M metagenome (GOLD analysis project Ga0209064, IMG submission 187498) | Mouse cecum microbial communities from Vienna, Austria - Inoculum for glucosamine and mucus D2O microcosms (SPAdes) (version 2) | ecosystem: Host-associated > Mammals > Digestive system >... | reverse complement strand
GGTTCATGTTGAAATCGGGTTTGTCGATGTAGTTGAACACGTTGTAGCCCTCGGTCACGTTGTCGAGTAGATATTTCACGAATGCCACGATGTTGCCCACATAGGCCATCGACTTGCGGTTTTCACCATTGCCCACCATGAGGAACTTGCCCGATGAGATCTGGCGGAGCAGATTGTAGACGTTGCCACGGTTGCGCTCGCCGAAAATCACCGTGGGCCGCACTATGTCGATGTTCCAGTCGGGGTGGGTCTCATACCATTTGCGTAGCACCTCTTCGGCCTGCCATTTCGACTTGCCGTAGTGGTTGAACGGGTCGGCGGGGTGGTTCTCGTCGGGGTTCTTCTTGTTGAGGCCGTAGACGGCGACTGACGAGAAGAAAATTATGCGGCTGATGCCGTTGCGCTCCATTGCGCGCAGCGTCACCTCCATGCCGCCGACGTTTGTGTCGTAGTAGAGCGACGTGGGCGACACGTCGTCGCGGTGTTGCGCCGCGAGCAGCACCACGGCGTCGGCTCCCTTCAGCAAGGAGTCCATCTGCCGCTGGTCGCGCACGTCGCCGATTGTGGTAATGTCGTTGAAAAAGTGGCTGGGCAGCAGGTCGATGTTGCTGCACTGATATTTCTGCGGATCCTCGCCGAGCAGCCCTATGAGCCTCGTGCCCACAAAGCCGCTCCCACCTATCATTGCAATCTTCATTGTTTCTGACGTTTTTTATAATCGTTTTTCTGTTTGAGTTTTTTGTAGAAATAATAGGGCATAAAAAATCCGCCCAACATCAAGGCGGAAACGAAAGCATTATAACCCACAACTTTGTGGTAGACATTGAAATTCCAACGGAGCATCTCCAGTTTGTTGCTTGAAATCGAGCCTGTGCGCACCCTGTAGAGCGCCAAAGGCTGCTGCAACCCGAATGCGGGCCCCGTTTTGCGGATTATGTCGATCCACAGACACCAGTCTTGCCGCTTCCTTATCGGCGGCATGGTGTGTAGCCCTATTTTATCGCGGTCATAGATGGCGGTGAGGCAGCCTATGCCGTTGTCGCGTAATATTTTTGTGTAGGTCAGTTTCGGCAGGCATTCCACATAACCGTTTACGCACCCCTGTTCCGAACAGGTGTCATAAGAGGTGTAGGTCAGTCCGTAGCCGTTTGATGTCATAAATTCCAACTGGAGTTGGAGTTTGTCGGGCGTCCATCGGTCGTCGCTGTCGCAGAAGGCGATGAACCGCCCACGGGCGGCGCGGATCGAATTATTGCGGGCAGCTCCCGCACCCGAATTGCTGTCGAGACGTAAAAGTTTGATTCGGCTGTCTTGCCTGCAATACGATTCGATTACCTGTGTGGAATTGTCAGTGGAACAGTCATCGGTGATTATCAGTTCCCAGTTGCGGTAGGTCTGGGCCTGAATCGAGGCGATGGTTTCGCCGATGAAACCGGCACAATTATAACTGGGAGTGATGATTGACACCAATCCGAAATCATTCATATGTAAAAAATTAGTATGTTAAATTCAGGGCTTTCGTCGGCTCTGCGGTATGCATTACGCCCCCTCCTCAGTCGCGCGCGAAAAGGTCGCGGGTATAGACTTTGTCGGCCACATCGGTCAAGCCGTCCGACGTGCGGTTGGCGAGTATGGCGTGTGACCGGCGTTTGAACTCGTCAAGGTCGTTGACCACAAGTGAGCCGAAAAACGTGGAGCCATTTTCGAGCGTGGGTTCATAGATTATAACCTGCGCCCCCTTGGCTTTTATTCGTTTCATCACCCCCTGGATTGACGACTGCCTGAAATTGTCGCTGTTGGATTTCATTGTCAGCCTATACACCCCGATGGTGCATGACTTCTGCTCGGCCATGGGGGAGAATGAATTGTTGTCGCGGTAGTCATAGTATCCGGCCATTTTGAGCACCTGGTCGGCTATGAAATCTTTGCGGGTGCGGTTGCTTTCGACTATTGCCGACATCATGTTTTGAGGCACGTCGTTGTAGTTTGCCAGCAACTGCTTTGTGTCTTTGGGCAGGCAGTAGCCGCCGTAGCCGAATGAGGGGTTGTTGTAGTGGTTGCCAATGCGGGGGTCAAGCCCGATCCCTTCGATAATCGACCGCGAATCAAGCCCCTTGACTTCGGCATAGGTGTCGAGTTCATTGAAATAGCTCACACGGAGGGCCAGATAGGTGTTGGCAAACAGTTTCACCGCCTCAGCCTCTTTCATGCCCATGAACAGCACCGGAATGTCGGTTTTTATCGCCCCCTGCGTAAGCAGGGCAGCAAACTGCCGGGCCGCTGTTTCGAGAGCCTGCAAATCGGCAATCTTCCTGATAGCATCGTTTTCGGACTGGAACTCGGCCTTATCGATCAGCTTGGGGTAACCCACGATTATGCGGCTGGGGTAAAGGTTGTCATAAAGGGCTTTGCTTTCGCGCAGGAACTCAGGAGAAAACAGCAGGTTGAGCTTCTCCACACCCAGCCCGGCATATCGCAGGTAGAGGCTGCGGCAATAGCCCACGGGGATTGTCGATTTAATCACCATCACCGCGTCGGGATTGACACTCAGCACTAAATCGATCACATCCTCTATGCAATGGGTATCGAAAGAGTTCTTGACCGGGTCGTAGTTGGTCGGGGCGGCGATAACCACAAAATCGGCGTCGGCATAAGCGTTGGCTCCGTCGGTTGTAGCCCTGAGGTCAAGGTCTTTTCCAGCCAGATACTTCTCGATATATTCGTCTTGGATCGGTGATATCCGGCGGTTGATTTTATCTACCTTTTCGGGTATGACATCCACCGCAGTGACTGTGTTATGCTGGGCCAACAGCGTGGCTATGCTCAACCCTACATAGCCTGTTCCGGCAACTGCTATCTTCATATGAGGATAATCTGAGGTTGGTTGGGATTATTTGTTATGAGACGATTGATTATTTTTTCGAGTGGCTATATATGCAAAGGTTGTGTGATTTGCAGGTACGTCTTTTGTGACAATACTACCTGCACCTATAATAACACCTTTGTGCAAAGTTACCCCCCCCTAATATCAGGGACTTACATCCAATGTATACATTGTCCATTATAGTAGGAACTTTGGTAGATTTAGTTTCAATCATTCCAAGTGTGCACTCGTGATATATGGTACAATGTTCACCAACCCTACATCCGCCATGAATTATAATCATATATGGATGTGGTAATCGGAGTGTAAGCAATGATTGTAGAGTAAATGATGATGGTTGTAGGTGAATACATAGATATGGTTGCCAAACGAGTTTTCTTAATATTTTGAGAAATAACGAGTGATAGCGTTTTTCTAAATATAATAGATATATTATGATAGTGGCATTAATTCCGTTTTTATTATTTTTAATCTGTTTTAATTTTGAGAGCATACTGAGATAGCTAGTTATTGATTTCCTGATAGAATAGAATTAGTCAAAGATTTCCATTGTGCTGCTATGTGCGTTGTTGAAAATGGTGGCTGAGATGCTTTGTTAAGGGAATGATAAGCCATTTGCCGCCATAAATCGCGGTTATTATATAGCAGTTTAATCTTTGTGACCAAAAAGTCGGTTATCTCCGGTGATGTCTTCCCCGAATAGATTGTATGTTTACGATTATTCCATACTTTTGGATTGGGTATGTTGCTTTTGTCGAAAAACCAATAATTAGGATCGCATAAAAAACCGTTCTTACCATCTATTACCATTTCTGGAATTGCATATAATCGGCTTGAGATAATAGGAAGACCAGATTTTAATGATTCTAATACAGTTATATTAAAACTATCATCGGATGTCGGTTGAACATACAGGTGGCTTTCGGCGTATATTGCCTGTAATTCTTCAAAAGAATATTTGAAATCGTTGATGGATATTCCATCAATTTCCTGTAATGATGCAATTAGATCTTTATTAACGTCATTTATTGACGTTATCATTCGAAGTCTTAAATTCAGCTTTTCCCCTTTGAGCTTTTTGAAAGCCTCAACAACTTCTAAAGCTCCTTTTGACAGGAAGCGTGAACCTTGTGCGATAAAAAGTAGATTAAATGTTTGTGAGTTCGCTTTATGGTCAATGGCATTTAGGCTGATATTCTTGTTTTCAGGAATATATGGATATATGACTGTATGAAAACATTCCTCTCGTATAGGTGAGCATACTGTTTCAAATGTTGATGCGCAGGCATTCGACATAAAAACAAGTCCTTTAAGGTGTTTATCATTTATCAATTTAGTCAGTCTCTTATGTCCTAAATAAGACTGATTACGTGATAACCGGTAGTGAAAAAGTGCGGTGGGGTTTTCTACATATATGAAATATGGTTTGTCTACATTAAGAAAACGGTTGAAAGAGCCATACATGTCGCATTCAGTTTGCTGGCCTTTTATTTGCTGTATGATACCTAAAAAATCAAATAACCGGCTTCTGCCTATAATGTTTTTAATCTTAGAAAAGGTAGAGTTGGTCTCGTAAACTTTATCAGATGCATAACTGAACTCAATGCCATGATTTTTGGCATTGAATAATTGCATGAAAAATCCTCTGACCCTTGTTGCAAAGAAAACTTTCATTCTAAAACTTGATAGAGTAGTGTTTTTGTATGTTTTGAATCTGGCGGTCATTGCCATTTTCAATCACATTAAAATGGGCTAACGCATTGCCTTTATGGAAAAACTGGTTGAAGTTGTCGACTCCAAGATATTCATCACGGTTCATGCCTACGAAATGATGTTTTGTACCTTGCAGTTTAGCCATTGTGTAGAACCACACGTCATCGGCATATGGACATAATTCCATGAATTTCCGTTCATCCACAGTGTGTGCATGAAGTGAGTGTGGGGGATAAAGCACTCCTCCATAGCCTAAAGGAAAAATATTCAATGCGACATGATTGGCGTTTGGCCAATTGTTATAGCTTGATAATATGTCATTTTCATATATTATTGACTTAGCCAATGCGCAGTGAATGGCTTGCGGGTCTTTAATATACGAGTTATAAAGGCTTTCAATGAGTGTTGGAGGATAAACAACATCATCATCGATGGTGATGATAATATCCTCTTCATAGGTTTTAAGGGCCGGTATTAGTTTTGTGTATGAGCGTAAGTCCTTGCAGTAAGCAATTTCCACGCCGTTGTTTTTTAATATGCTTATTCTGTCAGGAATATTGCTGTCGTTCCATTTGTCGCGGTCAAGCCATATTATTATGCGATCCGGTTGGATGGTTTGGTTAAGTATCGACCTTATGGTATAATATAAAATGCTGTTGACCCTGCGACCATAGCTTGTCACTGAAACTATTATTTTGGGCGTTCTGTCAGTCGTTTTTAACGATGGTAATTGACTTTTTGTGCTAAAGTCTATCTTGAACTTATATATTAGCCCTTTCAATGATTGTTTGAGGGTCTTAAATGTTGCCATTTTAGTCTTTGAGATGGTTAATGAAGTCAACGTAGTCGAACTGGTCGATGTAGCGGCGACCGAGGAGGGTCTGTGTGCCGAAGATGTTTTTGTGTTTTTCCACTTTAGAGTAGCCTTTGAGGTGGACTATGTTGGGGGCATCGACGGCTTCTCCTGAAAATATGAGCTTGTTTTTGAATGTGAGGCGGTTAAACCGTTGAATAACAGTTGATTTACCCCCCCCTATACATTCTGTTCCAACTCCTAAGTTGGTGAGCATCACAGCCATATTGTCAGTGTCGATGCGTTGTCGCCGTTCAATCCATTTAGCCTTGGCAGTGGCAAAATCGGGATAGTGCATGAAGTGTATTCGCTCACCTCTCGGGCCAACCCCTACGGGATAGGGTTTGTCGGAGGCGGTGTCTTCCGTTATGTCGGCATGGATGAACTCGTCGAAATGCTCCATGGCTGACAGGAAGTCGGGGTTATCCATGTAGAGGTTGATGAATGGGGAGCGGAATTCGAGGCCGAGCCAGTGGTAGAGCACTCCGCCGGTGCAGTTTGAGCAGATGAGGGTTGGTGTGTGGTTTATGAGCCGGCGGCGGTTGGCGGCGTTGATGCGCTCCTGGCGGCAGGTGATGAATTTGCGGATTATAGACATGGGTCGGCGGGCTATGAATCGGGTCAGAAGAACTGGCGGAGGGTTGCGATGAGGAGGCGGATGTTGAGGCGGGCGGCGACGGCGAAGATTTTCGAGGCCGGGCGGGCGTTGGAGCGGAGGTAGGGGCGCAGGTGCTGGCGGTAGATGGGCTTCAGCACTGGGAGGTAGGGGCGCGGGTCGGCTTTGGCGCGGGCCATGCGCATGGTGCAGATGTTGGCGGCGTAGACCATGCCGTTGGCGGAGAGGGTGGTGAGGCTGGGGTATCGGGTGGAGATGAACTCGAGGCGTTGTTTTTGAGCTTCAATCAGGTCGAGATGGCGGGTAGAGAATGTGGAGTTTATGATTGAGCCTTGGCGCTGTCGGTAGGCATAGAGTGGTTGTGAACCTATGGCGATTGTGTGGCAGAGGGCTATGATGCGATAGGTTGTGAAGGCGTCTTCGTGGTAGCGGCCTACTGGATAGCGGATGCCGCTGTCGGTGAAGAGGCGGGTGCGGTAGAGTTTGCGCCAGGCGGTGGTGTCGATGGCTGTGTCGGTCAGGAAGGCTTCCATGCAGTTGTCGTAGCCTCTTACGGTGCGGTCGGCGGCGGAGCTTGCCGAGAGCCGCCGGTCGTTTTCATCGACTGACAGGAGCTGGCAGACTGCTATGTCGGCATCTGCCTGGGTTATAAGGCGGTGGAGGTAGCTGAAATAGCCGGGAAGGATGAAGTCGTCGGAGTCGATGAAGGCGATGTATTCCCCATGGGCGATGTCTATGCCGGCGTTGCGGGCGTCGGAAAGGCCTCCGTTTTGTTTATGTATTACCTTTATGCGGGTGTCTGCGGCGGCATAGGCGTCGCACATCTTGGCGGAGGCGTCGGTGGAGCCGTCGTCAACGAGGATTATCTCCAGGTTGTTGAAATCCTGCGATGTTATGCTTGCAACGCAGCGGTCGAGGTATGCCTCGACATTATAAACCGGAACGATTACGGAAATCATAGTAAAGAACTTATCGAATAGGCGTATTGCGGCGACCTTGAGCCGAGGATGAACCATATGGAATAGCATACGGCTATCCCGGTGAAGTAGATGTAGCGCAATTGCCGTGATTTAAAGCTGTTGCCGACTATAGGGTAGAGCAGAGCCACGAATGGCATGAAAAAGAGGCCGAGCCGCTCAAAATAATTGATTTGCGACGCCATGATGTTGGTGAATACGTAAATCAGGCTGTAGGCGGCCACAACTTTGTCGAAAGGGGTGAATTTTTTTGATTTTATGAATATCCAGACTGCGTGAAATGCTATTATGGTCCATATGATTTTCACCATATTGGCTTCCTGGAAATTGTTGAACGCATTGTTGATGTAGTTTACGTAGACCCCCATCTGTCCGGCTATGCTCATTATCGTGCCGAATAAAAAGTAGCAGGCGGCCAAGGATGCCATGGTGATGAAGCCGAAATGTCTAACATTCCTCATCTTCCATAGGATGATCAGAGCCAGAGCCAGTATTGAGGAGTAGTGGAAGGATAGGGCCAGGATGAAAAGCGCGGCCGCTTTTTTGCGTTTGTGCTGACAGAAATAGAGCCATGCGTTCAGAATGAACATCACTGCGATCATCTGCCGGGCGATATTGAACGACAGCAGCCAGCATCCTGCCAGGAGAACGACTGTGATGATAAAAGTGCTGTCGCGGCGGAGCATACCGTTGCCTAAGATGATGAAATTGGCGCATAGGTAGCAGAAAATGCCGTAGAAAACCATTTGGAATAATACGAAATTGCCGCCGATATAATTAATCAGCCATGCTAATGACGCCCATCCCGGTTCTATAATCACTGTAGTGAATATTTTACTTATAGGCGCTGATTCATAGCGGTTGAAAAAAGTGCAATACATAGCTGTGTCTACCCCCACGGTTATATCACGCAGTGACATAATCAGCCACGCCACGAACATTACGGTGCAGACAAAATAGCGGTCGGCCACGGCCTGTTGGTGTCTGCCTCGGAAGAGCAGTTTGTAGAAGGCTCCGGCACAGAAAATGCTCAGGATGAACAGTATGTAAATCATATGCTGCTGCTGAACAGCTCGCGATCAGTTGAAAATGTGGCGGGCTTTGAGCATGGCGAGGTTAAGGCGGTAGAGGCGGTGGGCAACGAGCCAGCGTGAAACCCTGCGGCGCAGAGGCAGGGGGCAGCGGAGGCTGTTAGCTATGGCAAGGTATTCCCTATGCCACATATCCGGGGCGTAGTGGAACCGGTTGCATATCGGGTAGTATAGATAGTAGGTCAAGCGCCTGTATAAAGCGTTTTTGACTTCGGGGATACTGATTGCGCCGATTAGGCCCAGCAGCACGGCGGTGGCGGAGGCGGCGGTTTTGAGGTCTATTACTGACGACATGGAGGAGGGGATGGTGCGGTTGTAGTGGTAGAGGGCGCGGGGAACGTAGGCCACCTTTTCTGTGGCGGCGTGCATGGGGAGGGTTACGGCGAGGTCTTCGAAGAGGGTTGTCCCTTTTGGGGCGTGGTAGCGGCCTGTGAGGTAGAAGTCGCGGCGCACGAGGCGGTTCCACAGGAAGCCTTCGATTTCCCCGGCAGTGGCCAGTTGGAGGAGCAGTTGGTTGTGGGGGAGGTTGAATAGCTGGCGTTTGTAGCGGGGGCCGTCGGGTAGCTCCTCGAGGAAGTCGCAGCCTGTGATGTCGGCGCCTGTGCGATGGGCTTCGTCGAGTAGGGACTGGTACATGTCGGGTTCTACCCAGTCATCGCTGTCGCAGTGGATTACGTATTCTCCCCGGGCTGCGTTTAGGCCTGTGACCCGGGCTACGGCAAGCCCTTGGTTTTCCGCATGGGTGACGATGCGGGTTTGGGGGATGCGGTGGGGGTATTGGGGGAGGAGGGTGTTGACGATGTCGATGCTGCGGTCGGGGGTGTGGTCGTCGACGAAGATGAACTCGATGCCGTCGGTCATTGTCTGCGAGAAGAGAGAGCGGGCGCAGCGCTCGATGTAGCGCTCCACGCCGTAGACGGGGATGATGACGGAGACTTTTATCGGTTGGCCGGCGGTGGCGGTCATTGGTTTTGTGTTGGGTTGTGGCGTGATGCCAAGGTTTTGCGCAGTCTGTCTGCGATGGCTTTAAAGATGAATGCGGCAGGGATGAGGATGATTATATAGGCGGCATGGCTGTAGACCGCAGGGAGATGGAGGAGTTTCGCCGTGCCTGAGACGGCTGCAATCAATGGATAGTGAATCAGGAATAGGTCAAAAGTTACCCCCCCCCATTATCAACCATTTACGGCTTTTAAAAAGCCGGTGGATTGCTGACTTGCCGTTGAGGGCGGCTGTCAGTATGATGGCTATGAATATGATTGCATAGGATGTGTCGGCTCTGCTTCGGGCTACTATTGCGATGTATCCGGCTGTGGCCAGCAGGGTTGCCAGGTCGAGGGTTCGCGTATGCCGCTGGATTACGGGCATGTAGTTGAAGATTATATAACCGAGCATGACACCGAGGGCGATGTCGGCGATTCCGCGAACCATTGGCATGGGGAAGGCTCCGACGGTGCGCCACTGCTCGAGTCCATCGCCATGGCCGTAGTTGAATGCGTAGGAGAAAAACAGCAGGGTGGTTAAAGGGAATATGATCCGGATGCTCATCCGGGTGTGGTATTTCGTGAGTGCGTAGACGATGGCGCCTCCGTAGATCAGCACTGAGAAGAACCACAATGGGGTGTTGATGCCGCCGTAGAATGGCCCGATGTTCTGTATCATCAGCAGTTGGCCTATCGGTTGCAGCAGGGTGTGGAGCGTGTCATATCTGAATGCCTCTATCAGGTTTGGCATGAAGACTATGTAGGCGGCAATGATGGCCATGAGGTAGTCTATGTAGAATTTGCCTGCTTTGCGGAGGGTGAACTCCAGAATGCCGGGGCTTTGGCTGCGTGTGGCGGTTCTGTAGAGGAATATTCCGGAGAGGATGAAGAAGAATTCCACACCGATGAATCCGGCTTGCATTGTGCCGATGCCGTCGTGGTAGTGCCACAGGCAAATCTGAAGCATTACGATGAACCGTAGGGCTTCGATTGCGGTGTTTCGGTTATTTTGGTCGGTCATTTTTGGTAGGGATTAATCGCGTCGAGGTCTGAGAGCCAGGTTTGGGCGAAGGCGGATAGTTTTCCGGTGGTGTTGTCGATGTATCTGACGGGTTTGTGGAGGAGTATGGACAGGATCATGGCGTGGAGGCGCGTGGTGGTGACATGCTCGTATGGGGCGAGGAAGCGGCAGCCGGTGTTGACAAGATTTTTCCGCAGGTAACGGTTGGCGAAAACGTCAGTCACGACGTTTATTGTGTTGGCTAACGGTTTGACGGGCAGTCTGTGCTTGATTCCTCTTGCGATGCGCATCATGTTCAGGGCTGCCGTTTTTTTTTCAATGGTAGGCCATTCCCTAATGTCGGTGTGAGGGTCGGGAGTGATTAAGTCACCGGTTGCCAGTTCTTTATCCGTGCGCTTGAAAAACAGCTTTTTCCCTGCTACTGTTTTTAGACGATAAGGCGCGAGCGTGGATTCAGAAATACAAAACGCCATATCCGGCACTAACAGCACGGTGGCGTTGGTGAAATTGGCGCGGAATATGTCGTAGGTATAACGGTCGCGTGCGCAGAGTGTAAGATTGGAGTGACGGTTGATAAGCTGCGCATCATTAGCCAAAAGATTTTTGTCGTTATACCATACCGATTGCGGAAACATGATAATCTTGTTGTCGGGATAGTCTTCGATGATTCTGAGGCTGAATTCGTGGAAATCGCGCCACAGGTCGCCGAAGTTGCCTCCGCCATGAAGCAGTATAACTGCTTCAGGGCGGAGGCATTGTCCCCGCCATGAATTTTCAGAATGTGCCCCCAGACATTTATAGGGGAAAGTGGAGAGATAGTCGATTTCTCCTTGCCAGATTAATGTGTCGCCGATGTTGCCGTGGTAAGGCAGGTTCAGCAGCACATAGTCGTTGGTTATCAAAGGGCGCAGTTGCCGGTCGATTTCCTGTCGCAACTGCGTGATTTTATCGTTGAAGTTCATTTGTTTATGATGCGCAGGAGTTTGAAGCGGATTCTAGCCGGGAGGTTGTGTATAAACAAGGCAGCCCGCATTTTACGGGATTTTGATTCTTTATCGAAGTCGCAGGTCTCAATCCATTTGATTTGCTCGGGCATGAGAGCATGTGGACGATGGGTCAGCTCATGCTTTATGGGTTTCCAATAGCCTTGGATGGAAATGTAATCGAGGCCTTTGCTGAATATGTTGAGTTTGGATTTCCGCAGGTCTGCATTGGAATAGTCAAACCCGAAATCGCGCGGGTCGCGGCCTGCGGCGAATAACTCGAACATGGTTCGGAGGCATTTCTCACACCGGCAGCAGTTTTTGCCGCCTGAGGTTTTCCAGCATACGCGCAGGGTGAATTTGCGGCCTGTCCGACCGGAATATTCGCAGATGTGGTCGACTTTGGCCTGTCGGTCGAACTCATATTGGTCGTGGAATACGCGAGTTCCGGTGAACCGCACGTTGCCGTCGATGTCGGGGTGTGACGCGCATGGCACATTGTCGTTGGCAGTGTAGGAAGAGGCGATGTAGAGTTTTGAAAATCCGTGTTTCCATGCCATAGGGGCACCGTGGCCTATGATGCCGATACCGTGTTGGAATCCGTGCCAGTAGCTGTCGCGGGCGGCGGCAACGAGCCGGTTGAGCTCTGCGTCGTTGATGAACCGGCGGAAGTTGGTCTTGATTGTCACTGCCTGTGTTTGGAATGTCCTGGCTGTTTCGAGAAGGTGGTTTTCTACGATCTGCCAGCCTTCGGTGTCGTCAAGAGCTATGTCTGATCCCCAAAGCGTCATCAGCATCGGATGCTCGGAGGCATGGGCTATCAGAGTTGCGAAGGCGTCTACGCCGCCGCTGAAAAACGCAGCTGAGGTTTCTTTTTGTTGGGGGGGGGTAGTTGTTTCGCTTTTAAATAATCGGCTTGTCTTTACTTCCCCTTTAAAAGTCAACATGGGGTACATGTTGATATAGCCCTGCTTGAATTTCTCGATGCTGTTGAAGAAATCGCTGTCGAGTTCGGGGAGTTCCAGATTGGCGTCGGTGAGCCATACTATCGGCAAGACATTGCATACAAACGGTATGACGGCTATCCCTTCAGGTGTGATGCTGATTTCTTCGGAATATTCCGCCCAAAATATGTCGGTGTTGAAATACTTTTGGATTTCACCCTCAACGGCGAATCTTACCTCGATGCGCTTGCCGGTGCAGCTTATCGAGGTAACAATGATTTTATTCATGTTTCTGAAATTAGTGTTTTGGCGTGGATGATGTCAGCCTGGTCTTGACCTTTTCCGTTATCCATTGCCTTTCGTGGCGGGTAAGGCCGAGAAAATATGCCGATACCAGTGCTGTCGCTACGCTTGAAGCCATTACGATGACTGTTGATGCCGGGGAGCCGGATAGCAGCCGGTCGATGCACAATGTGATTGCCAACGCCATTAGAATCACTTTTATCTCAGGCAGTAGGACTGTGCTGGCAAATGCCCTGATTGATAACCCTATCATGCGGCGCAAGAGAAGCAGCCTTGCGGCGAGTGTAACCAAGTATAGCACCATCTCTATGTAGAATACCGATTGGGGGGCATATCCCATTTTATATGCTATTACGGCAACGACTACCTCTAAAATCAGAATAGAGCTTATTATCAGCTGGTATCTTTTGATTTTACCTGTGGCTAACGCTCCGTAGACCAATGTACCCGAGAGGAGGTCGCATAGGGTTGAGATGAGCATCAGACGTACGAAAATCACCCCGTAATCGGGAATTATTTTCAGCCAAAGCCTGAGTATCGGCTCTGTTTCTATGATGATTGGAAGTGAAATCACAAACATCAGCAGGAATGAAATCTTTGAACTCCGCATTATCAGATTGCACATGGCAGGAAGTTCACCTGCGGCATAGTGTTTGGTGATTTGCGGGTTCGACGCCATCTGGAAGTTTGACACGAACTGCATCACCGCTGTGTTGACCTGCACGGCGATGCCCCTGGCAGCGTTGACGACCGGGCCGAAAAAGGAGTTGAGGATTACATTTATGCCTTGGGTGCGTAGCATCCAGGTAAGTGACCCGACGGTCTGCCACCCCATGAATGACAGCAGCTGCCGGAACACGCTCTTGTCCCAAAGCCGTATGTAGCGGCAGTGCTTGAATTTGTGGTAATCGTAGATTATCCAGGTTGTTGATATAATGGATGTGGCAGAGGCAAGGAGTATTGAGTAAAGAATCAGTTTATTGTATAGAATCCATGTGAGCAGAAAAGCCACGGATAGTTTAAGTACTGATTCAAGGATGCTTATATAGGCGAAAGACGACATTTTTTCAAATGCTACCGCCAATGATGAGAACGGCACGGTGATAATGCCTAATGCCATCTGGAATATCGCCAGATGAAACACCCATATGGCAGCGCCACGCGATTCAGCGGGTATGTCGAGGAATTTCCAGAATACCCACAAACCGAGTGTCTCTGCCAGCAATATGCTTATTAAGGCTATGACTAAGTGGACGTTGACGGCTGTGCTGAACGTTCTCTGCAATTGGGTCTGATTTCCGCACCCGATGTCATATGCGAAATAGCGTTGGGAGGCGAGGCTCATGGAGGCGTTGAGAAATGCCATCATAGAGACGAGGCCGCCGACAACGTTGAAAACACCGAAATCAACAACCCCGAGCTGGTTGAGCACCACACGGGATGTGTATAGCGCAATGCCCATGGTTATGAACATGCGGAAATACAGCATCAGGGTGTTTTTGGCGATTCGGCGGTTGTCGGTAGCGGTTGCCAAGGGTGGTCGGAAGACGGGTCGGAGGTTGGTGGGAGAGGCTTTGGAGGGGAGGCGGTTACTCGTAGCCGTCGGTGATGTGGAGGCGGCGCTGGCGGGCGCGGATGGCGCGGGTGAGCCACCAGTTGAAGATTATCCAGGTTATGAGGTCGAGCATCAGGATGGTGAAGGCGCCCAGGTGGCATGAGAGCCAGAGGTTGATGGCGATGGTGAGGGCTGACGCGGTGACGATGAGTATCATTGCGAGGCGCTGGGGGATGCCCATGGCCAGGAGTTTGTGGTGGATGTGGACTTTGTCGGGGTTGAAGGGGTTTTTGCCCCGGAGGATGCGGTGGACGAAGACGCGCACTACGTCGAGGCATGGGATGGCCAGGGGCACGAAGGCTACGACCATTATGTCGGAGCCGAATATGTCAGGGTTGGGGATGCGGGTCATTTCCATGGCGAGGTAGGATAGGATGATGCCGATGGTGAGCGAGCCTGTGTCGCCCATGAAGATTTTCTTTCCCATGCGTGCGCTTCCGAAGACGTTGTAGTAGAAGAATGGCACGAGGGTGCCGAGGGCGGCGAAGGCTATCAGGGCGTTGATCCACTGGTGGGCTGACATGAATGCGAGTCCGTAGAATGCCATTGCCACGCCTGAGAGGCCTGATGCCAGGCCGTCAATGCCGTCGATGAGGTTGATGGCGTTGGTTATGTAGATTGTGAGCAGCACAGAGAGCCCCCATGCCAATGGCCATGGCAGCTGCTGGATGCCGAGCATTCCGTGGAGGTTGTCGATGCGTATGCTTCCGGCGGCCATGAGCAGGGCAGCCATTATCTGGATTATGAATTTGGCACGGTAGCGCACGCCTACGAGGTCGTCGGCGAGGCCTACGAGGTAAATCATCAGCAGTGAGCAGAGGCAGAAGAATAGGCTGACGAGCCACTGGCTGTTTTCGCCGAGGGTTGACAGCGACAGCAGCGGGGCGGTTATGCCCATTGCGTTTGAGCGGCTGAGCAGTATGTCGATGCCTATGACGAAGCATAGGGAGAAGAGGATTGCGGGCATGAAGGCGATGCCGCCGAGACGGGGCACGGCGGAGGTGTGGATTTTCCTTTCGTCGGGGGTGTCGAACAGTTTTTTACGGAATGCTATGAGGAGTATCTGGGGTATGATGATACCTGTCAGTATTACGCTGACCATGAACACTGAGAATCCGTCGATATACCAATGCATAGTTGTTAGATGGTGGGGTTAAAGTTTGTGCTTTTGGAGGTTTAAAGATTGCCGTTGTTTGTTTCAGGCTTGTCGGGCGGGTTTCCGCGTTTGGTTGCTTCGGGCAGTTTCTGGAGGAAACATGCGGGGACGTAGGATGTGGCCACGGCGCATATGCCGTTGATTGAGACGACGAGTCGGCGGTTGCCGCGTATGCGGCATATGTGGCCTTCGGCGCCTTTGAACGGGCCTTGGAGCACGCGCACGCGTTGGCCCACGGTGTATCGCCCTTGGTTGTCGGAGAGGTATTCAAGGCCGCTTTCCCCTGATGATGTTACGAGGCGGAAGATTGCCATTTCGCTGGGGGGTATGCGGGCGGGTGCGCCGTCGGGCGACGGGTAGAACATTGCTTTCCCTGACATGGCCTCTTTTATGGCTTTTAGCCGGGCCGGGGGGCAGCATACGAAGAGAAGCCCTGCTATTGCGGGGCGGGTGCGGACGCTCCGCCGGCCGGTGGAGCTCTGCACGATGACTTCCACCCGTGGGAGGTAACATTCCACTCCGATTGCCTGCAGGTCTTTTTCGGCTGCGACGGCGCGGTTGTGGAATATTTTCAGGGCATACCATCCTTGCTGCTCTTGGGGGGTGCCGGGGGGTGTGGTGGCCTGTGTCTCCATTGGTGCTGTCGGTTTGTGTTTTGCGTTGTTGCGTGCGCTGATGCATATATCTCCCATTCCCCCGCATTGCCTTTGGTGAGGCTAGATGCTTGGCGCGCAAAGGACTTGCCGGCTGTGAAGAGTCCGGCGCAGAGTGTCGGCCACGAATCCGGGGCGCATCTCTTTTCCTTGGAACCGGCGCCGGTGCGTTGCCGTGTGGCGCAGCTCTTTTGCCGTTATTCCGCTGCAAAGATAACAATTAATGATGAGACGGCAAATTTTCCGGGTGTTATGCGTTAGGGCAATCGGCTTTCTCCGGGGGGGTGAAAAAGCAACGGTGCCGCAGCCTTTGCTGGCGATGCGGCACCGTTGTGGTTTTTGTGGTTTTTGTGGTGTTGGATGTTTACTGCTTTCCTTCTACGGTGGCTTCGCGGTGGATTTTGGCTACGAGGCCTTGCAGCACTTTGCCCGGGCCGAGTTCGGTGAAATGGTCTGCGCCGTCGGCTACCATGTGCTGCACGCTCTGGGTCCAGCGGACTGGGGCGGTGAGCTGCGCCACGAGGTTGGCTTTTATTTCAGCCGGGTCGGTATGGGGCTGTGCGTCTACGTTCTGGTAGACTGGGCAGATGGGGGTGTGGAATACGGTGGCTTCGATTGCCTGGGCGAGTTCGGCGCGTGCGGGTTCCATCAGTGGTGAGTGGAATGCTCCGCCGACTTTCAGGGGGAGTGCGCGTTTTGCGCCTGCGGCCTTGAGGGCTTCGCATGCTGCGTTGATTGCTTCTACTTCACCTGAAATCACAATCTGGCCGGGGCAATTGTAGTTGGCTGCCACGACTACTCCGGGGGTGGCTGCGCACACTTCTTCGACTTTTTCGTCGGGGAGGGCTATGATGGCTGCCATGGTCGAGGGGTGGGCTTCGCAGGCTTTCTGCATGGCGTGGGCGCGTGCGCTGACGAGCCTCAGTCCGTCTTCAAAGCTCAGGGCTCCTGCTGCGGTGAGGGCTGAGAGTTCACCGAGTGAATGTCCGGCTACCATGTCGGGCTTGAAGCTGTCGCCGAGGGTTTTTGCGAGGATTACGGAGTGGAGGAATACTGCGGGCTGGGTCACTTTGGTCTGCTTGAGGTCGTCTTCAGTGCCTTCAAACATGAGGTCGGTGATGCGGAATCCGAGGATTTCGTTTGCTTTTTCAAAGAGTTCGCGTGCGGCGGGGTTGTTGTCGTAGAGGTCTTTGCCCATGCCTACGAATTGTGCTCCCTGGCCGGGAAAAACAAATGCGTTCATAATTTAATTTATGTGATTATATGTTTCTTTAGTCCTGACAATATCGGGGCCGGTTATGGCGGTCTGCTGAGGCCGGTGTCATTCTTGGTCTCGTTGGTGGGCGGTAAGCCTGGTGCAAAGTTACGAATTTCCGGTGAATTTCAGGGCCGGAAGAGCCAGTGTTAAAATTTTAAAATACCCGGATGAGATGTTAAAAAGGCGTGGGTGGCATAATGTGTTGTTATGTAATGTTTTGTGGAAAGGTTTAATTTTGCATGCGGTTCAAAATGTGTTTTACGGCATTTTCCGGTCAAAAAAAATCTCAAAAAGGTTTGGAGGAACAAAAATAAGTAGTACCTTTGCATCGTTTTTGAAGCACAAAAAATTGTTTTATTATTTAATCTGAAAACGAAAATGAAAAAGTTATTTTTGTCTTTCGCTGTTATCGCAGGTTTCACAATGGTTTCTTGCGGCAACAAAGCTGAGAACGCAGAAGCTGCTGATGCAATTGACACTGTAGCAGTTATTGAGGAAACTGTAGAAGTTGCTGCTCCTGTAGAAGGCGACTCTGTAGTTGCTGATTCTGCTGTTGTTGTAGAAGAAGCTGCTGCTGCCGTTGCTGAATAATTTCAGCCGACAAGCTATAACAGCACAAAAAAATTAACAGCACGATAAAACCGGCTTTTCCGCTTTGCGGGGAGGCCGATTTTTTTTTGATTTCGGGCGGATGGGTGAACGGGCTCTAATCTCTAGATGGGTTATTTGATTAATGGCAAGGAGATATGAATCATTTCAAATATAACTTGAGGTCTTTTTTGGGTGCTTTTCGCTGAGTTTTGTCTGTCACGATGCCCGCATCTCTCCCTCCGCAACTTGCGAAAAACCCTCCAAAAATCCTCTGAATATTTATTTTATTTAAATTCAAACACGCTATCAGACAATCTCTTGAATAAATGGTAATCAACGGCTGCTATCTGTTGCAATTGGTTCTTGAATTTATGCTACGATCCGTTGCTTACGATAGTTGTTATTGAACGTGCCTGAATGCCGATTTTCTTCAAATCGCTTTGGCTGCCAGCCAAAGCGAGCGATTCGTTTGCATTGTCAGTGGTCCGGTATATATTCCACATCGATGGCTCCAGCCCTTCAATGGCAACCGTCTTGTCGGTTCCCCCATAGTTGATTATGACTATGGCATAGCGGTTATCTGCATTCAGATAAGCTGAACACATCAAACCGTATGGGTCGGTGGCGCTATCTGGGCCGACCGATCCTTTACGGCTGACATCCAGACGCACGGCCCCGGGCCGGATAAAACGGCTGTAGTTGCCGAGCGCCCATAATAGTTTGGAATCGACTATGGTGTCGCTCCCGGCCTCTGGTTCTCGATATTGGAATAGGAGTCCGTCTTTATAATCTCCTCCTACACCACGCCACCACTGCCAGCTCCTGGCATCGGCATAAACGAGGTCGTGATGAATCATGCGTGCAACATACAGGGCGGTTTTCATAGTCCGGTCATAGCCTGCGCCGCCACCGATTTCCTCATCATTGCCCATAATGCAGACCTCACTCTGCCAGAGTCCGACATCATACTTTTTCAGGGTGTCGCGCAGAGCCTCGCGGCATTCCCTCATATACTCCACCGGGGTGTTTGTCCAATAGCTGTGGCCGGCCATAAGCCTCGGATGGTTTTTAAGATTGCCGATATAGGTGTCGGCGCTGTCAGGGGAAAAGAACGACTGTATCTCATAGCCACGGTCGGCGCCTGTCTCATGGGTCGACATCATGCAGCGGTAGTCGGAAGATTCCGGCGTTATTATCCGGGTGGAAAGGCTGCGCGACTGCAGTTCTTTGTCAAGCACACGGGCAAGCCGTGCAATCTCGCTTTTTGTTGCAGGGGTGCCTTCCTGCTTGGGACCCTGCCAGTTCCAGTGCCCGTCGGGCTCGTTCACAGGTGATATGTAGTCAAGTTCCACGCCGTCACGCTCTTTTAAGCCAATGGTTACCTCTGCCATGAAACTCGCGAAGTCGTCATACCGGTCTTCTTTAAGATTATATGTGTGGCCTCTTCCGGTGTTTGTGGCAAGGCCGTTTTTGGTGTAATACACAGGAGGGGAATTAAGAAAGCCGAGAAGATATGGCACACCATACTCCTTTGCAAGCCTTAGGAAGCTGCGCTGCCCTGCCTGTTTGTTCCAGTTGTATGTACCGTCGGGATTGAGGAAGCATTCTGTCCGTGTTCCCGGGTTGATATGGCTGCTGTCGGCCTGTTCAACGCTTCCGGCCCCGATGTTGAATCGCCATATGCTGAGCCCTATGCCTTCGGGATTGCCATCCTCGTCAACCGCCTGGCTGAACAGCAGCTTGGCGACACCGTTCTGCACATGAGGGGGCATCTCTCCGATGAATCTCATGCTCCAGGCGTCCGACGCCCCGAAACAGTCAACCAGCTGGTGCTGCAGTTCCGGATTTACCTTGAACACTGTGGGGGTGGCGGCGGGAGCCGGCCGGGTCGACATAAGATCCTGCGGGAGCCATACGGCCATATTGCCGGCACCACGGTGGCACCAGGCATAATAGGGGATTAGTGTCAGGCGCACATTGTTTGCTGCCAGTTTCCCGTCATCGTCGAATCTGAGAGTCTGTGCATCTGTAACCAACGCAGTCAGTCCGTTAAGCAAGTCGGGGCGGTCAGTAACCTCGATTTCCGGATTCTGGTTGACAAGCACGCTCAACACATCGAAATCATTATCCGGCCATTCGGCGCAATAGACTATCGGGCCGCGTTCAAAAGCTACCTTGCCAAGATCGGCCTCGACATTGTTATTGGCCCGCACAGTGCGGGGTTCCATGTCGAAATGTATCACCACCTTATCACCCTTCTTCCATTTACGGTTGATTGACAGGTAGCCTTTCTGAAATTCGGCATCGGCTGGAACGCCGTTCACACTGGCCGTATAACCAAGGCTTTTCCCGTCGGAATAGCGGTAAAGGTCTGAAGGCACTACTTCGCCGCGCACCCAGCCGGGGATGCGGATTTTCATGTTGAATCTCCCGGCTTGGTTCCTGTCGACGGTGACTGTCACATCTCCGTTCCATGGGTAACGGGTGGACTGGGTAAGCGCCACATCCTTCCCTGCCACATCGAGGGTGGCGCTGTTAGACATGAACAGGTTAACGTACACATCCCGGTCTTTTACAGCATAGACATAACCCGGAAGCGAGGGTATGAAACGGCATATGTTAGATGGGCAGCAGGCGCACCCGAACCAAGGCTGGCGCTGGTGCTGTCCATGTGATTCGAGCGGGTTGGGATAGAAGAATCCGCCGCCGTCAATCGAGACTCCGGAAATCAGTCCATTATAGAGCGTGCGCTCAAGCACATCGTAGTATTTCGCATCTCCGTGGAGTAGGAACAGTCTGTGGTTCACATATACGTTACCGATTGCGGCACACGTCTCGCAATATGCCGACATGTTGGGAAGTTCATAGTTTTCTCCGAAAGCCTCCCCGTCATGCCTTGCCCCGATGCCGCCGGTGATATAATATTTCTTACCGACGATATTATCCCATATGTTGTCAATCGCCTTGATATAGGCTGAATCTCCGGTAAGAGCTGCCACATCGGCCATCCCGGCATACATATACACGGCGCGGACAGCATGCCCCACAGCCTCATCCTGCCCGACCACCGGTTTGTGGGCCTGGCTGTATTTGTCGGTGCGCGATGTGTATCCTCGCGTGTCAAGGAAGAATTTAGCCTGGTCGAGATATTTCCTGTCGCCTGTTACGATAGACAGTTTGGCCAACGCCATCTCTGCAATCTGGTGGCCCGGAACTCTCACGAGCTGATTATCGCCATCGCCTATTTCACGGCACACACAATCGGCATATCTTATCGCGATGTCGAGAAAATTCCGTTTGCCAGTGGCTTGGTAATGGGCTGCGGCGGCCTCAACCATGTGGCCTAGATTATAGAACTCATGGCTCAGCTCCTCAACTTTCTCCCAACGTTTTGTGCCGGCCCAATCGTGGGGATGCAAGGGATTCATCGTGCGGCTTGTGTAAAGATATCCGTCAGGTTCCTGGGCGGCAGCCACAATGGTGAGCACACTGTCGATATAACCCTCAAGTTTCTTGTCGGGATAGGTCTGCAGGAGATAGCTTGCACCTTCGATTGTCTTATATACATCCGTATCATCGAATGAAAAGCCTTCGACACGTATTGTGTCGGACGGATTCGCAGCCTTGACAAAATTGGTGTAACGCCCCGTCTCTTCGCATTTGCTGAAAGCCAATGGTATTGTCACCTCGCGGCTCGCTTTCAGCCGATGCCCCCAGAATTCGTCTGTCACTTTAACCGAGGTGAACGGCACAGGGTCGATGGGATATCCCCCTTGCGCTTCTGTGGCTGACATGCAGACCCCACAGGCACCTGCGGCCAGCATACCCGCAATAATATGTTTTTTATTGCTGTCCGATAAAACTCAAATAGCGCAATAAAGTATGGCTCGAACGCTGATTTTACGGTGTTCGAGTCTTCTTTTTTACTTTACAAGCCCCCTCAGTCAAACAGTGACGGTTCGGGAGGCGCT
>Ga0209064_1002342_pt1 | contig 21799 bp, 22 predicted proteins | sample Inofromicrocosms_FD_187498 | JGI IMG/M metagenome (GOLD analysis project Ga0209064, IMG submission 187498) | Mouse cecum microbial communities from Vienna, Austria - Inoculum for glucosamine and mucus D2O microcosms (SPAdes) (version 2) | ecosystem: Host-associated > Mammals > Digestive system >... | reverse complement strand
CTGCGGAAAAACTTCTGTCTTGTTGTGGAATAGTGCCAATCCCCCCTGGGTGCATATTCATCAGATTCGAGAAAAAATGCGCAAAATCGGAGGATACTTTCCCCACCCTCAGCCGGCGGGGGGCTTCCTGCCCCGCATCATATAGGCCTTGGGCGTCATGCCGGTGCGCTTTTTGAAGCGGGTGTAGAAATTGTTGAGGTTGGGGTACCCGATCTGCTCCGAGATCTCCTTGATGCTCTTGCTGCTGTTCTGCATCAGCTCCTTGGCCCGCTCGATCCGCCGCCAGTGGACGCACTCCACGCAGGACATGCCCATATGCTTTTTGAACAGGTGGGACAGGTGGTAGGCGCTGATATAGAACTTCTGGGAAATGCTCTCCAGGGTCAGGTTCTCCCCCAGGTGTCCGTCGATATAGAGCAGGATCTCGTTGACCTGCCAGTTGGAGGAGAACTCCAGCCCCACGGTCCGGTTGATGGACTCGATGAGGTGCTCGCCGCTGATGGGTTTGAGCAGCAGGTCGCTGGCCCCCAGGCGCAGAGCGGTCTGGGCGTACGCAAAGATGCTGTAGGCCGTCACAATAATGAATTTGGCCCGGCACTGCTCCGCCTTGGCCTGCTCAATGACCTCCAGCCCTGTCAGGACCGGCATCTGGATGTCCATGAACACCAGGTCCGGGTCGTGCTGCCGGATGGCCTCCAGCGCGGCCTGGCCGTCGCTGACCTCCGCAGCAATGGATATGGGGAGCTGTTCCTCCTGCAAAAAATAGCGGATCAGCTTACCCACGGCGGGCTCGTCGTCCGCGATGACTGCGCGCAGCATAGTCCGTTTCTCCTTTCTCGTTTTCTACTGTTTTTGTCCGGTTGCATTTTTGGGCGGATATGATATCATAAAAACGCGGGATCGACCAATTCACAACATGCGTCTGACGTATCGAAGCAGGAGGTACACCACCATGGGAAAAGACCGGCAGATCAACTCCTGGGGCTATATCGACTGGATCCAGCGGGAGCTGTCCGGGGGCGGGTTCCCCGCCAGCATCGGGTTTGTCAACCTGCTGCCCGGCAAGCGGCAGGCCGAGCACACCCACCACTCGGAGGCCCAGTTCCTCTATACCCTCACCGGCTATGGGGAGCATATCATCAACGGCAAGCACTACCAGTTCGGCCCCGGCGACCACTTTCTGATGGACAGCGGCGTGGTACACGCCACCATCAACCGGGGGGAGGAGATCATGCAGGAGCTGATCGTCTCCATCCCCATCCACCTGTGCCGGGACGCGGACAGCCCGCCGGCCCGGGACGAGTCCCCCTTTGACCCGGACTTTGCCCGCGCCGCGCTGCTGGACGGCATCGCCCAGCTCACCCACGACACCCTGGACCATGTCAACATGCCGGTGGTCCTGGCGGACAGCAACCAGCGCATCGTCTACTGCAAGGGCCTGCCGCCCCTGTGCGGCCGCTGCGGGGAGCCGGCCTGTCCCCTGGGCCGCAGCGTCCACGAGCTGCACAGCGAGCACCGCTCCGCCTGCAGCTCCGTGATCTGCCCGCGGGGGCTGACGGTGCTGGTGCAGCCGGTGATGCTGGATAACCGGGCCTGCGGCTTTATCAAGGGCGGGCTGTTCCGGCAGTACCCCAATATCCCGGCGGCGGGTGAGGTCTACGACGTGCCGGACTCCACGGTCAACGCCGCCCGCTTTTTTCTCCAGGACATCAGCAGCTACCTCGCCGCCTTCTACCAGGAGCGCCGGCGGCAGCGGCCGGCGCTCCTGCCCGCCGGGGAGGCCGCAGGCGTTGCGGAGCAGCTGCGGACCAACACCCTGAACATCCAGATCCGCAACCACCTGCTCTTCAACACCCTCAACTCCATTGCCTCCCTGGCCATCCGGGACGGCTCCATGGACACCTACCGGGCCATCATCGACCTGGCCGAGCTGCTGCGGGGCCTGCTGCGCCGGGAGGGGGAGCGGGTGCCGCTGAGCGAGGAGATCGCCTTTCTGCAGCGCTATATCAACCTCCAGACCCTCCGCTTTGAGGACAGCCTGCAGGTGACCTGGCGGCGCTGCGGCGCGGCGGAGCGGATCTTTGTCCCCCACAACTTTCTCCAGCCCATAGTGGAAAACGCCCTGCTCCACGGCTATAACGACGGCTGCGGCCAGCGCAGGGAGCTGCTGATCGAGACGGCCCTGGAGGACGGGCGCAGCGTGGTGCGCATCCGGGACAACGGCTGCGGCATGGATGAGCAGACGCTGGAGCGGCTGCGCAGCGCCCTCTATTCCGGCGCGGCCCACGGCCTGTCCATGGTCAACCGCAAGCTGGCCGGCGTCTTCGGCCAGGACTTCCGCTTCGACATCACCAGCCGCCCCGGCGAGGGGACCTGCTGCCTCCTCAGCTTCCCTGTATAGGAGCCGGAACGTGTGCGATTGCAGAAAACGCATATAAAAAGCGCAAGATTCTGAATAGAAATCCAGGCGGAAATGTGGATAATTAAGACATGTCCTGCTGATATGCACTGCACACCACACAAAATACGGAGGTAACCGGCTTATGAAAGCTACGAAGAAAAACGATCCCGAGCTGTACGGCATTGTCAGGGAGGAGTACGTTCGCCAGAGGTACAACATCGAAATGATCGCTTCCGAGAGCACTGCCCCCATCGAGTGCCTGGAGCTGGCGGGCTGCGTGTTCAACAACAAGACCACCGAGGGCTATCCCGGCAAGCGGTTCCAGGCCGGCTCCCAGGTCGCCGACAAGATGGAGCTGCTGGCCATTGCGCGGGGCAAGGCCCTCTACGGCGCGGACCACATCAATGTCCAGCCCTACTCGGGCTCCTCCGCCAACTACGGCGTCTATTCCGCCATGATGCGCCTGGGCCTGATGGAGCCCGGCGACACCATCCTCAGCATGAGCCTGGACGACGGCGGCCACCTGACCCACGGCAGCCCCGCCAACTTCATGTCCAGGTTCTTCCACTTTGAGCACTACGCCCTCAACCACGACACGGAGCAGATCGACTACGAGGGCCTGGCCGCCAAGGCGAAGGACGTGCAGCCGAAGCTGATCATTGCCGGCGGCAGCGCCTATCCCCAGCTCATCGACTATGCGCGCATCGGCGCCGTTGCCAGGGAGGTGGGCGCGAAATACATGGTGGACATGGCCCACATCTCCGGCCTGGTGGCGGCGAAGGTGATCCCCTCCCCGGTCCCCTATGCGGACTTTGTCACCTCCTCCATGGCCAAGACTCTGTGCGGCCCTCGGGGCGGATTCGTCCTGTGCAGGGCGGAGTACGCCAAGAAGCTGGACGCCGGCGTGTTTCCGGGCTCTGTCAGCTCCATCCATCTCCAGACCATGGCCGCCAAGGCGTACACCTTCCAGTATGCCGCCAGCGAGGAGTTCCGCGAGATCATGACCCGCGTCGTGGCCAACGCCAAGTATCTGGCCAAGTCCCTGACGGAGAAGGGCTTCCGGGTGGTGTCCGGCGGCACGGAGAACCACATCGTCCTGCTGGACCTGCGCCCCAAGGGCATCTCCGGCAAGGCCTTCCAGGACGCGCTAGAGTACGTGGGCATCACGGTGAACAAGAACATGATCCCCGGCGACACCGCCTCCCCCAACGTCACCAGCGGCGTGCGCATCGGCCTGACCTCCACCGCCCAGCGGGGCTTCCACACGCCTGACATCGAGGTCATCGCCCAAATCATGAACAAGGTGGCCGACCACATCGACGACCAGGCCGCCCTGGACGCCTGCAGGCAGGAGGCCCGTGCGCTGATTGAGAAGTTCCCCCTCTACGACGAGGCGTACAACGACTACTTCGAATGATCCGATTCTCCGATACAGGTTTTTCTCTCTCTCTTTTCTCTCTTTTTAAAACGGCGGCAGACGCCCCCATCCGCAGCCTGCGGACGGGGGCGCCGCCGTTTTATGGCTCCGGTATGGCGGCGAAATACCGGGTCAGATACCGCATAAACCGCTCCAGGGCCGGGTGGGGTGTCCGGTCCGGATTGGCCCGCATATAGACGTTGCGGTACAGCTGCGGACGCCGGAAGGGCAGGAACGTCAGGCTGTCGCTGGAATAGGTCCGCCAGGTCTGGACGGGCCAGAAGGTAATGCCCAGCCCCCGCTGCACCAGCATCCGGACCAGGAAGGGGCTGTCGCACTCGAAATCCACCTCCAGCTTAAATCCGGAGGCGATGCACAGCCGCTCGATCTGCTCCCGCAGCAGCTGGTCCTCCGTGGGCATCACGATGGGTTCCCGCCCCAGCAGCTCCAGGGTGGCCTCCTTGTGGAGGCTGAGGGGGGATGAGGCCGGGATGGCCAGCATAATCTCCTCCCTGGTCAGCAGCACGGTCTCCCTGTCCGCCACCTCGTCCGGGGAGGAGAAGATGGTGAGGTCCGTCTCGTCGCTGTTGGACGACTGCAGCAGATGGAAGCGGGTCTGGGGCTCCATCTGGCGGAACCGGGCCAGAATATCCGGGATGAGGGCAGAGGCCGAGAGGACGCGGAGCTGGATGGCGCTCTCCGTTTCGCCGGCAAAGACCTTGGGCAGGGCGTCCACCGCCGAGAGGATGGGCGCCACCTTGGCGGCAAAAAGCCTGCCGTTGGGGCTGAGGCGGATGTGCTTGCCGTTGCGGACGAACAGGTCCGTCTGCAGCTCCGCCTCCAGTCCGGTGATTGCCTTGCTGACCGACGACTGGGCCACCATCAGGCGGCGGGACGCCTCGGAAATGTTCTCGCATTTTGCGGCGTAGGAGAAGTAACGCAGCTGATAAAGTTCCATAGTTCGGCCTCCTTGCACACGAGTATTGGTCCAACGTATCTGGAATTTCATCTATATCAAAAGGGAATGCCGGACTGTGCCGCTGCGCGCTGAAAGAGGCGCAAATCGTATGGTTCCCCCCAGCCCGTCCCCTCCGCCGCCGCATCTCCATTATTTCATTATTATAGCACATTTTTCAGGCAATGGTAGGCGATTGTCTGTTTTTTTATTATTCATAATTGCTATAACCTTATCAAAAACCTAGAGATACTGCCGTCCGCGTTCCATGGTATACTGTGAGTATCTCCCAAAAAAAGTGTCAAAGAAAGGAGCAATAGAGGGGTGAATATACAAAAGCAACCGTTGTCATCCGCAGCGGCTTATGTCGAAAGCCGAAAAGAGGAAATTCTCAGTCTTCTGCGGGAGTTTGTAGAGCTGCCCAGCTGCAGCCGGGAGCCGGAGGTCATGCCGGCGGCGGCGGACTGGGTCTGCCGGCTGCTGAGAAACGAGGGCTACCGGGTCCGCACCTGGGAGGTGGGCCACGGCAATTCGCCGGTGATCGTCGCCGACCTGGAGGGCCAGGAGGGGGGCCGTCCCGTGATCTTTTCCGGGCACTATGATACCGCCCTCTACCGGGACCTGTCCAGGCAGAATCCGTTTCGGGTGCAGGACGGCATGGTCTTCGGTACCGGCGTGCTGGACATGAAGGGCGGGATCGTGATCGCCCTGTATGCCGTCCGGGCGGCGGTGCAGGCGGGGCTGCGGCGTCCGGTCCGCCTGCTGCTGGCAGGGGACGAGGAGATCAACCACGTGGGTTCGCGGGCTGCGGAGATCCTGACGGAGGAGGCGGCCGGGGCGCTGTGCGCCTTTAACATGGAGACGGGCCTGCGCAGCAACGCCCTGGCGGTCTTCCGGAAGGGCGGGACCAGGTGCCGCATCACCGTAACCGGCGTGGAGGCCCATGCGGGGAATGATTTTACCAAGGGCCGCAGCGCCATTGTGGAGATGGCCTATAAAATTGTGGATATCCACAATCTGACGGACCTCTCCGTTGGCACCACCATGAACATTGGCACCATTGAGGGCGGGACCATCTTCAACGCCGTCCCGGCGAAATGCGAGATCGTGGTGGATATGCGCTTTGAAAAAAACCAGGAGCTGGAGAGAGCGAAAGAGGCCCTGGCGGCGGTCTGCCGGAAGACGTACATTGAGGGGACCCGGACGGAGATGGAGTACATCGACGTCATGCACGTCTTTGAGACCACGGAGGAGGGCCTGCGGCTGTGGGACTTTCTGCGGGAGACCGCCGGGGAGGCGGGCCTGCAGCCTCTGGGCCAGGCCCGGCTGGGCGGCAGCTCCGACGCGGCCTATCTGACCATGGCCGGCGTCCCCACCGTCTGCTCCTGCGGCACGATGGGGGAGTGGAACCACACAGTCCGGGAGTACGCCCTGGCGGACTCCCTCTATGCGCGTGCCAAGCTCTTTGCCGGCGCGCTTTTGCGCATGGATCTTTTTGAAAACGGCGCTGCCCGCAGTTCTTAACCAAACAACAACAAGAGGAGGAAGAAAACGTGAAAGAGCAAAACAATGCCGCGGCGAAGCGGTCCTTCAAAATGCCCCACGCATATGTCATCATCGTGCTGCTGCTGGTGGTCGTATCGCTGCTGACATACTTTATCCCCGCCGGCTCCTACGCCCGCTATGAGGACGAGACGGGCCGGAGCGTGGTGGACCCCACCACCTTTGCCTATTCGGAGGAATCCAACCCGGTGTCCATCCTCCAGATCCCCTCTATGATCGTCAAGGCCATTGAGAAAAACGCCTCTCTGATTTTTTCCATTATCATTATTGCAGGCGCGCTGGAGATTATTCTCTCCACCGGCATGTTCCACGCCTTCTGCAACAAGCTGTCCCGGGCCTGCGCCAAAAGCGGGAAGGAGATCCTGTTCATCCCCGCCATCACGCTGATTTTTACTCTCATCGGCCTGACCCAGTCCACGGATAAATTTATCGCCTTCGGCCCCATCGGCGTCATGCTGGCGGTCACCCTGGGCTATGACGCCATTGTGGGCATCGCCATAGTGCTGTTGGGCGTGGGCGTGGGCTTCAGCGTGGGCGCGCTCCACACCACCACCGCCGTGGCCCAGCAGATCTCCGGTCTGGATCTGTACTCCGGCATCGGGGTCCGGATCGCTGTCACCATCATCTTCTATCTGATCACCACCCTCTATATCTGCCAGTACGCCAAGCGGATCAAGGCCGACCCCACAAAGAGCCATCTGCACAACGTGGAGGGCGTGATGGACTTTGACCCCGCCGAGACGGAAATCGCCATCAACTGGCGGCACTTTCTGGTGTTGGGCATCTTTGTGGCCGGGCTGGGCGTACTGATGTGGGGCTGTCTGAAAAAGGGCTGGTCCTTCCAGGAGACCTCCATCCTGTTCCTGTGGGTGGGCATCCTCAGCGGCCTGGTCTACGGCATCGGGCCCTCCCAGATGTGCAAGACCTTCATCAAGGGCTGCGGCGGCGCCACCGGCGCGGCGCTGGTGGTGGGCTTCGGCGCAGCCGTGTCCCTGGTGCTCAACGAGGCGGGGGTCATTGACACCGTCGTCATGGGGCTGGCCCAGATGCTCAACGTGGTCCCCGGCATTCTGCGGGGCGCGGCCATGTTTGCGGCCAATGTCATCATCAACTTCTTCATCCCCTCCGGCAACGGCCAGGCGGCGGTGGTCATGCCCATTATGGCCCCCCTGTCCGACGTCATCGGCGTCTCCCGGCAGACCGCCGTCATGGCCTTCAAGCTGGGCGACGGCCTGTGCAACTACGTCCTGCCCCACGCCGCCGCGCTGATGGGCTTCCTGGGCGTCACCGGCGTGCCCTACGACAAGTGGATGAAGTTCATGCTCAAGCTGTTTGCCATCTGGTTTGTAGCGGGCTGCCTTGTCTGCGCGGTGTGCCAGGTCATCGGCTACGTGTGATCCGGCGTCTTGAGGGATGTAAGCATATGGAATTCGCTTTGATTGCGCTCCGGCAGACGGCGGTGATGTTTTTGCTGATGGGAATTGGCTGGGCCCTGTATCGCGGCGGCAAAGTCAGCCGGGATGGCAGTAAGGACCTGGCGAATCTGCTGCTCTATGTGATTCTGCCCTGCGCCATTCTGCATGCGTTCTGCACGGAGTACACGGCGGAGAAAAGCCGCCGCCTGTTCTATGCGTTTTGGCTCAGTCTGGCGGCGCTGCTGCTGGCGGTGCTGGTCTCCCGCCTGATTTTCCGCAGGCGACCCATTGACCACTTCGGCGCGGCCTTCTCCAACGCGGGCTTTATGGGTCTGCCCATGATCCAGGCAGTGCTGGGCAGCGAAGCGGTGATTTACTCCGCCCCCTTTATCGCGCTGCTGAACTTCTTCCAGTGGACCTACGGCGTGTCCGTGCTGACTGGACAGAAGGGGGGGCTGACGCCGCGGAAAATCGTTACCAACCCCATTTTGCTCAGCCTCATCGCCGGTCTGGCGTGTTTTTACCTGCGGCTCTCTCTGCCCGCCGTCCTGTCCGCGGCGGTCTCCTCGGTGGCGGCGATGAACTCCCCCGTCGCCATGATTATCCTCGGCGTCTACCTGGCGCAGACGGACCTCCGTTCGCTGTTCACCGCTCCCAGACTGTACGGCAATGCCGCAGTGCGGCTGCTGCTGATTCCCGGCCTGACGCTGGCGCTGTTCAGCCTTCTGCCCGCCTCTCTGTGGGAGGCCCGGCTGGCGCTGCTCATCGCGGCCAGCGCGCCGGTGGGGGCCAACGTGGCTGTTTACGCCCAGCTGAACCATCTGGACTACGCCTATGCCAGCAAGAGCGTCTGCCTGAGCACCCTGTTTTCCATCGGGACTCTGCCGCTGGTCATCGCGCTGGCCGGCCTGCTGTGGCAGTGACTGACGGATTTTTCGGTACGCTTCCGCATTCCCCCCGCCCGGATGGGCGGGGGGCTTTTATTGCAGCAATTCTCCCCTTACAGCAGCCCCTTCCTGCCCAGGATCGCGGCCATTTCGCACCGCTTCAGCAGCTCCTCCGGGCTGTCGCCGTTGATGATCCCGGCGTCCTTCGCCCTCTGCCAATACCCCTCCTGCTGGCTCCACTTCGGCTCCGACAGCGCGGCGGCGTGGCGCTGGGCCTTTGCCAGCAGGTTGTACGCCTCCTCGTCGCTCAGCGCGGCAATAATCTCTGCACCTGTCATACTATCGTCCTCCTTGTTATATTCGCGGGCATCCACCCACCAGTAATACTTGACCTGGCTGCGAAAATCGTACGGGTCCCCATTGACCCGGCTGTCCTTCGTGCTGGCCGGGTCGTTGATGCGGATCTTCCCGTCCGCCCACCAGACCAGGATAAAGTGTCCGCTGCTGGTCCACGTGCCCTTGTTCATCAGGGCGATCAGGTAGTACCCCTGCTGGAGCATCTCCAGCGCCCGCTTGTGGTTGGGATGATTGGGCTTGCCATAGGTGGACGTCCAATCCAGCTGGTCGCAGTCGATGCCGAACGCGGCCAGCTGCGGCTTGAAGTAGGCGTAGTACGTCCCCTGCTTGAGGGCCTTGTACCCGTGCTGGACGGACCAGTTGCAGGCATCCTCCGGAGTAAAGGTCTTGCCGGTCAGGGTCTCGATGACCATCGCGGCGCAGCTCGGCCCGCACCCGGCGGAACCAATGGTACTGCTCTCCCCCGATGTCCGGTATGGCTTATCTCTCCAGCGGGGGTCGTTCTGGAGATAGGATATAGGCTGTTTATTCATGCAGCTCTCTCCTTCCCGCTCTCGCGGCATCCACACTGCCCTCGGCCAGCACATACGCCACCACGGACGCCACGCTGACCACAGCGCCCGCCACAGAGCTGATGGTGTTCTCGTCCAGGCCGAAGACCATCGCCAGACCGGTGACGATCCCGGCCGCAGCAGCCCACAGCTTGCGGCTGCTCAGCTTACGCTTCCAATCAATTTTATTCATGTCTCATCCTCCCTGCTCCATTGTCTTTGTCTGCATACAAAACAAAGCTCACAATCCAACCCTCCCCAGCAGAAACGCGATGACCGCGGCGCATACGGCCCAGACCGCTTTTTCCACAATACTCTCCCACCGTCTGGCAGGCTTGTCCCGCTGGGCCTCCTGCCACTCGATGAGCTTGTCCAGCTTCTCATTGACGGTGGAAAAATGCTGCTCCTGGGCCGCCTCCGCCCGTTCCAGCTCATTGAGCCGCTTGAAAATCTCCCTGTGGGTGTCGCTGTTCTGGCCCTGGAACTTATCCAGCTCCTTCTCCAGCCGCGTCAGGTCCGCGCAGGGCTCCGTGCATTTGTCCGGCATGTCGTTCACCTCCTGTTATCATGTGTCTTAGGATACCGCTGGCCCGGCAATGAATATATTGTAGGAACTTGTGGACGTGTTGCTGTTTCCGTAGAATTTTTCACCAACCGCGTCATACATTCCAATCGCGCCGGACGGGTCGATGCAGGGAACAAAATCCAAAACCAGATTGCCGTTGGTGTCCCACATTTTCAGGGAGTAGACCTTTGTCTGCTTTGCCTGGCTCTCATCATTCAGATTATTTTGTTGTTCTCCAAACAGCCTGTTCATTGAGCTGCGCCAATATGTGCCAACTGTCTTTGATATTGTCGTTCCGTTTGTTGTGATTGTCTTAGCTGTGCTGTCAAGCTCAATCTCATAATTGCTTCCTGCGACATAATCGGCCAAATTAGTAAATGATGTTTGATGCCGGAAACGCACTTTACCGCTGCACACACAAATTCCTTCTCGATAGATTGATGTTCCGGATTTTTGGCCGTACCCATAAACGGCGTACACAGTTGTGCTGGATGTCGAGGAAGTCTGACCGCTGGAGAATTTTAACGAAAACTTGGTTGCAGTTGATTTGGCTGGCATCTGGATATACGGCATACGGCTTGTCGTGCCGCTGGTACCGTTCTGCACATATTCCACTTCCGTATAACCGGCGGGCAGCCGCCCGGCTGGTGCGGACCCGGACGCATCAAACACCTTCCTGGCCGCACCGCCCCCGTCCCCCGCATACAATGTCTTGACTTCTCTGGCGACGCCGCTCGCATCTCCGACGTACAGCTTTTTCACCTGCCGGGCAATCCCTCCGGCATCGCCCACGTACAACTTCACCGCCATGCCTACACCTCGTACACGCCGTACAGCGTCCCCGCAGCCAGCGGCGAAGACCCGGCGGTCAGATCAGCTGTCCCGCAGGTAATGAGCGTGATGTCGCTGCTCAGGGCCTGCCCGTTGACCTTCCGCGATGTAGGCACCACATCCGCCAGCACTTGCTCCAGGCTCCTCCCGTCTCTCTGCCGGATCACGCCCTCAACCACTGTTTTGGGGTAGATATTGGTTCCATCGCTGTTCTGGAACTGCTCCAAACGTCCGCCTGTGACGGGCGTGGACGGCGTGTCCGTCTGCACTGTCTTGACCTCCGATGCGGTCCAATCGGAATCCAAAAATGCACTGCCATCCGCATTGTACCCCCAAGCCCGAACGCGGTATTGCACCGTGTTCCAATCTTCGCCGACGGTCTGTGTCAGTTCTGTTTTATTGGTATGAAAAGTATTATTCATCCCATCCTCGCTCTCCTCGCCAAACGGGCCGCCATTAATGGAGCTCTGCAAAACATAAGCAACAGCCTTGGCAACCGCGCCCCATGTTATCGATACATCTCCGCCGCGCACAACATTACCAACCGTAATAAAAGTGGGTGCAGGGAATGCCATGTTGAAAACCTCCTCACGTAAATGTTCCCAGAATCAGCCCGTACAGTGTATTGCTTATGCGGCTTGCAGCCGGAATGGACGTGACCATCTCCACAAATCCGCCGCCGCTGTACCCGCCGCCGCCACCCTCCGGCGGGTCGATCCAGCGGGTGTCGTAATCAGCGGCGGTCTTCTTGGCCAGCACCTGCCCGGCGCTGCCGCCTGTTGGCACGCCGGGACCGGCGGGACCCTGCGGGCCTGTTGGGCCAACTGCCCCAGAAGTACCGTCCGCGCCAGGGGGACCGGCGGGTCCTGCGGGGCCAATCGGACCGGTATCACCCTGGTCGCCTTTGGGCCCGGCAGGACCGGCGGGGCCTTCCGGACCAACCGGACCGGTCTGCCCAGGAGCGCCAGCCGGACCCGGCTCCCCCTGGAGTCCCGGCGGGCCCTGCAGCGGCCCCACGTCCTGCCACTCCGCCATGTCCACAGCCCACAGATAGATCGTGTTGTCCTCCGCCGTGCCCACCGCGTACGCATCCCCGGCTGCACCGGCGGGATGGGCGGCATTCAGCTCCTCCAGCGTGTCAAAGCGGCCTTTCACGATAAATGATGTGCCTGACTCACCCTTTTCGCCCCGCTCGCCCGGCACGCCCTGGGGGCCTGTATCGCCGGTATCGCCCTTTGGACCCGCCGGGCCGGTGCTCCCTCTGGCGGCCTCGCCGGTGTCCCGATAGCTCTGGCTGTCCGCATCCCAGGTCCACCACGTGCCGCTCTGGATGACCGGCGGCTTCCCGCTGTACTGCTGCGCCTTCTGGGCGGATGCGGCAGCGGCGGCGGCATTGGCCTGGGTGTCCTCAACGGCAGTGCCCACCTGCCCCACAGCGGCCAGGGCGTCATTTGCGGCGTTCTGCGCGTCGTCCACATACTGCCGCACCGCCGCCTGTGCAAAGCTCTTGAACTGACGCCCGGTCACCTTCACCGCCGCGCCCTGCTGTTCGGCCACCAGAAGCGAGTCATCATAGAGGTCCGCCGCTGCGGCCAGCGCGCCGATATTCTTATCCGCCATTGTCCTCCTCCTTCTCCGGCTGCGCCAGCCGGAATGCCCTGCGCAGATGCTCCCGCGCCGCCGCCATAATCTCCACGCCGTCCCCGCTGACAGGGATCGCCGACAGGCAGGCGAAGGTCAGGTCGATTTCCTTTTGAAGTTCCGTCATAACAATCTCCTTTTCTTTACCCAGGTATAATGATAGGTGGCTGCTCTCTGGAAGCGTCTACCGGCGGATTTGGACGCAGGGCCTCTGCATAGGCGCTTTTTTCTTCCAAAGTGTATGAGCCGGGAACCCACTGCTCTTTTTTTGCGGAACGTCGCACCGCAGTTTCACCGCGCAATTCTTTGACTGCTTCTGACAGCTGCTGTACTGCTTTCACGAGATACGGGATCATTTTCATCTCTCTGGTGCTGTAGTGGCCGTCGTGCTCGTTGATGGAAACAAAATCCGCTCTGGCCTCTGCTTCCAGCTGCTGGGCGATAAAGCCCATTTCTTCATGTTCTCCGTTCTCAACCCAATCAAAGCTATAGGTTCTGATTGAATTGATGATGCTCAGCGCATCGGCACCAGATGGCTCTATGTTGGTTTTCAGCCGCTCATCAGAGGTGTTCAGGATAGAGTTTTTGCTCATGTCTATGTCGTTATAGCACTGCACCAGTTTCCATTGGTTTTGGAACAAATCAATGCAAGTAGTTCCTGCGCTTCCAAGGATTATTTTCTTTTGGCTGTTGGCTTCGATAATAAACGCAGTATTGCTGTAATAAATGCTCCCATAGGGAAACTTTGTGTCATCTGCTGGTCCAAAGTGCATCGGATATAGCGCATGGCTTTGACAGCCAAAATATAATCTGTCGGCAACATAGCCCGAATAACCGGATGGACTTTCCAAATTAGATGACAATTCTTTTGCTGCGTAAAACAGTTTAACGGTATAATTACTCGAACTGTCTCCTCTTCTTGCCCAGGTCATAAAACCGCCATCTTGTTCCATATCAAAAACAAGTCCTTTTTTGGAGGCATCTTTTTTCCAATAGTTGGTTCCAATATATCCCACAAGGGTGTTGCCGTACATTAACTGCATCCGCCCGCCGGTAATCGACATACTGGTTGCAGACGTTTCCGAATACAAAGAACTGCCCCGGATAGTGGAGCCGGTAATCGTACCGGAAAAATTCCCATTGGTTGCGGCAATTGTTCCGTTTTCCGTGACCTTCAGATTGGAGCTGTTGACAACGAAAGTCCCCGAATTAAACGTCACCTTCCCGCCGCTGATGGTAACAGCGCTGTTGTCATTGGCGAAGGACTGCCGGACGTTGCTCAGATCCAGGTCCTCCGTCTGCTTGTTCCCATTGACATCCAGAATGATGGATGCCGTACTGCCCAATCCGCCGGTAACGGACAGAGAAATCTTATTGGCGCTTTGCTGGATATTGGACACCTCTCCCTCCAGATTCTTCACGCTGGAGGATATGCTGCTGACCGTCTGCGTGATGGAAGAAATATTGCCGTTGGCCGTTGTGATCTGGGACTGCAGACTGTTCGCAGTCTGCGTCAGGGTAGAGATATTCCCCTCCGCGCCCTGTACCCGGCTGGTGATACTCTGCAGTTGAACACTGAAAGAGGAGGACATCTCCACCAGGTCCCCGTTGACCTTTTCCACCTCCAGCCGGATTTCTTCTGCTGTCTTGGTGATGGTGGAGCGCGTCTCAGCTATTTTCCTGTTAAACTCCTTTGTCATTGGCCCGCCGGACGGATACTCGTCCTCCAGTTCCGCCTCCCCTGGTGCGGACGCGCTGGGGAACCCGCTGCCGTCGTCATCCACGCGGGCGATGACGGCGTACACGCCACCGGCGGTGATGCCGTCCCCCAGCTCTGCCGCCGGGTCGATGTTGATGTCGGACGCCTCATACATCTGGTATTGGAAGCCCCTGACTCTGGCCAGGATGCTGTTGACCATCGCCTGGGTGGCGTGGGGACAGTCCGCCGCCAGTTCGAAGCCGGAGTCATCCCCGGCGGTGAGCACCCGCTCCTCGTCCACCCGCAGCGTCACCCGAGAGACGGGCCGCTGGACGCCGTTGTTCTCGAAGCCGGTCAAATCCAGGCCCACATAGAATTTATCTGACAAGGATCCTCACCCCTCCGAATGTAATGGGCTCGCCGTACTCCGTCACCAGATAGAACGTTTCCGGCGGCGCGCTCAGCAGCGGCACCAGCAGCAATTTCCCCTCGCCGGTCACCACCCAGTTCCCGGCATGGGCCGCGGCGATGAACCGCAGCTCATCCCGCAGCGTGTAGTCGTTGGCCGGATAGTCGATGGTATACGACGGGTCCAGCTGGGTGCGCGGGTCCACCTGCACCTGCATGATCCGGGCGATCTCCGCCACGGCATTGGGCGCAGTCATGGGGAAGGTGAGGGACTGGTCCGGCGTCCATACCCGCTCCGCCTTCCGCATGGCGTCAAAGGCCTCCACCGTCCACTGCCCGTCCTCCTCACTGCGCCGGTTGGTGAAGAATACGCCTTTGGGCAGCCACTCCGTCACCTGGGAGCCGTTTTTCAGCCGGACGTACCGCCTGATAGTGGCGGCTCGGGGGACGCTGTCCGCGTACAGCTTCAGCGTCAGCTTGGCGGTGGCGGCGTTGCCGATGCCGAACTCCTCATACAGCCCCGCGTCCACGGAGTGCTCCACCTCGCGCTCCGGGCCGTAGACTGTGCCGTTGATGTCGAATTGGTACTCTTTTTTCGTGCCTTTGGTCCGCAGCAAGGCTTTCCAGAGGCTGCTTGTTTCCTGCGCCATATCACACCTCGATAATGGTAAAGGACACGCCCTCCCAGACCTCGTGGCCGTCTGTAATGACGTACGCTTTCGGGGCAAAGGTGGAGCAGTAGAACTCCTTGCTGAATGTCCCGCCCACGCCGTATCCCGTGGCCTGGAAGGTCTGCTGCATCAGCACGGCTTCGATAGCGGCCAGCACATCCACCGGCGTCTCTCCCAGCTCATACTGCAGCGTCAGCTTGTCGGTGATCTTGTCCACCCGCGCCTTCCCGTCCTTGGTCCGGCCCGTCTTATCGCTGTGCAGGGCGTTTTTGGTCCAGGTGTACCCCCTGGCCTTGATGTACGGCGTAACGTCCACGCCGCCGACTGTCAATACATTTTTCATCTCTCACCTCAGAACAGCAGCACCGGCTTTCCGGCGGAGCGTGTCATGTCGTTGATATGCGTCACGGTATTTCGGGCAATCACCTTTCCGTCCAGAACGCTCTCGACCGTAATGTTGATATCGCCGCTTCCGGCGTACCGCTCCATGACGTTCTGCAGAGCTGTCTCGATAGTCTTCAGCGGCGTTTCGATGTTCACCCCGCTTCTCTGGTCGCCCAGGATCGCGGCAAACTGCCGGTTTGGCGGAATCACCGCGCCGTTGGCCAGCTTCGGCAGCACAGCCGCCGAATACCCCGCCGGTAACTCCGGCGTCATACGGTAGGCGCTGTAGCTGGCCGCACGGCTGCCGGTACGCCGTCCGCCGCCGCCGGAGGACTTCCCGCCGCCGTCGAAGGCGCTGGAGATGGAGTTCCACACATCCCTGGCCCACCCGGTCAGCTTGTCGAAGATGCCGTGCAGGCCGTTGAAAATGCCGTCCACGATACTCCTGCCCACAGCGGCCCAGTCCTTGTTTTTCAGCGCGTCAATGGCCTCCGTGATTTTGCTGGTGATGGTGTCCTTGACTTTGGCAAAGCCCTCGCTGACCGCCGTCTTGATATTTTCGATCTTTTCGGAGATGGCGCTCTTGATTTCGTTCCACTTGGAAACAGCCTCGTTCTTGATGGTTGTCCAGACCTCCACCACCTTGTTCTTGATTTCTGTAAAGACGGTGGTGACGGTGGTTTTCAAGTTGTTCCAGGTGGTTTCAAGGGATGTCTTGATGCTGTTCCAGATGGAGGACGTTTTTTCCTTCAGAGCATCCCAGGCCGCGCCGATCTTCTCCTTCACTTCCGTAAAGACCGCGCCGGCCTTTTCCCTGATGCCGTCCCAGATGGCGCGGAGCGTTTCCTGGATGCTGTTCCAGACCTCAGCGGTTTTCTCTCGGATGGCCTCCCACGCGCCGGTAAAAAATTCCGCAATACCGCTCCAGCTCTCGCTGATTCCCTGGAGCAGGCCGGCAATCAGGTTTTCCCCGATCTCCGCGAAGACGGTAGACGGGGAGTGGATACCCAACAGCTCCTTCACACCGTTGACGATGGGGTCCACAAGATGCTCCTTCAGCCAGGTACCGATGGACGCGATTTTATCCAGCATCCCCTTCAGCAGTCCCTCCACGGCATGGGCGCCCACCTCCGCCACATCTTCCCAGCTGATCAGCTTCAGCTTGGCGGTCATGGTCTCGCCCATCAGCTCGCCCCACTTTGACAGCAGGCTGCCCCAGTCGATATGTTCCAGCAGTGTGACAATGCTCCTGCCGATCTCATTCCAGTCCACGCTGCGCATAAATTCCAGCGCGAAGTCCAGCGCGGCCTCCAGTCCGTCGCTGATGACGCGGCCGGCCTCCGCCCAATCCACGCTCCGGAAGAACCCATTGATTTTCTCAGCAATTCCCTGGGCGATTTCCTGGATATGGGGGGTAACGGCGTCCAAAAATCCCCGTACCGCCCGGATGGCCGCGCCGATGGCGGCAGCGATGGTCTCCGCCAGCGCCCCCAGCGCGCCAACCCAGTCGATCCCGACCAGGAACCTGCCCACATCCGCGCCGATCTGGTACCAATCGATCCCGGCGATCAGGTCCCGCAGGAAGGACACCGCCTGGATAAAGGCGTTTCCCAGGGTCTGTCCCATTCCCGTCCAGTCCACCTGCCCGAAGGAATCATTTACCGCCGTATAGATTTTTCTGGCGATATCGCCCCACTGCAGGCCGTCCACAAACCCGTCCACCAGATTTTTCAGCGCCGTCAAAGCGGCGGCGATGGCGGCCAGCGCGCTGGTGATCACACCGTACCAGTCGATATTGTTCAGGAACGCGGCGATCTGGCCGCCGATCTCCTTCCATTGGATCCTCTCGACGGTATTTTTCATCTCGTCGAAAAATCCCTTCACAATGTTCCCTGCGGCCTCCGCCAGCAGCGGCATATCCAGCCCCATCAAAAACCCGGCCAGCATCTCCAGCGAGATTTTGAACCCTGCCCACAGCAGCCGTCCGAAGTCGTACCAATCGATTTCGGACGCCAGCCCATTGACGAATTCCGCCAGCTTCCGCCCCAGATTCATCCAGTCGAAGTTATAGATGAACTCGGTCAAAAACTGCAGCGCCAGATTCAGCCCGGCCCCCAGCGCCTTCCCCAGCTGATACGAGTCGATCCAGTTCACCAGCTTGTTGAAAGCGCCGGCCAGGTCGCGTCCCAGCCGCTCCACCTTCTCCAGCACGCCTGGGAAGGTAAACATATCGTACAGCTTTTTAGAGAGGCCGTTGAGCCAGTCCGCGAATTTGCGAAAGGCGTCCTCCAGCTTGGGGATCCCCGCCAGCAGCTTGTCCAAAAACGCGCTGAACGCCTCGCCCCAGGAATCGAACTCCGGCTCCCCATAGTCGTAGTCAAAGTCCGGCATCGCGATGTCGCCAACGCCTCCGCCGCCCCCGCCGCCGCTCTGCTCCGGAAAGCTGAGGATATTGAACTCGTCGAAAGCGGCCACAGCGGTCTCCGCCTCTTTGGCGGCCTCCTTGGCCGCGCCGCCCACAGATTTTACGGCGTGGGCCTGCTGATACAGTGCCGCCGCGTTTTTCTGCGCCTTTTTCGCGGTGGTCCCGAAGAGGGACGCGGTAAACTGGGACACAGCGGCAATGACGCCCGACAGCATATTCATCAGCGCGGCCAGCGCCGGCACCACGGCCTCATACACCGGCTGGAACGCGGTCAGCAGCACGCCCCGGATCTGGGCCAGCGCGTTAACAAACTGCTGGTTGACCATCAGGTACGCGCTCATCTCCTGCCGCAGCATGGAGACCCCCCGATAGACGACGGAGAACACCAGCGCCCGCTTCAGGGTGCTGCCCAGCTGTTCCAGCTTCCCGCGCAGGGCCTCGGTGGCCCTGGCCGCTCCGTTCATCTCCCGGACCATCGGCAGCGCGCGCCCGGCGGCGCTGAGGGCCTTTCCGGCCAGCGCGGCCCCGCCCTTGACTGCCGCGGCCACCAGTTTTCCTGCCGCCTCGGCGCTTTTTTTGACCTTGCCCAGCATATTTTCCCAGGCATCTCCCACCGCCTGGGCGGCGTCCTGCAAACCGTCCCGCAAATTTTCCAGCTGCTTCTGCCAGTCTCCGGCCAGTCCATCCAGCCCGCCTCCGTCGAAGGACTTGCCGATCTTCTCCAGGGATTCCAGCAGCTTCCCGCCCGTTCCGGCGTCCTCGCCGCTCTTCTGCAGCGCCTTCTGGTACGCCTTCAGCTGTGCGGTGATTCCGGCAATCCGGCTGACATTCTCGTCATATTCCTGAAATCCCAGCCCCATTCCGGCGCTTTCCAGCGTCTTCTGCCGCTCCTTCAGCTCCGCCAGCGCGTGGCTGAGCTGGACAATCTTCTCATCGCCCACCTCGGCGGAGCGGCTGAGTCCTGTCAGCTCGTCCTTCGCCTCCGCCAGGGCCTCAGCGGCCTGTTGGGCCTCGGTCCTCTGGATCTCCAGGTCCCCCTGCAGGCTGGCGATCTCCCTGTCGTATTTCTCCACGCTGGCGCTGATCTGCTCGTACTTTTTCCGCAGCCCGTCAACCGTCTCCTTCTGCTGCTCCAGCTCCAGCTGGGCCAGGGGGATCCTGGCCTCCGCCTCGCGCCGCACGGCCTCAGGCGCCTGCCGGTTGTCGGCAATTGCCCGCAGCTCCAGCAGCTCTTTTTTCAGGGCCTGGGCCTTGGCGGTCTCCTCGTCGATGGCAGAGCTTTTCACCTGTGCGGCGCTGAGGGCCTCCCCCCGTTTTTTCTGCAATTCCTCCAGCAGCTTTTCGGACCTGTGGACCTCTTTTTCCAGGCTGTCGGACATCTCCCTGAGCCCCTTGGTAAACCCGCCGCTGTTGATCTGCGTGTCAATCCTGATCACGCCGTCATAGCCAAGAGCCAAGCGGTATCACCTCCTTTCCGCCCGAACGAATCAGGCTTTTTTCACGCGCTCCAGCACGGCCTGTATCTCCGCCTGCTCCTCTCTGGTATACGGCTCCGCCAGGGCAAACCGCTGCTGCATCCTTCGGAACTCGGCCCGTTTCTTCTCCGCGATTTCCGCCGCGCTGGTGGTGCGGATATCGATCACGCTGGTAAAAGCGGTCCCCGCCAGGTCCCCCAGCATGGGCACGAACTCGAACCAGTGCATCCTCTCCCGGCTGAGGTCCCGGCCAAATACCTTTTTAAAAGCGGATACGATTCTCCCGGCGTCCTGCTCAAAGGAGAACACGGCCTGTTCCCCGCCGGTTTCCCCCTCCTGCGGATTCCCGCAGGAGAGGAACCAGCGCAGCCCGTCCAGGGCCGTCTGGAAATCGGGCATGCCGTTTCCATAGAGGAGGCCCAAAGCGATCCCGGTCTTGTCGCAGTCGTCCAGCTCCGGGTCGGCGACGCAGAGCTGGAGCTGCACGCCGATTCGGAAATCGGTCCGGATGAGCCACCCGTTGTAGTCCTCCGGCAGCCGGTCCAGCAGCGGGTTAAACATTGGCGGTCCTTCCGGCGCTGTACCTGCTGAGCTTCTCCGCCCGCTCCCGGCCATACGCCTCGAAGAAGGGGAGCAGCTGGGTAAAGAACTCGTCAAAGAGCTCGATGCCGGGCACGATCTCGCCGAACACCTTCCGGCACGTATCCGGCCCGAACAGGTTGTCCACCTCCCCCATGATGTCCTCATGGAACTGCCGGTACAGCGCGGCTGCGGCCCGCGGTTCCGCACCGCCCCTCTCCTGCATCTCGTTCTCCCAGACCTGCACGTCCTCGGCCCGCTGCTGGATGCTGTCCAGCATGGCAAAAAACCGGTCCGGGAAACTGTTGTCGCTGAAATTGAGGGTAATAAACTCCCCCTGGTCGTTGACCTCGATTTTTTTAACGGAGGTACTGACACGGATTCCCGCCATTGTTACACCCCCTTTCCTTCGCTGAAGGTCCTGGTATCGGGGTCAAAGGTCCCCTCGGTCCCCTCCCCCCGCCAGTTGATGGTGTACCCGATGGCCAGGGGATCGGAGGCCGCGCCGCCGTAGTTGTCGATCTGGATGGACACAGGCTGCCGGGTGGCGGGATACGCGCCGCCGGTGGCCCCCTCGAAGATATCGGTCATCACGATATCCGTATGGGCGCCGCTGCCGATGGGCAGCTTTTTCCGCAGGCCGTTGATAAACTCGAAGGCCGTGTCGCCCTTGACCACCTGGGCGGTCACGGGGGCGCTGGGCTGATAGCCGGTCAGCTCGGTGTTGGCGGTGTCCTGGTGGATAAACTGCTCCGTACTGGTCTGGGCGTTGTAGGAGATGGACAGCTCCGTCACGCCGTCGCCCACCAGGGCATAGGAACCGGCCTCCGCGCCGGGGGTCGTGTTGACGAACAGTAAAAACGCACTTCTTTTTTCAGACATGATTATAAAGTCCTTTCACAAAAAATTCTTGTTCTCTACGCTCTGACCTGATAGGCCAGAACCATAAAGATCTGGTAATCCTCGCCGCCGTCCTCATATCTGGCGGCCATCACGGCGGGGGAGGCCCGCTCCACGCACACAGCGTCCATCCCGCCGCCCAGCTCCGGCAGCGTACCGCTTTCCGCCCACTCCGCCAGGGCATGCAGGGCCTCCATCGCCTCCAGCCTCTCCTCGGAGCAGGCCGGGGCGGTCCGGTACTGCAAAGAAAACTGGAACTGCGCCTCATAGGCGCCGCTGATGAACTCCCGTGTTTTAAAGGGGGCCGCGGCGGCAAAGAGTCCCATACTGCTCCCATTGGCCAGATATTCCGCCTCGATCTTCTCCACCCGCCGGGGCAGGGGGCCGCCGGCATTGAGCCACGCCAGCACCGCGCGGGCCACCTGGGCCTGTTCCGTTCCGGGCACTGTACTCCGCTCCCGCTCCATCACTCGCCTCCCGCCCGTTTCCGCACGCCCCGCACCCAATCCTGGCCGCACCGGGCCTTAGCGGCCTCGAACCAGAGCCGCCGGGCTTCGGGATTGACGCCTTTTTCTTTTTTCCGGTAGTACACAGCGGCGGCATAGGGCGCGGTCCACAGCACAGCCCCGCCGCCGGGGGCCGCCTGACCGCTTCGGAGCAGGTTGCCGGTTTTTT
>Ga0209064_1002340_pt1 | contig 21812 bp, 21 predicted proteins | sample Inofromicrocosms_FD_187498 | JGI IMG/M metagenome (GOLD analysis project Ga0209064, IMG submission 187498) | Mouse cecum microbial communities from Vienna, Austria - Inoculum for glucosamine and mucus D2O microcosms (SPAdes) (version 2) | ecosystem: Host-associated > Mammals > Digestive system >... | reverse complement strand
CATGCAATATCCGCAGTTTCAGCAGTTTCAATCGCCAAACTGCGGAAACTGCAAGAACCGCACCATCTTAATCCCATAATTTGACAATGAATAATCATCGATTCATTCTCCAGCCCTATAAAGGGGTTGGAAGCCGTCACTCTTGCCCTGCCTGCCACAATAAACGCTGTTTTAGCCGCTATATCGACACCGAGAAACAAATATCGTTTCCTGATGATGTTGGCAGATGCGACCATGAGCAGAGCTGCGGCTACCACCTGACACCGAAGGAATATTTTGAACGTAATCTGGAGGCTAAGCCATTACACTCCGATTTCACAGCTCCGTCAGCATGGCGAGCCAAGCCGACCGAGCAGCGAAAGCCGACATCCTTCATCGCGTCAGAGACTGTTGCACAGACTCTGCACGGATATGAGAAGAACAACCTCTATCTTTTCCTCCGCTCCAAGTTCGGAGCCGAGGACGCTCTCCTGCTGATGAAAGATTATCGCGTCGGCACATCGAAGCACTGGCCGGGGTCATGCGTGTTTTGGCAAACCGACATCAATGGCAGCGTCCGTGCCGGAAAGGTAATGCTCTACGATGCCGAGACAGGTAAGCGCGTGAAGAAACCGTTCAACCATGTTACATGGGTTCATTCGTTGCTCCGACTGCCTGATTTCAATCTGCATCAGTGTTTTTTCGGAGAACATCTCTTGCCGATGAACAGAGGCAAGCCTGTTGCCATTGTCGAGAGCGAAAAGACCGCACTTGTGGCAGCTTACTATCTGCCCGAATATGTGTGGCTCGCTTCCGGCGGGAAAAATGGGTGCTTCAATACTGATGCACTCCGCGTTCTCCGAGGCCGTCAGGTAATTCTGTATCCCGACATCGGCGCGACCGACCAATGGCGGCAGAAACTTAGTTTGCTCCGCAATCTCGGTATCGAGGCAAGCATCTTCAACTTTCTTGAAGAAGTTGCCACCGATAACGAGCGAACAGCAGGGCTTGACATAGCAGACTACCTCCTGCAAATCGAGCCTGACCAAGCCGTGCTGCAAGCCATGATTAAAAATAATCCGATGTTACAGAAACTCATTGACGACCTGCAACTCACTCTCGTGTCAGTTGAACGGTATGACCCTGATACTGATGCAATCAACAAAACCTCAAATACTGAAAAACAATGACTGCGAAGAAAGCTCCGTCAACACCAGCATTTAAGTCAACCGAGTTGACCGATGCAACCAAATCCAAAGTATCAACTCTTAATACCGATTTTATTATGGAATCAGATAACCCTATCAACTCCACCAATCTTGTTAACAGTAACAACACAGTTAACAGCACCACACCTGCCAAGGTGGACAATCTGTTTGGCAACGAGCAGACAGCAACCGATGCAACAGTCGTAACCGAGTTGCCGAAGCAACAGCGCATCGGCAAGCAACAGCGCAAGTCGGACTTCGCCGAGTTCAAGGCAACCTATCTTGTGCCGTCAAAGCTGTCAAAGCGTCATCCGGTAAACATCGATGACAGCGTATGGGAGAAGCTTGAACGCATCGCCCGCATCCTCGGTGACCGCGACACTACTGTCGGCAGCTATATCAATGCCATCCTGGTCGAGCATTTAACAGTATATGCCGACGACATCGAAATCTGGCGTAAACTATGAAAAATTTCTATCTGACATCTCATAGGTCTAACGACATTCCGACCCATAGACCGTTCGGTAGTCCGACCTTTCCACCTAAGGTACGTTGGTACCTCAGTACCTACTTCAGTACTAAATAACGTTAGTATTAACCCGACAGCAGGGAGCGGTTATCGTCAGCGCACAACTAAGAAACGATAGTGGATTAGTTGGGGATGCAAGGGTATGTTTCGGGAGGTAAAAAATTCCCCAGCCGAAACCCCTCGCATCCCGAAGGACGCTCTCTGTTCCCTGCGGTCACCATCCCCAACCCAACGAATGAGAAAGTTCAATCAGGACGCTCCCGGTGTGAAACTCCGTGGGCGACCAAAGAAAGAATCCAGTGATAAGAGAGACCGAAAAGTCTCCGTGAATTTTACCGATGCGGAGGAGCGTGAGGTGAAAGCCAAAGCTGCGGCTGCCGGTGTCAGCATTGCCGAGCTGCTTAGAATCGCAGCCTTCCGGCTCTCGGTTGTCGGTCGCCTCACCGATTTTGAACGCGAGGCGATACGCGAACTGATGTATCAAGGCAAGAATCTGAACGCTCAAGTCAAGGCGTGTCAGGCTAACGCATGGCCCTCGACAAAGCGAAAAGCCGAGGCTTGTCTCGATGGAATTTTAGCCACACTCGGCAAGTTGAAAACCTCAAATTCCTCATTGTTATGATAGCAAAAATACTCGCAAAAGGAGCCGCAGCCGATATTGTTGGCTACGTTATGCGTGAGTTTCACGACAAGGAACAGTTCACCGACGATACTTGGCGAGTGATAGATTCCGACGGGATTCTCGGCAACGATTACCGCCGAATTGTGGACAGTTTCGACATCGGGGCGAGTCTTAACAAGAGAATCAGCAAGCCCATCGGACATATCGCCGTGAGTTTCGACAGGGTAGATTTGCCCCGTCTCACCGATGAGTTTATGGTTCAGTTGGCTAAAGAATATATGGAATGTATGGGCATCCGGGATACGCAATATCTGATAGTTCGTCATCTCGAAACCGGCTCTCCGCACTTTCATATCGTCTATAATCGCGTCAATCTCCACGGTAAAGCCATCGACGAAAGTAATAATTTCGACAAAAGTCGTAATGCTACCAAGGCAATCAAGCTGAAATACGGACTGACTTTTTCGCCGAAAAAGAAACTGTATGAAGATGTAATAGCTGAGATGAAACCCAAGATTCAGGCTGCGATGTACCGCTGCAAATCGTGGGACGAATTCCGTCGCCGCCTCGCTCCGGCAGGTATAACGGTCGAATTTTACAACGACCGCGACACAGGCAAACCGCAGGGCATACGCTTCTCAGACGGCGAATTTACCTTCAACGGTTCGAAAATTGACCGTGCGTTCTCATACGGTCGTCTTGACAAATTCTTTGCCAAGAACGCAGGTATTAGAGAAGCGCAGCCACAGCAACCGACTCCGATTTCAGTCACCGCAAAGGTCAAAGAGTCCCCGATTGCAAATGTAGTCGAGAATGTAATCGAGACCGGATGTCAGGCTATTGGCGGGCTGTTCCAAGTCGGGCCTGGCTATAATCCCGATGAAGCGGAGTTTGAACGCAGAATGAAAAAGAAACCCAAAAAGAAGAAAGGAATATCACAGTAATGGCAGATATGTATTCCATCGTCAAGAAACAAGATGAGAAGATTGACGACATTCTCAAAATCGCGCAAGAGAACAAGGATTTACTTGTGGGGATTGATACCCGGCTGGTAGCAGCACCCGCTCCAGTGCAAACGCCAACGCCCGTATCAACTGCTCCACAAACGATTCAAGTCGAGCTGCCAAGTAATGTGGCCACCAACGAATCTGTAAAGATAACGGTGGAGGCGGCATTGAAGCAGCAGAAAAAGGACATCGCCCAAAAGCTCGACTTCTCGGATTTCTCGAAAAATCTAGCTGATGCTTTTGTAACAATGATCAAGGATGGACTTGACCAGAATGTGAAGAACGCGCTCTATGAAGGAATAAACCGCGAGTTCAGCCGTCAGACCGAGGGCTTGAAGGAAGCGGCGGAAAGACTCCGGGAACGAATGTATAGCATCGTCAATGGTGCTATATGGGCGGCAATCCCTAAATGGATCTATGCCGTTGTTGGAATCATTGTTCTCATCGCTGTTGGTCTCGGTATCTGGTGCTACAATCTAAATCAGGAGAACACCCATCTCCAGAAAGTCGAATGGCTATACCGCTACGAGCGTGTCAGCTATGACGCTGACGGCATCCGCAATATGATGCTCCGCGAAGAGGCTATGATGGTTGGCGATAAGCACGAACAGGACAGCATCAAGACCATGACTATCCAGCTTGAACGCCGCAAACACGCCGAACGAACCCAAGTCTATTTCCGGCCCTCTGACTCATGGACACCGGAATCAGGCAATCTACTTTGGTAATTTTCAAATTTCAAATTCAGAACAAATGAAAGCAAATTGCATCAACCCAATCTCGGCAGGTGCTCAAATGAGCATAAAGGCCTTCTACTATGATTTTTGTGAATTTATGGTAGAGAACTATTCTGCAACTCCCGACGAGCTCACACTCGACTGGAACTGTGTCGGCGCCACCGCCCGTTACCACGGACAGAACCGTGCTTTTGAGGTCCGTCTCTGGGAACGCTCTGACGGTTATCTTGGGATTCCCAACATGACCGTTATCATCCATGTCTTCCACATCTCCGGACTGATTCCTGATGCGGAATCGGAAGCAGTGGCCGTATCGCTCTGGTTACGCGATACAGCTAAAGCCAACGGCTTTCGTCATATCGCCAATCCCGATGAACGACCCGAAGCCGCCGACAATCAGGTGCCCGAATGCAAAATCGCATGTTTAACCCTTTAACGCCCTATACGCCAATGAAAGAACTGAAGTTTTCAACCCGCAACGCCATCTTGGATATTTACCTTAACGTGCGTGCCTATATCGCCGATGTATTCGGCGGCAACCACGATGACGTAACCCTTGACTGGAACGCAGTCGGAGCCTGTATCCACTACTTCGACAACCGCTGCAACATCCAGTTCCGTCTGTGGGAACACTCTGACGGTCACCTCGGAATCCCTGACATGACCCTTATCATCATCAACATCAGCTTCCGAGGCTCAGCCGATACCATCCACTCTGAGATGACAGCCTTCGTCCACTGGCTCCAGCAGACCTCCAAAATCAACGGCTTCCGCCATTTCGCCGACGAAAACCACGGTCCCCTCGCCACCGATCAAGTCCTCGGCTGCCGCATCGCCTGCTACCGCCTCTGATACCACTCCGCTAAAGCCCCTATAATCCCATCCCCGGCACCCCGACAAGACTAACCCTCTTGCCAGGGTGTCTTTTTGTTCTTATTACCTTTTATACTAAGCAATAGCCAATTTAATTTTCTGCAATGTTAGATATTGGAGAAGATATCAACTATGAAAGTATACTTCGGCTAATTTTGATTACGAAATAATGAAGGACTATAGTGCTCCCTCTCAAGCTAGGCATAATGGTTCGTTCAAGAGGGATACATCAAACTGACAAATTGACATCTATACCATATTTGGCACGCTATTTGCTTAGTTCAAAGCATGTTCTAACCCCTTTTCTTATTCATACTTCAATCATGGCAAAAAGCAGAAATTTTTCAGTCTATCTTTTGAAGCGAGAATTCAATGCTGATAACGCATTGAAGGACGAAATCAACCTTACACGCCTTACAGAAAATGATACAAAAATTCCTGAAGGCGGAGTGATGTACGTTGGGCAAAGTCCAATTAAACAACCATGGTGGAAAGAATATTGGGGGATTAACCAAGAACTTAAACAGTCATCAGCTAGCGCTATAGTTTTTCTGCCCGTTAATGACCGCTGGTTTGCTATAACTTTCGGCGCAAGTTATCATAACCTCAAGGAAAAAGCCTATGAATATGACTTCGGTATAAGAACGACATTAAATAGCTTGGATCCTGAAAAAATCAAATCCACAGATTTACTTATACCCGAGACGGCGAAGAGGCAACGGATTCAAATTCCGAACGCGTCAAACTTAACGTATTTTGATTTCAATAAAGATGAGTCCATAGTTAAGAGGTTAACAGGTGCGGTAAAAGATGAGTACGCCGATTTAATTCGTAATGCTACTGGTTCGAGTAATCTTCGTTTTGCTACAGTATGCGAACCTGATGAACTTATTGACTTGTGTTCGCGTCTTCTTGAAATTTACTCCCGAACAGACTACGAAGAATCTTTCCCCGATCTACAGAATATTACACCAATTAAAGATCCGGATTTAATAGCCTCACTTGAAACAAAGCTTCTTGAAGAGTATCGGGATTGTACTCCCAATCTGACGTTAGCAATCCCTGAAATCGTTGACTATACAACTAATTACAAATTTAAGTATCGTGGAGCATCACGTATGTCAGAAGAATACGATGATGTTTTTATTGGGAACTATCGAAATTACCTCACTGAGCGAGGCGTTGAAGTAAATGACGTGTCATTATTCAATAAACACACATTGAATGTGTTTGATGAAAATGGCCAACTCTTACGGTCATATTCAATATATAAATCTCTATTATTCGATTGTACTCTAAATGGGAAAACTTATCACCTCTGTGAAGGTTCATGGTATGAGATTAGTTCTGACTTTATGGCCAAACTTAAAGCAGAATTGGATCCAGTTTTTATTGACCATCATGATGTCCTGTGCGAATGTAATAAGAAGTTAGAAGGAGATTATAACATAGAAGCCTCAAATTTAGCTTCAGCAGAACTAGAAGTTTGCTGTTTAGATAAAACATCCATAGCACCACAGGGGCAGAAAGATGTGGAACCATGTGATTTAATCGCGTTGAATGGGGAAAATGCAGAATTGATGCATAATAAAATATCTACTCGTTCTTCTATGCTAAGCCACTTATTTAATCAAGGCGTGAACTCTGTAATCCTACTAATGCAAAACAACGAGTCGAAAGTAAAGCTCAACGACTTAGTTGAAAGTGAAAATTTGAGAGAACGTATTAATCGAGACAACTTTCACGTCACATATGGAATTATTTCAAATAAACGACGAGATATGAAGTCAGATGCCCTGCCCATTTTCTCCCGCATAAGTCTTTTGCGCTGTGTAAGGAATCTAAAGTTAATGAGAGTACCTGTTTCTGTATATCTCATCAAAGATAATGTAGATCGAAAGCATCTGAATGACGACTAATTGAACGCATTTGATTGCGGTTTTGGAGGAATATAAATCGCAATTTAGAGGCGATGGCCCGTCAGCTCTACGACTACTGGTTCGTTCAGTTTGACTTCCCGGACGAAAACGGACGGCCATACAAGTCTTCCGGTGGCAATATGGTATGGAATGAGAAGTTAAAACGAGCAATTCCTGAGAAATGGGGTGCTGCTTTGATGAAAGATTTCCTTGTTATAGGAAATGGCAGAGACCACAAGGATTTAAAGACTGGAATTTATCCTGTATATGGATCTGGCGGACTCATGCGCTATGTAAACGATTTCCTATTCTCTGGAGAATCAGTATTGTTACCACGTAAAGGAAGTCTATCAAATTTTATGTATGTCAATGAGTCTTTTTGGACTGTTGACACAATGTTTTATACTAAAGAGAAACTAAAAGGCGCAGCAAAGTTTATATTTTATTCATTACGATATGTAGACATTACTCGTTATGATTCGGGAACTGGTGTGCCGAGCATGACATCCATATCATATTATGCGATGCCTTTTATTAAACCGACAAATGACATTATCAAATTATTTGATGAAAATATATCGCCGTGGCTTGTACAGATAAAGCGCAATGAAGCTGAAATAAAGGTTTTAACTATACAACGTGACGAATTACTTCCGTTGCTGATGAATGGTCAGGTGTCGGTCATGCCGACAGCGGTAAATTGCGATTTATCTCACGATTAAGTGCAATCTTTCGATCTATCACTGAAAGGCACTGTGCTATTACTTCCTGCTCCGATAATTTGGGTAGCGAAATCTCTATCTGAGAAAATTGAGACTTGTTTATTATTGGTACAGATGTGGAGGATGCACTCAATTCCTTGAAATATTTTTCCAGTGATGTAAGATAATAGTAGAGATATTCTGAATTAAATTCACTATGAGGAATTATTGCATTAAACTGCTGATTTGTTACTGTTTCCACTTTTGTTAGAATTACACGCCCTAAATCAGAACCAATACAGCTAACACATACTGATCGTGGTGGCAGTAAGCATTTTTTTACACTCCTTACACCGAGATTAGATAACATTTTGGCTGTCGATTCAACATAAACAGTTGAAAGGTCGTCAGATGGTGTCAAAAAAGGAATCTCTCCTCCATAATTATTTGAATTATTTGTTGGAGGGGTTTTGCCTGTAATTATTTTGCCAACATCGCCAAGTTTATATTTCTTTAGATCCATTTATCGTGTTGCCTTGTTTATATAATCTTGAATAAGAGTAATATTAATCTCTACTTCTTTACGTTTTGCCAATAGTCGATTAAGATGTTCTATCTGTTGTGATTTCTCTTGTACATCCATTATGCAGTCTATTCTTGCGCCACCGGAAAAAGGATTGACAATATTAACAGCCATTTGTGCATCCTCAATTTGAGAATCTAACGCCACAAGTTGTTGTTGATATTTCCGTTGTGCCTCGACTATATCCAGATTGTTTGCTGCCACGAAAACGTCAAGAAGATGCCGAATAGCTTTTATTTGTTCCTGCGCATCTTTTGATGAGCTACGAGCCACAATGAGCGCAACAATGATAGCAATTACACTTATTAAAGGGCTTAATAAGTTTGCCAATGCGATATAATTCTCCATAACGATTATTTCTCGAGCATACCCCGGATTTCCTTGTCGAAATCGGAGTCTATTTGCTGGGTTGGGTTGAAGAGGTCGTATTCGGCTTCTGCCTTGGCTTTGGCTTGCGCAGCCGAGATGCTGCCCTTGTTGGGAAGAATCTTATAGTCGTTGAACGTCAGGAATTTGTTGACGCTTGCAGCGAACTGTTCCATGTTGAATACATTGCCACGCTCAATCTGTCCTTCGATATAGTCGAAGTAAGAGGTAACAGTGCGTTCAAGCGAGCGGATTTCTTTCTCCGTCAGATAATTCTTAGCGATGGAGACATCAGATTTCAGTATGCGTCCTTCGGGCGCATACTTCCATGTTGTCAGACCCATGTGCGGCTTTGTATGGTCCGCTCCGGCATGGATGATTTCTGCGGCAGTGTGCCCCGTGATGGCATAGTGAAAACGATTTTGCACCATTGCGTAAAACTCTTTGGTGGTCGGGGCCAAACGGTCATAGTCAATACTACATTCGGCATAGATGTCGGTTATCTGCTGCCAGATGCGACGCTCGCTGGCGCGGATAGAACGAACACGTTCCAAGAGTTCGCGGAAGTAATCGCGCCCGAACACCGCATTTCCTTGCTTTAGTCGGTCGTCATCAAGCACAAACCCCTTGCGGATAAATTCATTCAGTACGCGAGTTGCCCATTGCCTGAATAGCGTTGCTCGTTGACTATTAACGCGGTATCCAACGCTAATAATCGCGTCAAGGTTATAAAAAGCTCTTTCGCGTTCAACTTGACGATTTCCTTCGGGTTGAACTGTTCGAATTTTTCGAATAGTTGAATCCTCGGTCAATTCATTTGATGAGTATATTTCTTTGAGATGATAATTTATAGTGTTGACTTCAACCCCGAAAAGCTCTGCCATGGCTTTTTGTGTCAGAAAAATTGTTTCATCCTGAACGATAGCCTGTACAGTTCCCGAATTGTCGGGCAGATTATATAGAATAAATTGTATTTCCTTTGCCATGATTTCAGCTGTTAAATTTAAGGGATTTCAGTTGTGTCAGAATCTCTGTCTCCAGACGGTGGCTTTCAGCAAACATTTCAGTTAACTTGGACTCATAGTCAGCCATACGCCGGTTGAACTCCTCTTCTGTTATATCAACGTATTCAATCTTGATATCGAAATATTGACCGGCTGAAAGCGAATAACCCTTCTCTTTGATTTCATCGTAAGTCACAGCTACAGATAGACCATCAACGGCTTCCTTGTTGCGGAAAGTATTGACAATCAGTTCAACCTCTTTATCGAGAAGACGATGCTTTTTGTTATTGTTAGCATCCTGATAGTCTTCTCCAAGTTTGCTTGCATCGACAAGTATGACCTTGTCAGACATGGTGGACTTATCGAAGAACACCACCGATACGTTGGTGCCAGTGTCGGCGAATACATTTGAGGGCATGGAGATAACTCCATACACCCATTTCTCATCCACGATTCGGTGAAGAATTTTATTCTCAATGCCGGATTTAGCTGTGATGAAACCTGTAGGAACTACAATTGCACCTTTACCTCTCGATGACAGCGAATTGAGTACATGCTGAATAAAGCATGTATAGATTGCCATTGTGGGCTTAGGCTTAATCTGCTTTACCGCATTGGGTACACCTGCCCAAAAACGAATGCCATCGGAGGCGAGAGTGTCACGATACTCAGGGAAGTCAAGTTTGAACGGAGGATTGGAAACCACATAATCAAACTTCTTGATTGTGCCGTTCGCTTCCTTGTGAGCAGGCTCAAGAAGCGTGTTACCCTGACGAATATTAGGCAAGCTCTCTGACAGTCCATTGAGGATAAGGTTCAGACGGAGCATCTCCGATGACTTCTCTGAAATATCCTGACTGTAAATAGAGCAACGGTCCTCACCTATCTGATGAGCAAGTGCAAGCAATAATGTGCCTGTACCTGCTGACGGGTCGTAACAAGAAACACCTCGCAACTGGGCATCATCACCCACGAGGAGACGAGCCATAACCGTCGCTATTTCTCGTGGAGTGTAGTATTCGGCATACTTACCACCACCGGCATTATTGTAATCCTTAATGAGATACTGGAAGATGCGTGAAAAGAAATCGTATTTTTCAGCAAAGACATCCTCAAAGTTGAACGACGCAAGGTTCTTCATCATGGCAATGGCGAACTGATCCCGTTTGTGAACATCGGTGATGAAGTTGGTCACACCATTGAAAATCTTCACCTTGCTGTTGCCTGAAGTCAACACCGAGAAAGTGTCTTCGTTGAGACTGGCAATCTCTACCAATGTGGCATCGAGTAGCGTTGAGAAATCTCCTTGGGTCGAAGCATTATATAGATGCGATAATGTGTGATGAGGTTTCATCTTAGGCACGGAGCCGGGAAGATAGCTGAAGAGGTCTTCCACTTCCTCCTCATCAAATTTATCATATTCGGCATCCCATTTCTCTGCCTTGGATAGTCGCTCGCCATATATGGGCATACGTTTTGCCTCATATCCGAACTTGTCATTGAAGAATTTATACAAGAACATCTCGGTGATGATCTTGTATTCGCTTCCGCCTCCGGCAAGGCCGTATTCTCCGCATGTGGTACGGAGTGAGTCGATAAGACCTATGGTTTTGGCTTCGATAGTCTGTGTATCTTGTTTCATTATACTCGTGCGAAAGAAATGGTTGGTTCAGACATAATCTGATACTGGTTGATATATTCGTCGGAAATCAGCGTACGGATGAACTTGCGTTCTTCAAGCGTTGCATGAACTGAGAGGTCTATCAGAGTAGTACCGACAAGAGCAAGCACATCCTGACGGAACTTGTCGGCATTGTTGAGGGAGTTTATGTTTAGGAACAGTTTATCATCAATAGCCTTCTTCATCTGCATAAGACGTTCGGCAATTTCAAACTCATGTTTGGAGATAACCGGTTTCTCTCGTTTCTCGTTTTCTTCCTCGATACGCTTGTGGATGCGTACAAAACGTTCATCGCCCTTGTATTTATTTCGGAGGGCATTGTTGCGTCGATTGATTTCGCGTATTTTCTTCATGACTGAGTCCATATACTCGATGGCCTCTTTCGCCTCTTTGGTACTCTTGGGTGAGAAACCATGCTCGCGAAAGTATTTGCGGAACTCTTCTGAGAGGAGCACATACTTATCCTCCTTATGGTCAAAGTTGGATTCAAATTCACGCTGCACCTTCTCAGCCCTCTCGCGCAGGTCATTCACTATGATGCGCAATTCCTCCGACATACCCTTTTTGAACTCAAAATCCAGTGCATCGAGAGCTACATTGATAATGCCCGATACATCGGCAGTATGGTCGGTATTATTGAGAAGGTTAATGCGCTCGATACGGCGCGACACTTCGGTCATGAGAGTTGGAATAGAACCGGGAGTGAGTTTTTCAATCTTCTCCTTTAGGTCTTCATCACCGAATGCTCTGACTTGGTTGACAATAGCCTTAGCATTGGCAAGGATATTTTTCAACTCATAGAGTTTTTCCTTGTCTTCAATATCATCGATCTCCTGTCGGAACACCTCCGGATTGTCACAAGTGAAGTTGAACAGGACGCTCTTTATCTCCTTCATATCTGAGATAATCTTATCCTTATCTTCAATAATCACTTCACCCGGAGTGTTGGGATTATCAGAGTCAGGCAGCACATCAGTAGTGCGATTCAACTCACGCAGATAGCGGTCATTCGTTGACTCAAAGTTTTCCTTTATGTCAACGAAATCGACTACGTAGCCATACTTGAAATCCTTATAAGGACGATTGACACGAGTAAGTGCCTGAAGGAGATCGTGACCGTCAAGAACACGACCCAAATACAGTTTCTTCAGTCGCGGTGCATCAAAACCAGTCAGGAGCATCTGGTTTACAATCAGTATATCAACATTCTCTGTTTTCTTGAAATCATCAATATATGCTTTGCGTTCCAGCTTGTCACCCTCATCGTGAAGGATAAGGGCAGCAATCAGTGGTGGTGTCTTGGAATACGGCACCATCGGTTCGCCGGAGATGAGTATCTTCTCTTCTTTCTTTTCTTCAATCTCAATAGCATGATTGTAACGCTCCATCCACAGTTCGTAGAGTTTACGCGCCTGAGGATTGGTTTTGCAGACAATCATGGCTGCTACCGAAGGCTCGTTCTGTTCGGTTCTGAATCTGCGGAAGTCTGCAATTATGTAGTCGATGAGGGCATTAAGATAACTCGGATGCTCGACAATCTTATTGCGGTCAATGTCGCTTCGCTTGACCTCTACTTCACCCGTGAGTTGGTCGAGGATATTCTCCAGTTTCTCCTTATATACGGTCTCCACCGGCTCACGCATAAGTTTCAGCGTATAGCCGTCGGCAATAGATTTGTCGTAGTAGTAGGTATCGATATAGTCACCGAACACGCGCCATGACTCTCGCTCTTCTTTCAATAGAGGTGTGCCTGTCAAGGCGATTTTAATAGAATCCTTATCTGCATCGAAGAGATTAGCAAGGAAGCTACCTTGAGGACTATATCCACGGTGTGCCTCGTCGATGAAGAATATACGTTGAAGTTTGGTGGAGTAACTATTGTCGAGTTTTATCTTTGCAGAATCCTCTTTGAACTTCTGTATATTGACAACCATAATCTCCGGCTTACCCGAGGGGTTCTCAACCGGGGCATTGCTTTGGAAGTCTTCCATAAGTTCCTTTCGTGACTGGGCAGTGCGAACAATCAAGCCACGAGATGCAAACTCATCGGCAGCTTGCTCCATGAGAGCGATTCGGTCAACGATAAAATAAAACTTTGCCACCGTATTGCGTCCGGCATAGAAATCTCTAAGGCTCTTGACTGAATAGTATGCCAATGCGGTTTTACCGCTACCTTGTGTATGCCAGATGATACCGCTCTTTACGCCAAGATCGAGTTTCTTGCGGATTGCAAGCGATGCGAAAAGTTGCTGGTAGCGCATTACATGCTTTTCCAATCGTTTTGCCTTAGTGCCGTCCTCAAGTTCAATCGTACGGTCAACGTATGCAAAGCCATATCTGAGCAGGAACAGGAAACGTTCGAAACTGAGCATCGATGTAAGGATGCTATTGGTCGGGGTTGTCCGAGACTGATTTGTCTCGTATTCCGGCAGATTTTTTACCGCGATGCAGTTTCTGTGGCGCAATATGCGTTGCTCGACACCTTCTTCAAGAGGATGCAGATGTACATTAGCCACAAAACTCTGGTCTTGCTCTCTGAAAACATTGAAGAATGCTTTTGTTTTCGATGTACAGCTATAAAATGCACCCTGAATAGGGACGCGATTCTCGTTGTCGTAGTTCTGATTGTTGGAGAATATCATCAACTGGGTGATATTCAGAAACGGACGGAATGCTTTATTGCGCATCCGGCGGTTGATACGCTCACGCTCGGCAAGAATACCCTCACGATTGTTGGGTTTCTTAACTTCAATAAAAGCCAACGGCATACCATTGATAAAACATGTTATATCCGGGCGAAAATTATCGCCGCTGTCTTCATCTTCGCAAGTGAACTCGGTCGTGATATACCAACTGTTCTGATATGGGTCTTCGTAATCAATCAATTTTACACCACTGTTAGACGATAGCATTTCATAAAATTCTCTGCCAAGATTGTCATTCTTGGCTTCGCTGACTATCCGTTCCAACAGTTGTAATATTTCAAGCTCCGTCATTGTTGGATTCAACTTCTTGATGGATTGCTTGAAAATAGGTGTGATGATATTAGTGCGTTTGTCATACTCTGGAATATCATCCAGATATGTATATCCAAGTCGGCAAAGATGCAACGCTGCCGGAACTTGGACACGAGTATTTTCGTTGAAGTTATTTCCCTTCATGGTCTCCGTAAGGTGTTGTGGGTTCACATGCCATCAAAGCATCATCTGTGGCATTAAGCAATGTGCGAATATCGACTTTAAGGGATTGTGCTATCTCGTGTAAGGTTTCCAGCGACGGTTGTGCGGTGTTGGTACACCACTTAGAGACTGTCGCGGGGTCTTTGCCAAGCGTCTTGGCCAACCAAAGGTTTGTCTTGTGCTGCTCGGCGAGGACAACTTTCAATCGGTTTATGTATTTAGCCATTGCGTTTAAATTTGCGAATTATGCAAATTTAGTGAAATTTCCTGATTTGGCAAAACCTTTATGCCAGAATAATTTTGTCAGAACAAATAATCTCACTAAATTTGCAAATAACATCAATGAATATTGAAATGTCAACAAACAGTATAAATATCGACACAGATAGAATAAATCGACTTAAAGTAGTCTTGGTCGAGCAGAATCGAACAGGCAAATGGCTTGCTGAGCAATTAGGCAAAAACGAAGCGACTGTATCCCGATGGTGTTCCAATTCTTCTCAACCCTCTTTAGAAATGCTTGTAAAAATAGCCTCAATATTAAATGTTGATCCACGAGAACTGATAACAAGCAAACCAATCATTAAGTAATATCATCCTCTACCAACATAAGAATATATGTCAAAACTCACTGTTGACCAGAAAAGCGTAAAAGGACTTTTTCAAGACTCTAAGGCAAGTTTTCTAATTCCAGACTATCAACGTCCCTATGCATGGGGCGAAGTTGAGTGTAAGACCCTATGGGAAGACCTTTTCGTATTTTCATTTCCCAATGATAATTGCGACCAATTCAACGAGGATGATGAGTATTTTCTCGGTCCCATAGTAACATTCAAGAATGATGATAGGAAACTCGAAATTATCGATGGACAACAACGTCTAACCACTTTGATGTTGCTCCTACGGGCATTCTACAATAAGTTGTCGCATATGAAAGACCAAAATTCTCAGGCTATGAAACAGGATATTGAGAAATGCCTGTGGAGAGCGAATAATTTCGGTGCTTATCAGAAGGATGATTTGAAGATTGCTTCCGAAGTCGCAACTGATAATGATAAAGAAGAGTTTATCGCCATCCTCCGTGACGGGAGTGCCGATAATATGAAAAGCCGATATGCGAAAAACTTCAAATATTTTGAAGGACAAATTGTTGATTTTCTGAATAATTATCCTTCATACTTCGCATACATGCCAGCTCGGATTCTTAACAACTGCGTATTACTCCCAATCGAGGCAGAATCTCAAGATGCGGCCTTACGCATTTTCTCAACGCTCAACGACCGAGGCAAACCGCTTTCCGATGCTGACATCTTCAAAGCCCAATTCTACAAGTTCTATAAGGAACATGGCAAAAAGGATGAGTTTATTGAACAATGGAAAGAGCTTGATTCCATTGCTTCAGATGTATTCCATCCAATCGCCGGAACACCTCTCGATGAATTGTTCACTCGCTATATGTATTATGAGCGAGCAAAACAAGGGAACAAAAGCACTACAACGGAGGCGTTAAGAAAATTCTATGAACGTGATTCGTATGCAATTTTCAAAAAGGATGAAACTCTTAACAACATAATGATTCTTGCCAAATTTTGGCAAGATGTCAATCTTCAGGACTCTGAACGGTTCTCACAAGAGATTTTAAGAAAACTATTCGTCCTAAACTATGCTCCGAATGGTATGTGGACCTATCTCGTTTCAGTATACTTTATGCAGAACCATACAGTGGATGGCTCTCTCGACGATACTAAATTCGGCAAGTTCCTTGATATCATTACTGCTTTCATCTGGAGTTATGCCCTTACCAATCCGGGGGTGAACTCACTTCGCACACCTGTTTATGCGGCGATGCTTAACATTGTTAATGGTCAAGATGTAACCTTTTCGGAAAATCTGTTTGATGAAGATCGTTTCCGCTCGATTTTCGCCAATTATATTTTCTCAAATCAACGCACTGTTACCAAAGCGTACATTGCATGGTGGGCATTTACTTTTGACAAGCAAGAATTACTGAGCCTTGAAAGCAGCTTCGACATAGAACATATCTTTCCAAAAGCTCGACAACAAAAAGAAAACTCTCTTAAGGACAGTCGTTCAATTGAGCTCCTCGGCAATAAATCTTTACTCGAAAAGCGAATCAACATTCGCGCTTCAGATTATCGTTTTGCCGATAAGAAGAAATACTACATTGGTTTTACAACCTCGAAAGGAGAGAAAAAGGCAACCGAGGTGGTGGAGTTAATCGAGTTAGCCAATAAACTCTCCGATTTCACTGAGAACGAAATAAAAGAACGTAATAACATGATACTTGACCGGTTCGTTGAATACCTAAAAGCCAATAATCTTCTTGCTCTCCCCAATCAGTAATAGCAAAACGGCATTGTAAGGCATAATATTTCAAGTATTTTGAGCACAAATTACACGAAACGAGGCGATGGAGTCGGAAAAATTAACGTCACGCACTAAAAGCGGTTCTACTTAGTTATGTTGTGCTCAAAAAGATTGACAGCAAGAAATCCCAAATCAACAAAATCCTAAAAGCCGACTGGTAAATATGGCACTATCCGGAATAGAACGTGGAGTCTTTATAAAGCTCTTTAATAGAGGTGGATATGTACTCGATTTTTCAACCTCTGATTTTGACACTTTCACTTTGGAAAGTGTCGGAGTGGCACTATGCGAGAAATATCATCTTTCAAAAGGGCGTTCATTAAACGCTTATATAAATGAAGCAGATGAAAACTTAGCAGATAAGTTGCTCTTCGATCTTTTGGAATACTACGAGCTTTCGTATGACAATTTCGAAAGAGAAACCGTACCTAATGAATTTGGGAAGGTAGCTCTTGACTATGGAGTAGACTACAGCGTAACATATAAAAAATGTAAGGAAATTCAGAAACGTCATTCTTCACCCCTCTCTGATTACACCAATTCACTGGCATCAAACATTAAGGACGCTTTTTCAAGTGACTACATTGATTGGCAAATGCAAATTATGATGTCTATGCAATCGGAGAATCCCACTGAGGCTATAGGCAAGGCTAAGGAAATCATTGAGAGTTGCTGTAAAGGTATATTGGAGGAGAATGGTCTGACTTATGATCGTACATGGGATGCTCCTCGTCTAGTCAAAGAAACCACCAACCTGCTGAAAATTGCACCAGATAACATACCATCAGACATTCGAGGTGCAGAATCAATGATATCGATTTTGAAAAGTCTACGTGCAATTGCAAATGGACTAAACGAATTAAGAAATGTCTACGGGAGTGGTCACGGAAAGTCTCCTAATTATCAGGGATTAAGTGAACGCCATGCACGTTTGGCTGTGGGTTCTGCACTGACATTGGTAAACTTCCTATGGGACTCACATCTTCGCATGCAATTAAAGAAATTTGAATCAGCCACAGAATGAAATGATTGACATAACTTCATATTCACTCGGTCGACCCTTTCCCGAAGAGAGATATATCTCGTCGCAGGATAGTGTAGTAGCTCGGATTACTCCGCATTCGTTTGATGTCATTGTTACGCTTGACAATCTTACGTTTGAGGAACGAAAGGCTATTGTCAGCGATAAGTTCTATGTTTCGATATTTGTCCACAAACAAATACCACACGTAGTATTTGATTTTGGTGTTTATAAATGTAATGTCTCAATAAATATACAAAAGATAAATAGCGTAAACCAACAGGATTGGGCCTATGACAAGGAAAACACTGTAACACTTTATCTTTTAGAACCTTGCACTGGAAATATCATTAATTTCCGGATGATCAAATTCCCACTTATGACAGAGTTAAAATACCTGTTTCGGCTCCAGTTTTCTCTGACAAAGGAAACTATCGATAGTCGTGCAAAAGAAGCAGAGCAACTATATTCTGTTCAGGAAATGGAGAATTACTCGCTATTTTATGGCGAAGTGCCTGAAAGCGGGATAAAAATTGAGACAACTGAAGAAGAATATCTTTTTTAATAGAATACCATGCAACTGAAAGTCAACGGAGAACCATTTATTTTTAAGCATGTTTGTTCTGATGAGGAATATGGATATCCTATGTCAAGTCAGGAACTGCATGATTTTGTGACTGACTCCCTTATACAAGCTTACGCGATGAAAAACGTAAGGTGTATACGGCATGACGCGGACTTTAATTCCGGAGCAGATTTCTCTTTCACAAAATATGGCAAAACAATTAGTTGCAAGGTAATCTGTATAGATGATATTGATGAGGCAGCTGCCGATATAGATCGAATGTATGATGATAAAGACAATTATAATCCTCAGATGAAAAGAGGATTTGAAGAGCATGGAATCATACCCAGGATATATTATGCCGAAGCTCACTGTATAGATAGTGAAGACATTAGATACATGGCTGGAGGCGAATATACTATAAAATTTCATCCAGTACAATGGCTGAATAATGAAAAACCAACTGCTGCACCAAAAATTTCTGATGCTGATTTGATAAAAGGATATGCAAGAGCATGGGAGAATAATGATATATATTTTATGAGGGACTATCTCTCACCATATTTTAATGCTGATTCTGATATTGCTTTTGATGTGGTAACATCAAAAAGTGAATATCTTGACCATTTCAAGTATCTGCAAGAAAAATGGCAAAAAAATGGTCTTACGGTAAAGTCTCATTTAGTAACGGATGATAAGACGGGAGAACATGGCGTTATCATTTGTGTGAATAATAAAGCATCAGGTTTTGTTACGATAGATTGCAAAGATTTTAGGATCTCTGCTACCCATACCCATAAACTACCCGTATCTCATACCGAATGGCATCCATACGTAGACCTTTATGAAACTCATGGTGACCATCATGCACCTTTCTTAGAAAATGATGAATTAGTCGGCTATTTTCGGGATGGAATCAAAAATTCGGTACCAATCTACAAAGTGCTTACGGACATAAAATTGGACGAGGATGAATACAAATCGGATGTATTCTCACTTAAAATAGGTTATCCAATCGACAGTATATACTATTATGCGCTGATTGCTCCCGATAAAGAAGGTAAAACTAACCAATTTGTTTCCGCTTATCCTTACTTACCGGGGCGAGCCATTGTGGTACAGATATTGGATATACTTGAATGGAGTAACAAGTTGGAAGCGACTATCAAATGCAAATATGAATATGACGGCGAGGAATTCATTTTCCACTTCTTCGCCACAGATTATTTTGCATATAAGCCTATCTATAAAGTTGGCAATCGAATCGAAATTGCTTTAGCAGCATCGTCCGGGAATGCCAAAGTTGCATCGAAAGGATTTTCTTTTGAAGGGCAAAAAGCACTTGATTTCCTTTCAAAAATGGGCAAAGAACCGGAATACGATGAGAATGGCAATGTAAAACCGGTTAAATTCAGTACAGAAAAACTCGTTGCCTTCCTTGTCCATGATGAGAAATGCCCCGATGAGGCAGAATTTCAGTCTCCGACGGAATCATATCATGGTGATATTTGCTTTTTCAATTTTAGATGGCCAATCCGGAAACGGCTTATTACGATTGATAGTCATACGCAATTAAAAGTCCCATTGTATTTTAGAGCGGACTTTGACATTAAGACTGGAGATCCATTAACAGGAAATCTATGGCTATCCGGAAGAATGGCACATCCTGGAATCATAGATAATCGTACAAATATTAATGGTGTCTTTGCCACTGTAGAGTTTGCAAGAACCGCCAATTTTATCCTGGATTATATTAAACTTAATGGTGTCAAGACTGAATATGAACTGGATACGATTGTCGATATATTTCAACAGATAGAATTATTCCCGGGCTACAAACTGTTCTGCGCAAAAGTGGGAACAACAGAGGAATATTATTATAAGTTTTATATTGCACGACCTTTTAAGTTCTTTGAAAAGAAAAGAGAACCTAATGGTGGCTACTCCTGCACAACTGAGGAAAATGACCACCCGAAAGGCATAGTGCCAGATACTAGTGTCAACACTATCCCAAATGTCCTCGACAGAATCGGTGTGAGATTTAATAGTTCGCAAGCAATATTTGAAGCACTACTTCTTCATATCGGAGAACATCTGCTTCCACGAAAGGGAAGATATTACGAATATCGGCGGTATTATTTTTCACGAGAACAACTCAAGGGTAATACAATTATTGAAGATTCGGATTACAGCTGGTCAGATTTGCGACCATCTGTTTACTTTAATTCCCTGAATTCTGGAACCATTACTATTCACTATTGGGATGAATCGCGCGGTCTTGTTCGGGAATTATATACTTTCATAAATAGTGAAGGTCATATTCAATTCCAGTCGGATGCAACATTCATTTTGATAGAGTATAAGGAAGAAGAATCAGATCTTTTATTTATAGATGGAGACTAACCATGTTTAACCGCAGGCTCTTATCAGTGTAGAGCAGTTCTCCCATAAGAGCGATCATGTGGTAATTCTAAAATGGGAACAGTTGCCTCAGGAACGTTAATTAAACTTCCGAGACTTTCTCGGTAGTTGGTAAATCAAAAATCACGACCCAATGATATATGAAGAGAAATATCAGGAGCTTGTTGAGTTATCGCACAGCGATACCTCGGAGATTAGAAAACAAGCAGATGCATGGCTTGTCAGTATCGGTCTGCAAGATGCGGCAGAACTAAAGGTGTCTGCATTTTTGCTTGATTTGGCTATTAGGAATGTCAAGGGCGAGATTATTCGTGAGGAAGTCAGCCGAAGACTGAATGAACACTATGCCGACATTCAGAAGAGAGAATCGAAATCGGGACTTGATGGCGGATATGAAATCATTCCTCCTGACTCGTCAAAGATAAAAGAAATCGAAGAATACAACCGGGAACTCCGACCGGCCTTGTATGCAGAACTTGATAAGAAGAGGAATAACGATTAGCGCCGGAACAGAAATTCAGATCTCAATCACTGCGGAGTCGTTGAAGGCGGTGTTTTCACCGCAGAAGAGGTAGCCGAGGGGATTGCTGACGAGGCGGGTGTTGCCGATGGTTAGGTCGGTGGTATGGTGTGAGTGACCGTAAATCCATGCCGAGATTCGGCTGTCGGCTATGTAGTTGCCGAGTTCGGTTGCGTAAGCGGCATTTAAGACACTACCTTTATGCCGGTCTTCGATAGCTGCGAATGTTGGGAGGTGGTGAGTGACAACGACTATTTTTTCGGCATCGCTATCAGCCACAGCCTTTTTGATGAACGTGAGGTTTCGCTCGAATTCATCGTTGATATTTTGCGGAATGAGCCGGCGTTTGTTGTAGAGAATCTGGGCGTAGTCGTTCATGCCACTTTGGATAGCCATTTCGTCAACGGGTGGGATTCTTGACCAGAGCGTTGAGAGAATAAAGTCAACATTGTCTATGCGGACAACCTTATTATGGTAGTAGCCGACATTCGGTAGGAACATCTTTTGCC
>Ga0209064_1002336_pt1 | contig 21848 bp, 16 predicted proteins | sample Inofromicrocosms_FD_187498 | JGI IMG/M metagenome (GOLD analysis project Ga0209064, IMG submission 187498) | Mouse cecum microbial communities from Vienna, Austria - Inoculum for glucosamine and mucus D2O microcosms (SPAdes) (version 2) | ecosystem: Host-associated > Mammals > Digestive system >... | reverse complement strand
TTTACCCGGATCCCTTTGTGCTTCCCAAAAGCACTTGGGATTATATCGTGCAGTTCTGGTTTCTCGATCTTTCCAAGACGGATTCTGTCATGCAGGAATGCTATTCTGTTTTTGGCCCGGGACCAAGGCTCCCTTCCTGCATGCTGCGCTCCTACCTGCTTGCTTTGAAACTGAAAGTTACTTCCATCACTGTCTGGTGCCGCATGCTTAAGGAAACTCCGCTTTATGCCATCCTCAGCGGTTTCTCTTTCGGGGATACCCCTGGCGTCGGTACTTTTTATGATTTCTTTTCCCGCATCTGGCTGGATGACTCCAACAACCTTTCCCCCAAAGACCGCTTCCCTAAGATGAAGAAAACCCCCAGGGGGAAAAAGAAAGGCGAGAAGACTCCCTGCGATTCTTCCAGCACTGCTTCAAAACTTCTTCCCCTGCTGGAACGCTGGCATTTAAAGCCTGGGAATCCCTTTTTCCTCATTTTCCGGCTTTATCAGCAGCAGTTCCTGGACCAGTCCATCCACAGGGGGCTGGTTAATCCCCGGCACCTGGCCCTTGCCGGTGACGGCACCCCTGTCCGTACTGCCGCACAGCAGCGCAAAAAGCGCATCTGCCATTGTAAGGAGAAAGGCTGTTCTTCCTGTAACTGCAAACGTCATTATTCCCAGCCCGACTGTAACTGGGGATGGGACTCCCACCGGGAATGCTATTTCTTCGGCTACCACCTTTACATGTATGTGGCTTCCGATTCTTTCAGCGACCTCCCTGTGTTTCCGCTTTTAGAACGGGCCTCCCGGCATGACATGCTTTCCTTTCTCCATTCCTTTTTCACCATGAAAGCTTATCTTCCGGAATTCCAGATTGAAAAACTCCTTCTGGATTCTGCACACGACGCTTACGCTGTCTATGATTACTGCAGACGGGAAAATATCATTCCTTTTATTGACCTTAACCCCGGACATACCGGATATTTCACTTATAAGGATGATTTCACTATTGATGATGATGGTGTCCCTGTCTGTAAAATGGGCTTACGCATGCATAAAGATGGATATGAAGCTGCCAAGCACCGCGCAAAATACCGGTGCCCGAAATCAAACCGGAAACGTGGCTGTTTCTGTGAACACCCTTGTTCGCCGGCGAAATATGGAAGGACCGTACACATCTTTACCGATGACAATCCAAGGTTATTTAACATACCGCCAAGGGACTCTAAAGCATGGCAAAAGGAATATGATAGAAGAACTTCCGTGGAGCGCTCCAACAAGCGTGAGAAAGAGGACTATAAATTAGAAGACGGCAGGCACCGCTCTACAAAGATGTGGTACTGCCGCCTCTACGGCATCATGATGCTCCAACACCTTGATGCCTGGGAAATGCCCTCTGTCGAGGCATTTCAAAAATCATTCTTAGGTTTAGCCGCCTAATAATGATATATTAAGCGATTCCATAAGATTTTTCAAGGCATAGTACCCACTATGTCCAATGTTTATGTCCATTTTTCTCTAATTTCTTTTCCTGCACGATATTCAGTTGTCAATCTTCGCTTAGAATCTCATTCATTGAGATTCCGAGAAGTTATTTTTTTCCATTGTTTTTTAGGATATTTTTCAGGTGACTAGAATGGGTAATTTGACTGAATACATGCCAGGATTCCTCATCCATCCTGCGACACCGTTTGTTGTTTGCCACATATTCTATAAATTCCTGCTTATTATTCCGCTTGCTATATAATTCCAGAAAAGGGCTCAACTCGGTCTTAAAATATTCAAAGTGCTTAAATTTAGATAAATCCATGAAATGAAGGGGATAGGCCGGTATCAGTTTCTTTAATTCGGCCGCCAGCGCTTCACTTTTTCCAAAATCTATCATTTCATGAAGGTTTCTGGGGCCGGTCCACCCCCTTTCTCCCCAGTATACCACCAACGTTACTACAGGGCAAATCCGGTCACTCTCTTTAAACTGATACAAGCGTTCCCCTTCATTTCTGTATACTGATGCCCCTTGCCCTTTCTTGTACATTTTATCTGCTATTTCATTCCCCTTCATAATTCTTTTTATCTGCCGGCTATATTCCAATATCTCTTCCAACATAACCCGGGCGGGCATCCTATAATCCACAGTTTTCTGATTTTCTACCACAAAAACCGCGAAACGCTGCCCTGCACCATTTTGCTTCATAACAAGGTCTCGCTGTTTCTCCAACACCTCTTTCTGATTGGCATGAACCAGAATCGGGGGGATCTCTTCCAGTTCTTCCGCCTTTACTATCTGTCTCCCACAGAACAGTCCTCCGTTCCATAAATCCGCATACCTTCTGGCATCGCCAAGGTATGACTTTAATAAAACATCCATCTTTCCCATCTTACCTCCCTTCGCAGGAAGTACAATGCTTTGACTGCCAAATCGAAACCTCCTGCTGCTTTGCTCGTCCGTTTGAATGAAAAGCACGATTTCGCCTGACGCCCCAGCAATATTCCTATTTCTTTTTAATTATCCATGGAATAGTTTACTGAACCTAAAGAGAAAATACTCAGAATTGTATTAGACTTTACTGAAATATATGCTTTTGTACAGTTTACCATATGATTTTTTCTTTGTCCATCTTTTTTGGTAAACTATACAAAAGCTTGGTAAAAGTCCATTACTGTTCACAGGCAATGTCATGATGTTGGGGTCAAAAGGTATTTTGACCCCTGATGCCAACGGATTGCTCCGCATTTCATGCTCACGCAATCCTAAAACACCATGTCATTAAGTTAGCACCTCAGCCCAGCCGCGAGGGAAATAAAATGCTTAAGAAGCCCCTTAAAAAGCGTCGCAGCTGCTTTTACCGCATCGTTTTTAACACAACGCGGATAATATTCGCCGTATTAAACTGCAAGTCGGCCAGCGTGATACGAAAGCCATCCATTTCCCTGCCTGTCTTTACGGCTTCTACAATATCATCCACATTCTTCCGGCAGCCCGGCATTTGTATGTCATTTCCGGCATAAATACATCCCACAGAGGACGAAATCGGATACCGGGGCTGGAATTTCCCTGTAATTTCCGGCATGTCCTGGGATGTAAACCAGTCGGTCATCACCGTTCCGTCAAATCCCCACTCATCCCTTGCCATGGCCTGTAACAAGTCATAACTATTGGCCGTATGGATACCGTTGAGCAGATTATAGGAAGTCATGATGGAAAGGGGCTGGGATTCTTTTACTGCAATTTCAAACCCTTTCAAATATATTTCCCGCAAAGCCCGTTCGCTCACATGGGCATTGACGAAATACCGGTTATCTTCCTGATTATTCACTGCGAAATGCTTAATGGTGGTGCCTTTCCCCTTATGCTTCTGTACCCCTATCGTTATGGCCGCTGCTATCTTCCCTGATACCAGAGGGTCTTCCGAATAATATTCAAAATTACGCCCGCACAACGGATTGCGATGGATATTCATAGCCGGAGCCAGCCAAAGGTCCACGCCAAACTGCTCCATCTCCGCTCCTATCATATCTCCTGCCCATTCCGCCAGTTCCGTATTCCAAGACTGGGCCAGCGACCAGCCAATAGGAATTGCCGTGCAGTATTGATAGTAATTATCCACTTCATCCTCATTGATATCAGGGTCAAACGGTTCGAAAGAGTCGCCCATCACGGAACCTCCAGGCAACAGTTTCCCCTCCTTGGTCGTTTTAAAATGAGGCTGCAGACGCAGCCCTGCAGGCCCATCCGCCAATATCATATTTTTTATGCCCCTGCTGACTTTAAGGATGGATGAGGTATCCCCTGCCGCCCCCGGCACTGTATACGATGCATTGCCCACCACGTTTCCCTCGCCGGCACGCAGCGTTCCCACGCACATATCGGCCATTTCCTCCACAGTAAGCTGTGCCACCAGTTCCTCCACTGTGCAATCTCCGTTTTTTACATCCTGTACTGTCAGTTTTTTCTCCCGGTCTGTTTTATATTCTTCCCTTTTCCCCTGATAAACCATATGCTCGGCCTTAATACAGGATGACTGGATACTGCCATGGTATACCCGGCCCAGCCCTTCGCTATTTTTTTCATAGGCTGTTTTTGCTGCCGTTGTATCGGGCTTGATTTCCTTCAATTGGATATCCAGCGGGAACAGATTTTTTCCAATCTGCGTTTTCACCTCTTCCGCTAATGTGAGGACTGCCGCCACCTCAGTATTCCCTGCACTGCTGCCCACACGGATGACATAATCCCCTTTTTCCAAAACCCAGGCCGCATCCGCTTCCGAATAGGATGCCATCTCCTTTATAGCAAAGGTCAATATCATCGCCTCCGACTCCCCTGGCTTTAACAGGGAAGTTTTATGATAGGCTGCCAATTCTTGATAAGGCTTGTCCATCCTGCCCTGGGGCGCCGAATAATAAATCTGGACCACTTCCTTGCCCGCATAAACAGAGCCTGTATTTTGAACCGTTGCCCGTACCTGCACCCTATCCCCTGCTGCTTCTGCCCCGTCTATCTGCAAAGAAAAATCCGTATAGGAACGGCCAAACCCGAAACAGTACTCCGGTTCTACGCCAAAACTGTCAAAATAACGGTACCCTACATATATCCCATCCTCATATTCTTCATCATGCACACTTCCATTGTGACTGAACTTGGCAGAAGAAGGATAATCCATGTAATTTTTCGCCCAGGTATCCACCGTCTTCCCGGAAGGATTCACCTTCCCTGTTACCACATCCGCCAGCGCATCCCCGCCAATATTGCCCAACTGCCCCATCAGCAGAATCGCATTAATGCCTGGTATGGCTTTCACCCCCGAAAGTTCCATCACGCCGCCAATGTTTAAAATAACTATAGTCTTTTTAAAATGGGCCGCTACCATCTCCAGATTCTTTTTCTCTTCCGCAAACAGCAAATAATCGCCTTCCCTGTTATACCGATCAGAGCCTTCCCCGGAATTTCGGGCAATCACATATACTGCTACATCCGTATCCGCCTCTTTGCAGTCCTCTTCCGTAATCAATACCGGCGCCGGGGCACTGTAGGGGTGGTCAAATTGAATAATAAATTCACTCCGGCTGCTCTTCTTAGCCTCCGCCTTCACCCACTCCAAATATTCCCCTTTCGATTTATCCAGCATCTCCCCCTGTTTATCCAGCCATGAACCAGATGTTACAGTAAATCCGGCATTCTTAAACCCCTCTTCCACATTTACAATACTCCTGGAATTCACATCCCCTGAACCTGTGCCGCCCTTTACCGTTCTTCTTACACCATTTCCAAATAACGCAATTTTTCCGGTTTCTTTTAGCGGCAGCGCCCCGTCATTTTCCAGAAGCACCATGCATTCCCCTGCCAATTCCCGGGAAATATTCATATGGTCTATTTCCCTCTGCTCCACTTCCTTTGATTTTGATGCATAAATCTCCGACATAAACCGATTACCTCCTCTTGCAAAAAAGCTGTGATGGGCGATGCCCTTCATTTTCTGTATATTTTTCCGTTCCTTCCACCATCGGTGCAATTTTTCTCCGGAATGCAGCAGCCAGCAGCTTTTTATCCAAAATAATCTCATATACCTGCTGGAGCTGCGTCAACGTAAAATACTCCGGCATTAAACCCAATGCCAAGTCCGTATACGCCAGCTTTCCCCTCAGCCTTTCCAGCCCATACGCTATAATCTGTGCATGGTCAAATGCCAGCCCATTATTTTCCAGAATCCTGCCGCCCGCAAAGGTGCCTTCTTTCTCTTTCTCCAGCAGTGCTTCCATCTGCTGCTCCCCCTTAGAAAGCTTCAATTCCCAGACCTCTTTTCCATCCCTTTCCTCCCGCATGCGCAAAGAAACTTCAAACCAGGCTGCCCCTGCCGCATCATCCCCAGCCTGAACACACACCTTCCCGCTATCTATCAATGCCATATATGCACAGCTCATGACCCATGTCCGGGGATCTCTCCCCGGCTGGCTAAAGGTGTAAAGCTGTTCCAAATATACTTTATCTACCCCTGTTTCTTCCCTCAGTTCACGGCAGGCCGTCTGCTCCGTCGTCTCCTCCGGACGCACAAACCCTCCCGGAAGCGCCCAACAGTTAAGATATGGATGCCCTCCCCTTTGAATCAGTAAAACCCGCAATTCTTTACGGGGCAGCTTCCGGTAATTATCCTTTTCTTCGTCCGTTACCGTAAAAACCACCATATCCGCCGCCACTGATGGCCGGGGATAAGCCTTTGGCGTATACGAAGCCAAAAACTCTTTTTCCGTCAACCCGTTCTTATCTTTTAATTCACTTCCATCTCTCCGCTGCTTTTCATCTCTCATACTATTGATAGATTACCCCATTTCCGCTTTTAAAAGCTGTTCCCTGACTTCTGTTAATGCAAAGCCCAATAGATTGCTTCCTTTCCATTTTAGCGGATTCTGTGCATCCGGGTTCGTCTTTCCCATCCCAATCCCCCAAATCCTGTCCATAGGGCTTGCTTCCACCAGGATTCGCTTCTGCGTTCCTTTTAAATACTCCCACAACTCCGGATTTTGGGAAAATTTCGCCACGTTTCCCCTTTTCACAATCCCGTAGCAGGCATCTTCCCACACATCCTTCTCAAATCCCCTTACCTTACGCCCATATGCTTTCATTTCTTTTGGGTTCACCGACTCCATAATCTGGGTTAACATCTCCCCGTCACCAAACAGCCTTGCTTTTTCCGCCATCATGAACTGCTCCGCACAACAATATTCTACCCCATCCACCTCAAATCTACAATCCCACCACTGGCTTAAACATGATTCGCTGATTTTCCCGTCAGCCGAAGGCGTAGGCCTCCAGAAAAACACAAACTCCATAGACTGTCCTTCCCCATATGCCGCCCTCAAATCTTTTACATTATTAATCATACCATATCCCTTCCTTTCTTCAACCTTTTACGTCATAAATTCTTCTTTGACTAATTTTTTCTTAGTCTTTTAATTTGAACAGTTTGATATTATTATTTTATTAATATCATTTTATAAATATAATAAGGGTCAACAACATTTTTGTCAACCCTTATCTACCGGAAAGTCAATTTTCAATCTTAGGCCTCCAAATACCCAGTAACAGTTCAGCCTTTCGGCTTCCTTGTCGCATTTACATATTGGTACGGACTTTTTTAAAAGTCCTGGGCTAAACTGTTACAATACCCCTTCAAAAATTCATACATTTCCTTCTCCGTAGGAGGACAGCCCTTCAGACTATACTCAAAATCCTTCGTACAATTCCCGACCCCCAGCTTCCCCTTTTTCCCCCGGTACCCTTGCCCGATGCATATCTTCTCCGGAAAATCTTTCAACAGCCCTTCTTTTTCCAGCATATCCAAAGCCGGTATCAAGTATCCATAGCAGGCGCTGCAGGAATCCACCTCTTCCGTCACTTCCCGAAGCTTCATCACCCGTTCCTTATCGGGCATTTTCACAGGCCCGCTATCGCCCGCACAGTTCTGCTCCCTGATACATGCCCTGCCCAAATCTCCACAGCCCGCGCCCAAATTTTCTGCCATTCCGATGTAAGGCACTTCCTTCACTTCATACCCCATTAATTTACATACATAAGCATCACAGAGCACCGGGTCCGCCGCCGCAAACAGGCGGTTCATCACCGTAGGATTTCCCCCGTCCTCAAAGCTTAAATCCCCGCAAATACCGTCCACTAAAATAAAATCCTGCCGGATGCCAACGCCCAGGTGGGCAATTGGCCGATGCAGCCCCAGCGTATGAAACCGCCTTTTTTCTCCATTGGGTATCAGCCCTTTCATATTCTTCAAAGCACAGGTGATCCGCGTCTGGCAATGCCCCTTCATTACCGGCACATTAATCATAAAATCCACATCAAAAGCGCATCTGCAAATATTCAGTTTCATGCCTTGGCAATCTGTGGACACTCCCATTTCTTTCTGGGTATCTATCAGTTCCACCCCGTATTTTGCCGCCAATTCTCTATATCCACAGACCTGAAAAGCATTTTCTGTCTTCTCCCCCACCCAGGAACCTTCCATAATGGCAATCTCCCGAAATCCCCTCTCTTTCAAATATTGCAGCAATCCCTCCACTACCTCCGGGTGGGTGGTAGCCCCCTCTGATGCCGGAACTGCCGATACCAGGTTAGGCTTAATCCCCACCCTTTTCTTCCGGTCTCCAATCATCCCCGCCAGATTGCACATTTCCAGCAACTCCATCGTCATCTTCCTATATTCTGTACCATATGTGTCTATAATTTCATTCTTTTTCATATCATATCCCTTTCAGTTTATAGGCTTTTTCATAAATTCTAATCTATTTTAGATTACACATTGTAGCTTATTGTACCATAAACATGTACGCCCCTGCGCATATGGAATCAAGAGTTAGGACACTCCTCCCTGTTTCAACATTATACCATGAATAGCAGGCTCTTCGAAATCTATTTTTCACCTATTTTTCTGCTTCGGAACACAAAAAGGGCATCCTGTGAATGTATGTGTTGACAGAAAGCATAAAAAAATGTATAATCTAAACATATTACAAATGTAACACGCGAAAAGAAAGGAAAATAGTAATGAGTACAATAAGTTTTAAAATTTCCGATGCAGAACTCGAGATAATGAGAATACTTTGGCGAGAGAAGCGGGCTGTGTCGTTTAGTGATATTCGTACTGAACTAAGCGATAAAATGGGCTGGGGAAAATCCACCATTGCAACTCTTTTAAGAAGATTGACGAAAAAGGGCGCTATTTCGATTCAAGAGAGAGAAATTCATTACTATATGCCGAATATAACAAAAGAAGATTATATTATGCTGAAGAAAAAAACTTTGATAGATAAACTTTATGAAGGCAGCACAAAGAATTTTGTTGCTGCTCTCTGTCAAAATGGCGAACTTACAGAAGCGGATATTGATGAACTAAAGATGTATTTCAAAATGGGGGAGAATAAATGACTGTTGTTGAAGAATATTCTGCAGAGATAATTAAACATATTCTTTCGATGACGTTTACTGGCAGTATAATATCATTTTTATTATTTCTTTTAAAACCAATTATAAAAGATAAACTTCCAAAATCCTTCCAATATTATATGTGGTTTTCGGTGATAATAGCTTTGATGATACCCGTATCAACTGTCGTTATGATTCCTGTATCAAATAATTCGGCAATGTCAATGACATCAACGTATGATATTGCACAATGGATTTCTGATACAGCATCTAAAAAACCTGTAAATCTTGCATTTAAACCACAAAATGAGAACGAACAATGCCTCAGTATCGCAGTTGTTTTATTCGTTCTTTGGCAATTAGGAATGATCCTTGTTCTTGTCTTTCATATCGTATGTTATGCGCTTTATGCCCGAAGCCTCAACAAACACAATATATGTGCAAATCGGAAAGAAATAGAATTGTTAAACAACCTATTAAAAAGAAAAAACACGCTGTTGTTATATAAAAACCCAACAGTGGAAATACCGATTTTAACTGGTTTGTTCCGTCCTGCGGTCATTTTGCCTAATAAAAAATATGAGGATCTGAGGCTTCGGAATATTTTGATGCATGAAATTACACATATGAAAAGGTATGACATTCTCGTTAAGCGGCTGTTGATTTTGGTCGGAGCGATACACTGGTTTAATCCACTTGTTTATTTTGTGCGCCGTGAGATAAATAAAGCATGTGAATTAGCATGTGATGAATCCGTCATAAAGAAATTTAATAATATCGAAATGCAACAGTACGGCGACACTTTAATTACCGTTGCTGCTGATTCAATAAAAAAGATGCCTCTTTTGACAACTATGCTTGAAGACAAAAAAAATTTAAAAGAAAGGTTAGATGCTATTATGAAACAAAAACAGCATTCAAAAAGAACAGTCATTGCAGCAAGTGTTTTTCTGGTTATCATTGTTTGTGCTATTTTGGGGCTTAATACATTACACAGAATAGAAAGCGAACAGCATTACGCAGATAATTATCCTCTGCCACAAGACCAAAAACATATTAAGGAGATTGAATTGAAAAATGTTTTACGTAATTATGATAAAAAGAACATTGCTGAAGCATATATTTTTTTAAGTGATTTAGATGATGAAATCACTAATGCCTACATAACTATTATATGCCATGAAAAAAACCCTAGTTCTGAAATGCAAAACGAAATAAAGTCTCTTGCATCCGAAAACCTGGAATTGGATATCCAGAATATCTACGTTGATTATATAGACTTCGAATCATTTACTTCAAACGAGAGAGTAAGTAATGAATTTTTTGATTATGCAAAATAGCGCGAACAGTTTTTAGAAGAAAGGCTTAGTACACATCAACTCAGCCAAAAAGCTATGATGTATTTAAAAATTATATAACAGCAATTGACGCCGAATAAGGGAAACACAGCAAATGTGTTGGCCGAATTCGGCGTCAATATTATATGTCTAGTACAACGAAAATTAAGTTTCTAGTACATTGAGGAAGAATGATTGTTTCAGATGCAAAACGGAGGAATGAGTCGTAGCGGTGGCTACGGCGATTGACGACAATGCCGCAGATGAACAATCAGGCAAGTCAATGTGCCAATTACTTAATATTCGTAGTACTAGTGCTCCGTACTGAATGGAAAATATCTCCTTTGTTCCATGCTGAATATCTCCTTTACATTTTTTTCAGTTCTTCAATCAAACATCCCAAATTACTGCCTACCTTATCCTTAAGCATCACAACATCTTCACAAAACTTTTTCTCATTTTCTATCGCTTTATCAATGTGCTTTATCACCTCCATCGCCCTATATGAACCTTTTCCGTATCCGGGTAAAATCTTGCGCAATTCCTGTTCCACGTACCTTCTTTTAGCCGTAACTTTAGGATTCTCTAACAATTTATTCTGCTCTAGTTCAAACACTTTATCAAAGTGTAGTAACAGCCAAAATTCAAAACAAGAATTCGTAAGTGATTCCACGTCCTGCTTTCCCTCATATGAACTAATCCCTATCCCCCTCTAATCGGAAATACTGTGCTGAAAACAGGAACCCCTCCATAACGTCCTTCCAAATATGCTTTGTCAATTTTTTGGTCGAACCTCGCATTATATTCTTCTAAGGAATAGATATCGCTTTCCCCTGATTTTCTCTTATTCACAAACCATATTTCATCTCGTCGCAGCAAATCAAAATCCATAAGCCGTGACTCGTGCGTTGTAACAATTAATTGAATATTTTTTTGCTCCGCCAATTCCAAAAATGTATCCACAAACTTATATGTGAGACTGGGATGCAGGCACCTATCTAACTCATCAATAACATAAGTTTTACCTTCTCCTGATAAAAGAACTTCCAATAAATCCAAAACCCTTACCGTACCATCCGACTCTTCCGATAAATCAAACAATATGTTTCTTCGTCCGTGAAAAAATTTAATTGTCCTACATATAATATTTTCTTCCCTGTCAATACTTAATATAAAAAAATCACGACTGCTTCTCATTATGATTCCTAAGCTATCCGTTTCCTCATCACTTTTCATATCGGCAACTTTCTTTTCAATACTAGCAAGCAAGTCCTCTTGAACTCTTTTGGGTAAATGCCCCAAAACTTTTTCCACAGGTACCTCAACCATCTGAAAATCCGTAATACCCGTTCCAAAAGCCGCTATAATTCTACATATTTCTTCTACATTTTCAGTCTCCGCCATATAAGAATAATCCGAAATTGGCCTGTCCGGATAATTAATATCCAGGCTATTGCGCAGCCACATATATATTTTTTGAAATACTGCCGCCTGCTCAAATTGCTGATACAAAGTTTTCTTGTTCTGATTCATAATCGACAATAATAATGCGCTACCATCTTCCTGGATATCCTCGGCATAGACATCCAGTTTTTCCATTAATCCTTTTATATTAACTTGACTGCCAAATTCGTATTTTCCATTAACTATATCTCTGCTGAAAATTATTTTCTCTCTATTATCAGACGCAAGTTCAACCAACCATTCGGATGTGAACTTCCCTTTGCTCAAAATCACTTCAAATCCATACGCATAATATTTATCGTCCAACATTAGTTCCAATTCAAAATAACTTTCCTTTTCTTTATTTTCACTTTGAACTTTACAATACTTATCTGTATATCCGTCCGGCAAACCAAATAATACGATTTGTCTCATAAACTCCATTGCCTTCACTAAATTGGATTTTCCGGCAGCATTGGCTCCATAGACCGCGGCAAATTTTAATAACTTAATTTTGTCATCAATAAACAAATGTTCTTTTTTGCTTCTCACCTTTCCCGCAATCATAGAAAACTCTTCTGATTTCCCATTTTCCCTTTCAGAAAAGGAAAGAAAATTTTTTATATTGAACCGAATAAGCATTTATAGCACCTCCTCATATCATCTCTAATATATATGATTTATTCGTTTATATCAATGATTTGCTTTTTCTTTTTTAATGTTTTTTTGATTTTGTACGTTTTTTTCACTTATATTTTCATACTATTTTAAAGCTGCGTTGCAGCTTAGTTCCTTTGCACGGGGCTTCGCAAGCAAAAAGAGTTGGCCCAACGGCCAACTCCAATGCATACATTTATTAGATAACACAGTTACCTATAAAAAAGAAACTGACACAAGAAAACACCTAATCCACCCTCAGCACCATCTCCAAAATCCGTTTTGCGCAAAGCACTATTTCCTCTCTGGAAATATACCCCTTTTCCAACGCCTCCTTCACCCGCTCAGGATATCCGGTTGCCATTTTGATATCGTTCCCGGCCTTAGTTTCCCTGTAATGTTCCCCGCAAGTCCACCAGTCCGTCGTAACAATGCCTTCATACCCCCACTCACCGCGGAGAATATCCGTCAAAAGTTCCTTATTTTCCGAAGCCTGTACGCCATTCACCAGATTATAAGAACTCATCAGCGTATATGGCTGTGATTCCTTCACTATAATTTCAAAAGCCTTCAGATAGATTTCACGCAAAGCCCGTTCCGATACACGGGAATCCGAAGATTTACGGTTAGTTTCTTTATTATTGCAGGCAAAATGTTTCACACTGGCACCTACATGCTCGGACTGGATGCCCCGAACCATGGCAGCGCCCATCTTCCCTGCCACCAGTGGATCTTCAGAATAATATTCGAAGTTCCGTCCGCACAGCGGGCTTCTATGAATATTTACCGCCGGGGTCAGCCAGATACCAATATTATTTTCTTTCACTTCTTTTGCACCTGCCGCCCCTATTTTTTCCACCAGTTCCTCATCCCAGGTACATGCCAAAAGAGTAGCGCACGGCCAAGCGGTAGTAGTCACGCCGCATTCCGGCTTAATGCGCAGCCCGGCAGGCCCATCCGCAGTCATAATATTAGGAACTCCGTATTCAGGCAGATTTCCCATGCCATAAGTATTGGCAACTCCCGTATTAGGCTGCCCGCCCAACAGATAAATCAAGTCCTCATCGGAAAGCTGATCCATGAATTTATCCAGGGAAACTTTCCCCTCCGCCACATCCATAAGGCAATAGGTTTCCTCGTTTTCCGAAACCCTTTCTTCCCTAAGCCGCCTTTCCGCACCTCGGATAGCCGGCATCACCCCTTCCAGGGTATCTTTTTTCTGACGCTCCAACCCGCATTCCTCCTGCCTCTCCCAAACAGGCAGTTCTTCCAAAGAACCGTCCGCCAGCATCCTTTGAGAAAGCCGGCAGGGTGCCCCTTTGCTGCTCAGCTGCTCTGTTACCGTCATTTCATCCACATAATAAGAAAAATCCAGTTTCTCCACATTCCGCACACTGTTTCCTATGTAAAAATCATATTTGCCAGACTCTAAAAGATAAGCATGAGCACATATTTTGCCTAAATCATCATAAGAAGCCATCCGGGAAACTTCAAAGAAAATATGCAGGGTCTGCGACTCCCCAGGATGAAGCAATTTGGTTTTCCGGTAGGCCGCCAATGTTTTCGCCGGTTTGCCCAGTTTCCCCTGAGGGGCACTGTAATATATCTGCACCACCTCCCTGCCTGCACATTTTCCGGTGTTTGTCACCTTGGCAAAAATACGGATGCTCCCCTGCTTTTCTCCTGCATCCAATACCTTTATGGAAAAATCCGTATAGGACAGCCCAAAGCCAAATGGGTAATTCACTTTCTCCCCCGCTCCCGGAATCGTCTCAAAATAACGGTATCCCACGTAAATATCTTCCGTATAATCCACATAATCCCAGGACTTATGAAAGCCCTCCGTGGAAGGGTAATCCTCCAGCGCAGCCGCAAAAGTATCCGCCAGTTTCCCGGAAGGGTTCACATCCCCGCAAAGCACATCCGCCATGGCAAGCCCGCCTTCCATGCCTCCCTGCCAGCCCATCAGCACTGAAGAAATGCTGTCACAGTCCTTGAACCAACCGGTATCCACTACACCTCCCACATTCATGACCACAATCACATGAGGAAAATTCTTTTTCACCGTTTCCACCAATTCCACTTCTCTATTGGTCAGGCTGAAATCACCGTTTTCAAAGATTTCCTTACTCAACAGTATATGTTTCGCGGCATAGTCCAGTCTGTCAAAATCTTCCCCGATTTCGCATTTCCTGTCCCATCCTTCCCCGGAAAATCTGCATATGGCGACCACTGCCGTATCGGCGAACGCCTTTGCTTTTTCCAGCAGCTGATTTGGCAGTTCCGGTTCCCTCGTCATTCCCGGCTCCGCCCCTGACGCATATTGTTCCCTCACATTATCTTCATAAAATCCGGCCAGTTCATGGAAAAGGGAAACCTTCCCTTCTTTTTCCTTGATTTTCATGCCTTCGTATAGATTACGGGTATAAGCTACCGTAACATCGCCGCTTCCGCCGCCTCCCTTTACATAGTCGATACACCCTTTGCCAAACAGGGCTACCTTCGTGCCTTTTTGCAACGGCAGGCAATGGTTTTCATTTTTCAGCAAAACCATGCCTTCCCCTGCTGCCCTTCTGGACAATTCCACATGTTCCCTGCATCCTGTAATGCGCCCGCCATCCTTTCCAAGCCCTACGCCTGGCTGGTAAAAACTTCTTTGCCATTTGACCATTTTTTACTCCATTTCTGCGCTGTTTTTATGCCCCGACCCTGCTGGGGATTTTTGCATCCATATACCGAACTGTTACTGTAAGTTACAAGTTAGCAAATGTTATCGTTTCCTTCTCCAATTCCGCCGCCACTTTATGGTTTACATCCATGCGGCTGGTGATTTCCGTCATATCTGCCACCAGATGCTGCGTGCTGCCTGCAACGCCGGAAACACCTGAAGCCCCATCATCAATGGCTTTCGTAATCGTTTCTATGGATTCCACAATTTCTGTCATGGAGGACTTTAACCTGTCCGTGTTCGCATTAAATTCAGCCATAGCCTGACGGATATAGGCGGCATCATTTTGATATTGCTGCCCGGAAGCAACAAAGGAAAGGAATTCTTTCAAAATTGATTCCTCAATATAATTTACGAGATTTTGGGCATTTTCGGAAAGGTTGTAAACCGCATGGGTTACGGTAGCATTGACCTCTTGGATACGGTTGGCCGTCTCACTGCTGGAAGCCGCCAGCTGCCGGATTTCCTCTGCCACTACGGCAAAGCCTCTTCCCGCCTCCCCGGCCCTTGCGGCTTCAATAGCAGCATTTAGGGCAATAAGATTGGTTTGCGATGAAATACCAAGAATGGCACCGGTAAGGCCATTGACCTGATCCACGCTGCGGCTTCCTTCAATCGCCTCGTTTAACACAGTCAAAATTTCTTTTATTTTAGCATTGGTATTATCCAGGCTCGCTTGTGCGGACTGACCCATTTCCTCCGCCCGAGTGTTCATTTCATTGCAATAGGCAGTAATATTTCCGCATTCCTCTGCCATACTTTCTGCATCCTGCTGCATATTTTTCGCATTTTGGTTGATATGGGAAGCATTGTTTGCCACCTCCTGAATCGTTGCTGACAACTCTTCCGCAAGGGCGGATAAATCCATAGCGCTTTCACTGGAAGTGCGTGTCCTGGACAACACTTCGTCCACCACACCGCTAATGCGCCCGGAGCACCCTCTAAGCGTATCTAAAATATTGCTTATCGGTTTGGCTACAGACTTTAAAATCAAAGAAACTGAAATAAATACGAGTACAATGCAGGCAAGAGTGGATGCACTGTTCGTAACCATAGAAATAATATACACAGAAGAAAGCTGTTTTCTCGCCTGGGCCGTTCGGCTGCTGATAGAATCATCCAAAACATCAATATCATTTTCCACTGCGGCGTTGAAAGAAGCCACATCGCCATTAGCATAGGCATAGGCCTCCTGGGTCTTGCTGGATGCACTGGCACATACAAGGAAAACAAGAGAATGCTTCAAAGAATCATAGTCGGAAAGCAAGGCATCATAAGTTTTCCTGTCCTCATCGGTAATATAGATTTCATAGTCCGCCAGCATGCCCTCCAATCTTTTTTCTTCCTCTTTTATATCATTGACAAAGATAATCATCGTGTTGTAGTCGGTAGCTACAATATGGGATAATGCCATTTTATGTATATTCATAACGGACTGTTGGATTTTGGCCAGCTGGGTTTTCCCTTCCATATAATTGTCCGCAATATTGGCAGCATTATCATTGACATTTTTGATATTGGTAACTGCAAGGACATTAGATATAAGCGCCACAATTCCAAGCAGGGCAATGGGCAATATTAAACGATATTTGATGTTCAATTTTTTCTTCATAATCCCTATATCCTCCAAACAAAATATATGTATTCCCTATGGGGATACAATCCCCTCTACCATCGCATCGAGCTGTTCCTGCAAATTTCCTCCTTCCGGGTTTCCGGCCGCCATATTGGCAGAGAATGCAGATACCGGATCCCAGAAATTGCCGCCGACACGCTGTAGGAAGGAGTATTCCGACTGGTCAATCAAAGCGGTGATAGCAGGTGAGTCCTGTACGCTGGCAGATGCTGCAGCATTCCGATTCGCCGGACCCTGGCCGCGCATTTCGAAACGCAGCTGCTGGTTTTCTTCATTAGTAATCCATTCCGCTAACTGGGATGCCCATATATGTTGTTTGGAGTAAGCGTTAACACCGATTAATTTATACCCGGAAAAAGATGCCATTTGTATTTGCCTGTTTGAGCAAGTATAAGTAGGAAGCTTGGCAGCGCCGTAGTTTCTTCCCAAGGTTTCTTCCATGGCAACCGCATTCCATACGCCGCTGACTCCGGCAATTACTGATCCATCTTTAATTCCTGCAAGAAATCCAGCCTCATCCGTGCTGAAAAAGGCAGGACTGCGGGCAATGGAAAGCATAGCCTTGGCCACATCCACCCCTTTAATATCGCCCTCCGTTCCATTCCAGGTACAATAATTCGTAATTCCGTCATCATTTAACCCTACTTCCAAGCCAGTATTGCCAAAAAAGGCATATACATACCATGCGGAGGACCAGTCCATGGTGACCTTTTTTTCATTCTCTTCCGCAATCTGTAATATACGGTCAAATGTTTTGATATCTTCTTCATTAAAATACTGTTTATCATAATAGAGGAAATAGCCGTTGTCCGCCGTTAACGGGTAAGCATACAGAACGTCTCCCACAGAAGCGGCTTCCACAGCGCCGGGCAGATTTTCCTCCTTGATATGGCCGGCATTTTCCACCGGCTCCAACGCCCCTGCCGCCACAAGGGTATTTAACTGATCATCGGCAAAAGCAAAGACATCCGCCCCGGCTTCTAAATCCCCCATTAATACATCTTTGCAATTGGACTCGCTTTGTGCGGCAAATGTAATATGGAAATTCGCCTGCCCCTTATATTCCTCCTGAAAACTCTCGAAAATTTGGTTCAAAAGAGCTTCATCCTCTTCACCTCCCCAAACAACCAGATCCACATCCTCATTTGGGGGCGATGCCTCCGTTCCGCCAACATTGTTGTCACTGCTCTCCGGTTCGGTATCCCCACTTACGCCGCTTCCTTCTCCATTCACTCCGGCGCAACCGGACAACGCGGCAGCCAATACAGCAGTCAGAAAAAAAATGCCCAGCTTCTTTCCCATAATTTTCCACCCTCTCATTCTATGATTTTTCAGCGTTGATATAAGCTAAATGCTCTAAGATAGTATTTGAACTACTTTGAATTCTGCTGTCAGACAATTTTCTGTTCCAGATATTATTATATCGTCTTACAAATCCAATTTCAATATATTTTTCTGTCAATACCCAAATCCGAAAGCCCTGCAATATCCTTTATAAGAACCCTCCTCCCATCCACCATAACCACCGCCTGCCCATAACCATCTATCTTTTTCACCCTCCCGGACACAGTCACATAGCTGCCGCCTTCCTTCCTATTATCCGGCTGAAAATAAGTAATGGCCGCTTCCGGATAATCACCTTCCTCTATCTGATATTTCAGCATCCTCAGCTTCTCATCCAGCCCCTCCTTCATATCCTCATCCAATTCCACCCTTTCCTCCGTCAACCGCCCCGTCTCCCGTATCGCATCACTATAGCCCGTCAACGCCGCAAAAGGCGAAAACTGCGCCGCCCTATCAATCCTCCCCATCTGCGGATGAACCTCCGAAACATGATGGGGCAGCCCAATAATATCATCATAATTTCCCATATTTCCCTCCATATTTACTTATTTTACCCTAAAATATATTTTAATTTATCAATCTTTTAAATCCCGTCTTCAAATCTTCCTAATTCTCATCAAAGAAATCCATTTTCATGGGCGGGGCGATGGGGCGAACCGTACCTTCGCCGGCAATGTTCCGGCAGCGCACAGCAGCCGGAACATTGCCGGCCAAAGGCACGGTTCGCCCCATCGCCCCGCCCATAAAAATGGATTTCCTCCCTCCTCCTTACCCCTTCACGCTTTATGCCCCCCAATCTGCCCGTTCCTCTCCGCTGTCATCGCCCCCTCTTCCAAGTTCATCCCCTTCAAAATAGCATTCTTCCCAAACTTATTTTTAATCTCCAACATAGCCTTCTGCAGCTTCCTCTCCTTCTCCAAAGCCGCCTTTTCCTCCGCCTTCTGCCTTTCTAACGCCTCATAATCGGTAAAAAGTTCCAACTGCTCAAAAGAACCAGCTTCCTCCTTCAAAACCGCGCTTTCCTCCACCACTCGATTCGCCGCAACCGTCACACGCCTGACCAGCAGGTTTCTATCCACAATCTCTTCATACAACTGCGTCACCGCATCCATAATCCGTTTCGTAGAGGAAGTCCTGCTTTCCAGATTTACAGTTCCATGGGCATGCTTGGGTATCCTCCGTCCATAACGGTCTACCGTCACCGGCCCCTGATAACGCTTTCTGATTTCCGGGTCGGACAGATTCTCTATATCATAGCCTATTGTCAGCACCAACTGGTCTGTCACCAGCCCTTTCTCCACCAGATTTAAGACAAGCAAATCCGTCATCTCCCGCACAATCAGCCTTCCCTTTTCAAAGGAATACGGGCATTGCAGCACCTGTCCGGAGCCTATGCTGTTCGTTTCCGGCTTATACGCCTTCACATCCGCAATGGTACACGGTTCCCAGCCCCAGGCATGGTCGATGAGCAGTTCCGCATTGACGCCAAATAATTTATACAACAGTTCTTCATTGTGAAAATCCCTGGGTTTTCCTATGGAACACCTGGCCACATCTCCCATAGTAAACATTCCGTTTTCCTCCAATTTTCTGGCATACCCTCTGCCTACACGCCAGAAATCGGTAAGAGGCCGATGATTCCACAATAATTTCCTGTAACTCATTTCATTCAGCTGTGCAATACATACCCCATTTTTATCCGGCCTTACATGCTTGGCCTCAATGTCCATAGCTACTTTGGCCAGATAAAGATTCGTGCCAATCCCAGCCGCTGCGGTAATCCCCACCGTTTCCCGCACATCCAGTATCATCTTCCTGGCCAGTTCCCTGGGCGTAAGGCGGTAGGTGGGCAAATAGTGCGCTGCATCAATAAATACTTCATCAATAGAATAGACATGAATATCTTCCGGGGCTATATATTTTAAGTAAACATTATAAATTTTCGTACTGTATTCCATGTACAGAGCCATCCGGGGAGGTGCCGCGATATAGGAAAGGGAAAGCTCCGGCGAGGCCTTCAACTCCGTATCATCATAGGAATCCCCTGTAAAAACATGCCCGGGCGCCTTTAACCTGCGTTCCCCGTTTACTTCCCTCACCCTCTGCACCACCTCAAAGAGTCTGGCACGCCCTGAAATGCCATAGGCCTTTAAAGATGGCGACACCGCCAGGCAAATGGTCTTCTCCGTACGGCTCACATCGGCAACCACCAGATTGGTTGTCATGGGATTCAATCCCCGTTCCTTACACTCTACGGAAGCATAGAATGATTTTAAGTCAATAGCAATATAACAATGTTTTTCTTCCGGCATTTTTCTTCTCCATAAGTCCTTTTCCTGGTTTTCCATTCAAAGTTTTTACATTTTCGGGAAATGATATACTTATTATAATCGAACTTATGTTCTTTTTCAATATTAATTTTTATTTTGCTGCCGTTTTCGCCTCATAGGATGGTGTTTCCCTTTATAGGCATATTTTTTTCTTTTTCACTATCAGGAAATCAATTTCGTATTTTTTCTCTTTCCTCTCTTCTTCGGAACAAAACATAATGTGTGTTTTTCCCGAATTTTCGAATTTTATTTCCAGTAAAATTCCCGAAATTTGAAAAAGTTTATTCAACATCCCTGCTCCCAGACAAGTCATCGAAAAAACAAGCGTCCGCTCTTTTTACATACCTCTCATACCACACCCCCTTATCCTCTACCCTGTCTTCCTTCCAGAATCCCAGCTTCCTGCAAAGGCAGGCCGAGGCCTCGTTCCCTTCCCTCACCAATGCCTGTATTTTCTCAAACCCCAATTCTTCTTCCCCGTACGCTATAATCGCCTTGCATACTTCATAAGCATATCCTTTCCTCTGATATGGCACACCGATTACAAAGCCCAGTTCCGGCGTATTGAACCCTTCCCTCCAGCTAAGCCCGGCACGCCCTATGACTTCCTGATTTTCCTTGCATACAATGCTCCATAATCCATAACCATAAAAACCATATATCTTTTCGATATAGTTTCTCGTATACTCCCTTTCCTCCTCTATTTCCGGAAATAAATCTTCCATATAATAAGTAATGGAAGGCTCTGCATAAATACGGTAAAAGGCTTCCACATCCTCCACAGTCATCTCCCGGACCATGCACCGCCCGGTCTCCATCACAGTCCATGGTTTTCCGGCCAGGCGCAAATATATCCTTTCCAAAGCTTCCCAATCTATTTCCTCTATATCCATTACCGCATATGCGGCCCCAGACAAATCTTCCTGCCCATTCTGTCCATGCAGCCACGCCGCCACATACATTCCTTCCTGCTTTAAATGATATAAATCAGAAGGGGAATCTGTCACAAATAACGCTTTATCTTTTACCTTATTCCTGCGCAGCTTTTTGCGCATGTCAAGTTTGCGGATGCTGTGCAGACACAAACTTGGGTTTGAAAATTTCCAATTTTCAATCTTAGCCTTATTCCTGCGCAGCTTTTTGCGCATGTCAATCAGGCTGGAATATATTTTTACACACTCTTTAGACCTATCCCCCATATTCGCCTTCATTCTATCCACTGCCTTTTGCTGTTCCTTACCCGACGTGAGGAAAATAACTTCCTTCAGCATATACTGCCCCTCCATCAATTTTTCCATGGCCCTATTTACTAATTCTCCAATTTCGTCTACAATATGATGTTGGGGTCAAAAGTCCCTATAGTACCTTGAAAATTTTACACAAACACACTATTTTCCTCCCGCTGTGATATACTGTATCTATCAAGTGAAGGTGGTAAATACATATGTCATTTAGAACAAATT
>Ga0209064_1002333_pt1 | contig 21901 bp, 12 predicted proteins | sample Inofromicrocosms_FD_187498 | JGI IMG/M metagenome (GOLD analysis project Ga0209064, IMG submission 187498) | Mouse cecum microbial communities from Vienna, Austria - Inoculum for glucosamine and mucus D2O microcosms (SPAdes) (version 2) | ecosystem: Host-associated > Mammals > Digestive system >... | reverse complement strand
GGTTCACAAATTTGCAAACGCATCGGGAAGGAGTTGGACACCGGCATAAGCTAACCAAACTTGTAGAGGAAAGTAATAATCTTATATCTAAACCCGTGGCAACACTGACATGGGATGCATAATCACGCATATATGTTCTGAAACATGGCCATTATGCCCTCGTTTTTAATCTATTTGGACGAAAAGATGCCAAATACGTTTTAGAGGAAAGATACTCATTTTCTCTTATCTGACCATTCTGTCGGCCATGATTATTTTGGCGGATATGCGGATGGAACTTTATAGAACTTTACAGTAGGGCGGTGCGTTTGCTCCTTGCCGGTAAAAACTGTAAATAAATTTGGCAGTTCAAGCCTCTTACGTTAACTTTGCACCAAATAAGACCGACTGACATGGCAGTAGAGAATACAGAGCAGGAGTTCGTGGAAGCGATAAGAACCTGCAGAGAGCTTTTCGTCAAAAAAATGCACGATTACGGTTCGGCATGGCGCATCATGCGCCCGTGTTCCGTGACAGACCAGTTATATATCAAGGCCAACCGTATCCGCTCGCTTGAAATGAAAAAGACAGCGTTGGTGGATGAAGGCATCGTTGATGAGTTTGTGGCCATTGTCAATTATGGAATCATCGGACTGATCCAGTTGGAAATGGGGCCTTCGGACGGAGACCTGCTGCTCGAGGAAAAGGCTCTGGAACTCTATGACGCACATGCTTCCGAGGCTTTGAGGCTGATGTTGCGCAAGAACCATGATTATGACGAGGCATGGCGCAGTATGCGGGTAAGCTCCTATACAGACCTGATATTGATGAAGATTTTCCGGACCAAGCAGATCGAGGATTTGGAAGGCGAGACGCTGGTGTCGGAAGGAGTGGCTGCCAATTATATGGACATGATTAACTATGCCGTTTTCGGGCTGATAAAATTATTGTTTGAAAAACAGGTCTAAACATATAGGGATTTTGCTGGGGGTAAACCTTTGCAGGCTGGTGGTGGCGGCGACTTTCCTGTTCTCGGGATTCGTGAAGGCTGTCGATCCTGTCGGAATGTCGTATAAGCTGAATGCTTATTTCTCTCATTGGGGATTTTTTTTTGATGATGATTCCATCCGCCTGCTGTTTCTGTCAGTATCGCTTGCCTGCATGGAGTTTGTGCTGGGCATCTATCTGCTGCTGGGCATCCGCCGCCGTTTCACTACGGCGTCCGTTGTCCTGTTCATGGCGGCGATGACATTGCTGACACTCTATGTGTACCTTTATGATCCTGTGCCGGACTGCGGATGCTTCGGCGAGGCCGTGGTGCTCGGTAATGGGCAGACACTGGTGAAAAACCTGATCCTGCTGGTTGCGGCCGTGGTTCTTTTTTGGAGAAAATGGTATATCCGGCGGTTGATTTCGGAAAGAAACCAGTGGATCACTTCTGTTTTTTCCTGGGTTTATGTGATAGGGCTGAGCCTTTATTCCATTCATTATTTGCCGGTATTGGATTTTACGTCCTACAAGACGGGCACGGACCTGCGTAGAGCGTTGACCGATCCGGACTCTCCCGTGGATTTGCAGACGTTCGTACTTTTTTCGGCCGATGAGGCGATGGAGGAGCGTCATGAAGCCATATTGTCCGATACCGGATATACGTTCATGCTGACCTTGCCCGACATTGCGCTGGCCGATGATGGTTGCTGCGACCGTATCAATGATATCTATGACGATTGTAAAGATATGGGGATCAGCATGTATGGAGTGACTTCCGGAAACCCTTCCATGATCAACCAGTGGAAGGACCGTACCGGGGCTGCTTATCCGTTTCTGGTGGGAGAAGATACCCAACTGAAGGCTATGGTGCGCTCTAATCCCGGTCTGTTCCTTCTGAAGGATGGAGTGGTCTGGGCCAAATGGAGCAATAATGATCTGCCTTCGTTGGCAGGGCAAAGTGACTGGCAGGAAGAGGGGGACGGACAGGCCGAAGCCTTGTTGAAACTCATACTGTGGTTCTTTTTTCCTCTGTCGGTGGTGATCTTCGCGGACCGTATCTGGATTGGTAGTAAATATTACAGACACTATATTTTCAAAAAACAACTAAAAAAAGAAAGTCATGAGAAAGAAAATTGTGGCAGGTAACTGGAAAATGAACAAGAACCTGCAAGAAGGTGTGGCTTTGGCCAAAGAACTTAATGACGTACTGACGGCCGACAAGCCTGTTTGTGACGTCGTGATCTGTACTCCCTTTATTCATTTGGCTTCGGTGGCAGCCGAACTGGATGCTGAGGTGATTGGACTGGGAGCCGAGAACTGTGCCGACAAGGTTAGCGGAGCTTATACCGGTGAGGTCTCGGCCGAGATGGTGAAGAGCACCGGTGCCGGATATGTTATTTTGGGACACAGCGAGCGTCGTGCCTACTATCACGAGACCGCCGAAATCCTGAAGGAAAAGGTAAACCTGGCTTTGGCAAACGGTCTGAAAGTGATTTTCTGCATTGGTGAGGTGCTGGAAGAGCGTGAGAGCGGTAAGCAGAACGAGGTGGTGAAGGCACAGTTGGAAGGCTCGCTCTTTGACCTGACGGCAGAACAGTTTGCTAATGTAATTCTGGCCTACGAACCTGTTTGGGCCATCGGTACAGGAAAGACTGCTACGGCCGAGCAGGCCGAGGAAATGCACGCTTTCATCCGCAGTGTCATTGCCGGAAAATTCGGAGCCGAAGCCGCAGAGAACGTGTCGATTCTGTATGGTGGCAGTTGCAAGCCCGGCAATGCCAGGGAAATCTTTGCAAAGCCGGACGTAGACGGCGGACTTATTGGTGGTGCTGCGCTCAATGTCGCAGACTTTAAGGGCATCATTGATGCTTGGAAATAAGAGATAGACCTGGCCGGACCGTTGTTTACCGCATCGGCAATGGGGAAAAGACGGTCCGGCTTCTTTTACAATAGTTCTATAAAAGAGGGAAACGTGATGAGATTCATTTTGCTTCCGGCACTGATTTTGTTGCTGCCGTTTACCGGTCGGGGACAACAGACCTTTACCGAGCACCTGAAGGAGCAGAAAGCGGGACAGGGAAAAGTGGTCATCGTACAGAATGCTGAAATAGAATCGTTGGTGAATGGGACGGGTAGAACTGTGACAACCGGGAAAAAAGGAAGCGAAGAACATCGGGCCTCTCATGTGTCGGGTCCGGCAAAGCATAAAAGCTATGAAGCCGGAATTGGGGGCACACGTCAGCGATACAAGGCGCAAGGCTACCGCATCCAGATATTTACCGGCGGAAACTCACGGACAGATAAACTTGAGGCGCAGAAGATGGAAAGGAAATGTCAGTCGGCTTTTCCCGAATTGTCTGTATATACTCATTTTGTGTCCCCCCGATGGATTTGCCGGGTAGGAGACTTCCGCACTCTGGAAGAAGCGCATAAATATGCCAGACTGATTCGTGCGGCCGGAATCTCGTATGAGGTAAGACCGGTGAAATGTACCGTATTGTTGGCACGTTGACCTGTTTTCGAATAGGTGTGCCGAGAGTACAAACAGAAAAAGAAATTATGAACGGAATAATAGAACCGGAATTGCAGGACTGTAACGACAAACTGGAGCAGCTGCGGTTTCATTATGGAAAAATACTTGAGTTGCTGGGAGAGGATGCGGGTCGTGAAGGCTTGATCAAAACCCCCGAGCGGGTAGGCAAGGCCATGTTGACCTTAACCCGAGGCTATGAAATGGATCCCGAAGCTGTCCTTAATTCGGCCAAGTTTAAGGAAGATTACAACCAGATGGTGATCGTAAAAAACATCAGTTTCTATTCACTTTGCGAGCACCACATGTTGCCATTTTATGGAAAAGCTCATGTGGCTTATATCCCGAATGGATATATTACCGGACTTTCCAAGATTGCCCGGGTGGTTGATATTTTCTCCCATAGGTTGCAGGTGCAGGAAAGGATGACCTTACAGATAAAGGAATCCATAGAGAGGGCGCTTCATCCGTTGGGAGTGATGGTTGTGGTGGAGGCGCGCCACATGTGCATGCAGATGCGCGGCGTTGAAAAAGACGGTGCCGTGACGACAACGAGCGATTTCTGCGGAGCCTTCAACCAGGCCAGAACCCGTGAAGAATTTCTGAAACTCATTTGTAACAATGCCTGAAAGACAGTGTGGATTCCATTGCTGAAAAAACTATGGCCGGACAATCTTTTCTTTTTTTCTGAAAAAACGGGAGAAAGAAGATCCAGTTGCGTTTTTTTTCGTAAATTTGCAGACGGTTATCCACAGAATGCGGCAGTAGCTCAGTCGGTAGAGCATCAGCTTCCCAAGCTGAGGGTCGCGGGTTCGAGCCCCGTTTGCCGCTCCAAACTTATTCCGGTATAGTTTTTATGGCTGTATTGTTAGTTGCAATCTTGGCTGTTGCATTTTGTATCATTGCAACAGAGAAAGTGAATCGTATCAATAAGGCCGCTGTAGCCATGTTCGCCGGTGTTTCTTGTTGGTTGCTGTATCTGGGGCATGGTACTTCATTCGTATTGTCGGAACATTCTGTAGCTTTTTTGTCCTACATTGCGGAACATACGGTAGGAGCGGATTCGGTAAAGGATTTCATTGCTCAAGATATATTCTTGAAGTATATGACTTTTTCAGCGGATATTGTCCTTTTTCTGTTGGGGACAACCGGTATTGTCGAAGTGCTGAATAACAATCATTGTTTTGACTTTATCCGTGAGTGGCTCGTCACACGTAGCCCGCGGCGTTTTTTATGGATGCTTTCAGGGCTTACGTTCCTTTTGTCGGCCAATCTTGACAATCTGACTACGGTCTGTCTGATGCTTTCCATCATGCACTCCATGATATCAGGCGATCGTCTGCGCATGGTTTTCGGCTCTGTCATTGTTCTGTCTGCCAGCTGTGGCGGTGCGTTTACCGTGATAGGAGATGTGTCGGGATTGATGCTATGGGAGAGAGGGCTGGTGACTCCGACAGTCTATGCCGCGCAGCTGGTTCTTCCTTGTTTTGTCGCATTGTTGACCGTAAACTTGCTGGTGGCGCGTAAACTGCCGGACAGACTGGAGTTTGTGAGCACCGCGGCTTTGCCTTATCGGGGAGATGACAGAATGCTGCCCCGAGTGCAGCGCATGTTGCTTCTGTTGGTCGGGATCGGCGGATTGTGGTTTATTCCTACTTTTCATAGGATAACGCATCTTCCTCCTTTTGTGGGAGCCTTGTGTGTGTTGTCCTTTCTTTGGGTGGTCAATGAACTGTGCAACCACTCTTTGCTCGGAAGTGACAAGATGGTGCGGAAACGTCACCCGATGGCCTTGCAGTACACAAATATACAGCATATTCTGTTTTTCATAGGAATCACCCTTTTGGTTGGTGCCGTGTGCGAGACCGGAGCCTTTCGGAATTTGGCCGAATGGAGCATCGGGCCGGCCGGAAGAATCTATGTGGGCAGCATAGGCCTGGGAGCGTTGTCCGCATTGGTCAACAACGTCTCGGCTATGGTTTCCGGAATATTCCTGTTGGATATCCCTGGAGAGATTTCGACCGGTGGTTCCGAATATGCAGTCAACGGAAATTTCTGGATGCTCCTGAGTTATTGTACGGCTATGGGGAGCGCCTTGCTGCCAATAGGAACGTTTGCCGGATTTTCACTGATGAGACTGGAGAATGTGACTATGGGCTGGTATCTCCGGAAAATGTCCGGAAAAGTGCTTGCCGGATGGATGGCAGGCTTGCTTTGTTTCTACCTATTGGCATTATAGTGAATATGGAGGTGACAAAAATAATAACAAAAAATAAACAGACACAATGGGAAAAATCAGATGCATCGGAGTCCTGACCTCCGGAGGTGACGCACCTGGAATGAACGCCGCCATCCGTTCGGTGACGCGTGCGGGAATATGCAACGGATATAAGGTTAAAGGGATCTATCGTGGATACGACGGTCTGATAAAAGGCGAGGTGAAGACCTTCACTACCGAAGACGTCAGCAACATCATACAGACCGGTGGAACCATTCTCCGTACCGCACGCAGCAAAGAGTTCGAGACACCTGCCGGCAGGAAGAAAGCTTTCGACACCTTGCAGCGAGAAGCTATCGATGCCCTGATTGTCATTGGGGGAAACGGCTCGCTTACAGGTGCCATGACCCTGGCAGAAGAGTACGATTATCCCTGTATAGGGCTGCCTGGAACCATTGACAACGACTTGTACGGAACGGATTCCACCATCGGATACGATACTACGTTGAACACTATCACCCAGTGTGTCGACAAGATACGCGATACCGCCACCTCGCATGAGCGCATCTTCTTTATTGAGGTTATGGGGCGCGATGCTGGATTCCTTGCCCAGAATAGCGCCATCGCCGCCGGAGCCGAAGTAGCCATCATCCCTGAAGACACCACCGGAAGTGACCAGCTTATCAAATTCATGGAGCGAGGCATCCGTAAAAGTAAGAAGAGCTGCATCGTCATCGTCTCCGAAAGCCCTGCCTGCGGAGCCATCTATTATGCAGACCGCGTACGCAAAGAATATCCCGGTTTTGACGTGCGTGTCTCCATTTTGGGCCATCTGCAGCGAGGCGGAAGCCCCTCTGCCCGAGACCGCATTCTGGCCAGCCAGGTAGGAGTTGGAGCCGTGCAGGCCCTTGTTCAGGGACAGCGTAATGTCATGGTAGGCGTCCGCAACAACGAAGTTGTGTACGTTCCTTTCATTGATGCCATAGGCAAACGTAAGATGATGGACAAGAACCTGATCAGAGTGCTTGACGAATTATCCATATAAATCCTTTTTTGTACAGCAGCAAAACTGAGAGCACGCATATACGCATGAAACGGGCGGAGCAGTAAATATATGGCTGTCCCGCCCGTTTCTTATTTTCCATAATGTATGGTGAAAGGTGATTTATGCGGACATAATACGCCCTATCTCCTTTAGCTCTTCATCTGTGAGCGGAGCACTTTCAACAGCCTTGAGGTTGTCAGCCAACTGCTCTGTGCTGCTTGCCCCCACGATGACCGAAGTCATTCCTGGCAGGTCTATCACCCACCGCAGCGCCAGCCGTGCCAGTGATTCGCCTCGCTTTTTTGCCAGTTCTTCCAGTTTCTTCAGTTGTCTGAGCAGCGAAGGTGTCAGTGTCTCTCTCGGGAGTGAAGCCTCACGTGACATGCGCGAACCAGCAGGAATTGCTCCGTTCAGATAGCGGTCAGTGAGTAATCCCTGTGCCAGCGGCGAGAAAGAGACAAAGCCACAGCCCTCCTCCCGTGCAGCGTCCAGCAGTCCCTCTGTCAGTGGAGCCTTATCCAGCAGGTTGACGCGTCCCTGAAGACACAGACAAGGCACGTCGCGGCGGTTCAGGTATTCGAATGCCGTCAAAGTGGCTTTCAGCGGCCATCGTGAAATGCCCACATAGAGCGTCTTGCCACTGCGTACCATATCCACTAATGCTTGAAGCGTTTCCTCCAGAGGAGTGGCTGGGTCGAACCGATGGATATAGAACAAGTCTACATAGTCTACATTCATGCGATGCAGACTCTGGTTCAGACTGGCCATGAGCGACTTCCGCGAGCCCCAGTTGCCATAAGGCCCCGGCCACATTTCATACCCCGCCTTTGTGGAAATGAAAAGTTCGTCCCGATAGGGCGCCAGAGAAGAGCGCATCAGTCGTCCCAGCATTGCTTCCGCTGCCCCCGGAGGTGGGCCGTAGTTGTTGGCCAGGTCAAAGTGGGTTACTCCATGATCAAAGGCAAAGTGAATCAGCCGGCGACACTCCTCCAATGGGCGCTCTCCGCCAAAGTTCTTCCACAGGCCCAGCGAGACAGCCGGCAATAGAATGCCTCGGTGTCCTGCCCGCCGATAGAAGGAATCCGTCTGTCCGTAGCGTGAGGGCGAGGCTTCGTAGGTTTCGTTTCGTGATATAGGCATACGTGTGTGATGTTTCTATATTGTGTATATGAAATTTACCCGTAAGGCAAAACAAAAATACGGAAAATTTGGAATATTTCTGTTTTCCTGTTGGCAAAAATCATGTCTGCTGGCATTGAATTTCCGTATAGAATTACAAATATCAGCGGCACAGGGAAACCGCCTCATTTGTCATTTATCTACATGGTGGCTCAAGCAAAGGAGATGACAATGAAATACAAATGAGAGAGATAGGCATGAAGACTCTTTTAAGAAATTATGGCGGAATATCCTGCCAACGCAGAATGAAGCTATTGGAGAAATATATCGTGTGGCATTATGAATGACGATTAGGACTAAATTATCGCATATAATGCCAGCCTGCTTTTTGCATATTAAGCCTCTTTTTCCATGTGGTGATAAAAAAAGAATTGATTGTCATCACGACAACCAATCTTCACTAACCTTAAATCTAATACCATGAAAAACAATGCAAATGTACGGACTTTGAAGGAAGTATGCAAGTTCCGGGGGTATGAATTTCTGTGTTTTAATAGAATTTTCATATCGAGGGGCCGGATTGTCATGTCGGGGTTACAGCATGGAATTCTTTGGGCCGGACAGAGGAGACTTATTCCAAATATATTCTGTATCTTTGCTGTCTCTATAGAATATAAGAGAGAAAAAGGTTTTACAGCATAAGAAAGGTCAGAAACATAGTGCGCGTTGCGGTGGGTCTCTTGTTGGGGGCCTACCTCTTCGTGTTGTTCTTTATTAATTTTTCCCCTTCGCGCCGTTTCCTGGCGGAGGAAGTGGCGGGCGTACTGTCGGATTGCCTTGGTACGGAAGTGTCGGTGGGCAACGTGGAGGTAGGGCTGTTCAACCGGTTGATCTTGCGCGATGTGTGCCTGAAGGATCGTGCGGGGGAGGATATGTTGCGTGCGGGTTATCTGTCAGCAAAGGTGGAGCTGCGGGGCCTGTTGCAGGGCGAGGTTGCTCTGCGGACAGTCGCGCTGCTTGACGCAGACGTGCGTTTGTATCAGAGCGTGGCAGATGCACCGGAAAATTTCCGGTTTGTTCTGGATGCTTTCTCCTCGAAGGAAAAAAAGGAAAAATCGGCCCTGAATTTACGTGTGGGTTCCATTATCTTGCGGCGGTGCAACCTGACGTATGACGCGCGCTATCTGCCCGAAACTCCGGGGCGCTTCAACACGGCCCATGTGGGTGTGAGAGGGCTGGAGGCAAACGTCAGTCTGAAGCGGCTGACAGCGGACAGCCTGAACCTGCGGGTGCGTTCGTTGGGCTTCAGGGAGAAATGCGGACTGGAGGTGAGGGACCTGTCATTGCGCTTGCGGGCGGGTCGTCGGGGGGGCGAGATCTCGGGGTTCGAGTTGTACCTGCCTGGCTCGCACCTGGCGGAAGAGGGGCTGACGGCAACGTATGATGCTAGAGGTGGTGTGGAGGCTTTTTGGCGTTCGCTGCGACTGGCGGGGAGGCTGACGGGGGCACGTGTGGATACGAGAGATATAGCTCCACTTTTGCCGCGTCTGGCGGGGATGGATCGGGTGGTGACGTTCTCGGCGGACTTCCGGGTGGGGCCGCGGCGTGTGGACCTGAGGCGCGTCAGTGTCAGGGAGCAGCGGGCAGGAATTGTTTTGGACGGTGACTGTTCGTTGCTACGCGAAGGCGGACGGGTGACGGGAGCAGACGGAGTTGTGAGAAGCCTGTGTGTGAAGACGGATTTCCTGACAGATATATTTGTTCATGTGTTCCGTGAGAAACAGCCTGAATTGCTGGCACGAGCGGGTGACCTGCGTTTCAAGGGACGGATGAGGTATGTGGCGAAGGGCCGCAGTGAGTTGAAGGGTAGGCTGGGGAGTGATGCCGGGGAGTTGATGGCCGTGGCGACCCATGAGGACGGTCGTGTATCGGTGCGTTTGAAGACGGACGGTTTTCTCCCCGTGGTTCTCTGGCCCGACCAGCCGAAACTGGGACCTGTAGCTTTCGATCTGAAGGGTGCCGCGGGCCTTTGTTCGGGAAAAATAGCTGAGGCCGAGGCGGCTGTGACGGTAAAGCGGCTGGAATATGGCGGATATGAATACAAGGATATGCAGGTGCAGGGAGACTGGAAGCGAAATGTGGCGGAATTGACGCTGCGGAGCAACGACTCCCATTTGAATCTGACGGCACGGGTAGAAGGACGTTTTGACGGAAGAAAACTCGGTGCGACCCGCCTTGTGGCAGAGGTGCGCAATCTGTCGCCGGCGATGTTGCATTGGACGGAGAAGTTCGGAAACTCCCGTTTTTCCGCCTCAGTGGATGCGGACATCCGCAGTTTTGATAGCCTGCATCCTGAGGGCACCCTCCGTGTGAGCGATTTCAATATGAAAAAGGAGAAAGATGCTTATCATTTGGATGAATTGCAACTTTCGATTGCTCAGGGAGGGAAGGGTAGTCGCGTGAGCCTGCGCAGCGATTTTGCCCATGCCGAAATGGAGGGTCCTTTATCCGTTACGGACTTGCGTGTTTGTCTGGACAATATGCTGGGACGCTCCCTACCCGGATGGAAGGAGGTGAAGGATAGCCGAGATTCATGGCGTTTTACGGCCCGTTTGAAAAAGACCGATTTTTTGAACGAACTGTTCGGAGTTCCTCTGAATCTGGAAGGACCTGTCGAGGCCGAGGGGACTCTGAGGGCGGATGGCGAGAGAAACTTCGTGACCGTTCGGACAGATGGGCTGGAATATGATGGGATGGCATTGCGCAAACTACGGTTATACCTGTCTGGAACAGGTTCGCAGACTTCTTTTCTCGCGCAGGTGGAGAAGAATATAGGGGGCACGGATATGAAATTCGTGCTGGATGCACGTACCCGGGAGGGAGAGTTGTTGACAGAGTTGGCGTGGGATGACGGACAGACGCACAAGTACTGTGGAAAGGTAAGCGCGCATACCGCAATAGGGAAACCGGCCCTTGGGGCAGAGAGGGTATTGGAGACGAGGATCATCCCCACTTCCGTGACGGTGAACGATTCTCTTTGGAGGGTGTCTTCCGGGAGTTTCTTTTTGGGGAAGGAAAAGCTGGAAATCAATGATTTTCAGCTGAGCCATAAAGACGAGTTCTTGGTGGTAGACGGCGGGTTGTCGCGCGATAGTAACGATTCGTTGGTGATAGATCTGAACAATATAGACGTGGAGTATATATTGAATCTGGTGGACTTCCATGCTGTAGACTTCTCGGGATATGCCACCGGAAAGTTCAAGTTGTCCAAGTCTCCGGACCGTCCGCTTTTTACGACCCGGCTCAATGTCTCCGGTTTCAAGTTCAATGATGCCTATTTGGGCGAAGCCGATATTCGCGGACGGTGGAATCGGGCCGAAAAACGGATAGAATTGGATGCTCTGATGAGGGAAGACGGGGTGGGAGAAACCCGTGTCAGCGGTTATGTATCGCCTTCTGCAAAGAAACTGGATCTGGACATCAGGAGCAAAAATACCAACTTGCGGTTCCTTCAAAGATATGTGGCCGACATCTTTTCTGGTCTGAAAGGACGGACCACAGGCCGCTGTCACCTTTTTGGCCCCTTCAAGCAGTTGGATTTCGAAGGACAGGAAAAGGCCGAGGTAAGTGCTCATTTGCTTTCCACGGGTGTGGAATACTCCCTGTCCGGAGGTAGTGTGGAAATAACTCCCGGCAGGTTCTCTTTTAAGGATTTCGATATCAAGGACAAAGGGAATGGAAGCGGACGTGTGAGCGGGTATCTGACGCATTCCCATTTGAGCGATCTCCGTTATCTTTTTGATGTCCGGGCCGATCGGCTTCTGGTATATGACAAGTCGCAAGAGGTGGGCATGCCCTTCTACTCGACCACCTACGGAACAGGAACCATGCGGCTGGAGGGCCGGCCCGGAGCGTTTAACGCAGACATCAACATACGTCCCGAAGCCCGTACCCAGTTTGTCTATACGATAGATACGCCGGATACATTCGGCGATGTGCAGCTTGTCAGTTTTGAGGACAAGACGCGTCGGTCGGCTGTCGGAACCGATGACGGCGAGGCGAAGCCTGATCCGAAAAAGGAGCCGCCGTCGTCAACCGATATCCGTTTGAACTTTCTGGTGGACATGAACCCAGATGCTACGCTGAAAGTTATCATGGACGAAAAATCCGGAGACAATATCGTAGTCAACGGACGGGGAACCATCCGTGCATCTTTCTACAACAAAGGACATTTTGAGATGTTCGGTACCTATACTGTAGAGCGGGGGACCTATAAGATGAGCATACAGGACCTGATTCGCAAGGATTTTGAGCTGGCTTCCGGCGGACGCATCGTTTTTGCCGGTGATCCTTTTGATGGGAATCTGGACCTGCGGGCCGTATATGTGGTCAACTCGGCATCCTTGAGCGATTTGAACATCGGGACGGGATTCAGTGAGAACACGGCTCGGGTCAACTGCATTCTGGACTTCAGTGGCAAGGTACATTCTCCCCAAGTTAGTTTCGATTTGGAGCTGCCCACAGTGAGCGATGATGAGGAGCAGATGGTGCGTAACCTGATCCGGACCGAGGAAGATATGAATATGCAGATTATCTATCTGTTGGGTGTGGGACGTTTCTATACTTATGACTATGGCAATACGGAGACGGCAACACGTCAGTCACAGTCTGCGGTCGCAATGAAATCATTCCTTTCCAATACGTTGAGCAGTCAGTTAAACAGCATCCTCTCGAATGCTATCGGTTCGTCCAACTGGACTTTCGGCACAAACCTCAGTACAGGTAGTGTGGGATGGAGCGATATGGAGGTGGACGGACTTTTGAGTGGAAGACTGCTCAACAATCGGTTGATTTTTAACGGAAATTTCGGTTATAGGGAACGTACGACTTCCTCAACGAATTTTGTAGGCGATTTTGATATCCGGTATTTGCTTACACCTAACGGAAGCGTAAGCCTTAAAGCCTATAGTGAGACCAATGACCGTTATTTCTCAAAGTCTTCCCTGACCACGCAGGGAGGAGGAATCATGTTGAAGCGTGACTTTTCCAATCTGAAGGATCTGTTCACGGTAAAGAAAAAGCGCAAGCGGAAAAAGGCGGAGACGGATATATCCCGCGATGGGCAATGAGAAATTGTGGCCGTTGGAGAAAGAAGAATGTGTACTTTTGTTCATGGTTATTGGATTTTTTAGATAGAAACAAGGATAACCGTTAAGGCTGAATTCCAGGCGAGGATTCCAGCCTTATTTTTGAAGCCTATGAAAAAGGTTTATCGGATTGTAGAGTCAACCAGCAAGTGCAACATTACAAAATATTTTTGAAAAAGACTTCGGTAGGTGTATAGAAATTGAGTTTTAGTCTTGGCCTTGCATTAATTTTGTTTCTCACGATCCTTATTTTTGCATCCGTAACAGAACTGATGTCTGTTCCTTTCGGTATGTACTGCCTTACCAGTTTGTTTTCGTTCTCCACCGCGCCTTTCTGCCAGGAGCTGTATGAGTCTGCAAAGAAGACAGGTACATTCAGCATTCTTGTTATCCACTCATGTTGCGCAAACTCGCTTCCATTGTCCGTTGTTATGGTTTTAAGCGCGTCTCCCTTATATGGCAAGAGCAGCCTCCAGCCAACCTTTGCCAGTGGCATGGCCTTTTTCCCGTGCGTGAGTTTTTCCATGAGCAGGAAGTTGGTACTTCTCTCCACAAGTGTCAGTATGGCATTGCCTGCCTTTGCTCTCGGGTTAAGTGCTTATACATAATTTGCAATACAAAAGTAATTAATCTGTCTGAGGGAGGCCGCGGTCTCCCTTTTTTATTTTTGTATTGCTGGCAACTCTTCGGGATTTCGGGTATTCAGAGAGCCTGATGGTATCTTTTGCCTTTTTCATGTTGTGGTGAAGAATAATTCTTGTGTCTGTTTAGAGGGAATCTCATGGATTTTATCTAAATTTGCATAATTATATACATTACTTTAAAACAAGACAATACAATAGGAACGATGGAATTAGCTAGCAAGTACAATCCGGAGGAAGTGGAAGGTAAATGGTACCGGTATTGGATGGACAATCGGTTGTTTAGTTCTAAACCCGACAATCGCGAGCCTTATACAGTGGTGATACCGCCTCCCAACGTAACGGGAATACTTCACATGGGCCACATGTTGAACGAGACGATTCAGGACATTTTGGTGCGTCGTGCCCGTATGGAAGGCAAGAATGCTTGCTGGGTTCCGGGAACAGACCATGCCTCAATTGCGACAGAGGCCAAAGTGGTGAACCGTTTGGCTGAGAAGGGCATAAAAAAGAGCGATCTGACGAGAGATGAGTTCCTGAAGCATGCGTGGGACTGGACGGAAGAACACGGAGGTATTATTCTGAAACAGTTGCAGCGCATAGGCGCTTCGTGCGATTGGGAACGGACGGCATTTACGATGGACGAAGAACGATCGAAAAGTGTGATCAAGGTTTTTGTGGATCTGTATGACAAAGGATTGATATATCGTGGTGTGCGAATGGTGAACTGGGATCCGAAAGCCCGGACCGCCCTTTCGGACGAAGAAGTTATCTATAAGGAAGAACATAGCAAATTGTACTATCTTCGCTACAAGGTGGAGGGAGATGCGGAAGGACGTTATGCCGTAGTGGCAACCACCCGTCCCGAAACCATTATGGGAGATACGGCCATGTGTATCAATCCGAACGATCCAAAAAACGAGTGGCTGAAAGGAAAGAAAGTGATAGTTCCGCTTGTAGGACGTGCCATCCCCGTGATAGAAGACGATTATGTGGATGTAGAGTTCGGTACGGGCTGTCTGAAAGTCACGCCGGCTCATGACGTAAACGACTATATGTTGGGCGAGAAACACAACTTGCAGAGCATAGACATATTCAATGACAACGGTACGCTTTCCGAGGCTGCCGGAATGTATGTGGGACAAGACCGCTTTGAGGTGCGCCGCCAAATAGAGAAAGATCTGGAGGCGGCCGGATTGCTGGAAAAGGTGGAGGCATATATCAATAAGGTGGGATGTTCGGAGCGTACGGGTGTTCCCATTGAGCCGAAACTGTCCATGCAGTGGTTCCTGAAAATGCGTCATTTTGCGGATCTGGCATTGCCTCCCGTTCTGAACGATGAAATTAAATTCTATCCGGCCAAGTATAAGAACACTTACCGTCATTGGCTGGAGAACATAAAGGACTGGTGTATTTCCCGCCAATTGTGGTGGGGCCATCGTATTCCGGCATATTATCTGCCGGAAGGAGGGTATGTCGTAGCGGAGTCTGCGGAAGAAGCCCTGCGCCTGGCCAAGGAAAAGAGTGGCAATCTGAATCTGACTGCCGAAGATCTGAGACAGGACGAGGATGCGCTTGATACATGGTTCTCTTCCTGGTTGTGGCCCATTTCTCTTTTCAAGGGGATCAATGAGCCGGGTAATGATGAATTCAACTATTATTATCCAACCTGCGATCTTGTGACGGGACCGGACATCATTTTCTTCTGGGTGGCCCGTATGATTATGGCCGGTTACGAATACACAGAAAAAATGCCTTTCCGCAATGTGTATTTCACCGGTATCGTGCGTGATAAACTGGGACGCAAGATGTCCAAGCAATTGGGAAATTCTCCGGATCCGCTCCAGCTGATCGATAAGTTCGGAGCCGATGGAGTACGTATGGGAATGATGCTGTCTGCTCCGGCGGGAAATGACATCTTGTTTGACGAGAACTTGTGTGAGCAGGGACGGAATTTCTGCAACAAGATATGGAATGCTTTCCGGCTGGTACAGGGATGGGAAAACAGTGTCGATATACCTCAGCCCGAGATGGCGCGTATCGCGATAGAATGGTTCGGCGCGCAATTGCGGAAAAGTGCGGCGGAAATAGCGGACCTGTTCAAGAAGTACCGTTTGAGCGAGGCCTTGATGGAAGTGTACAGGTTGTTCTGGGACGAGTTCTCGGGCTGGTATCTTGAAATGATAAAACCGGCATACGGACAGCCTATAGATAAGGCAACTTACAAGGTGACGCTCGGTTACTTTAATGATCTGTTGCATTTGCTTCATCCGTTTATGCCTTTTATCACGGAAGAACTTTGGCAACATCTCTATGAACGCAAGGAGGGAGAGAGCATCATGGTAAGTCCGCAGGACATAAAGGCTCCGCAGGACGGTGATGTCAGACTGATCGAGGATATGGAGTTCGTAAAGGACATCATAAGTGGCGTGCGGTCTGTGCGCAACTCAAAGAACATACCTCCGAAAGAAAAGCTCGAAGTGCAGATCGTAGGCGGTAATCCGGTTGCTGCGTATGATTGTGTTGTTACCAAAATGGCCAATGTGGGCAGTTTGGTTTCTGTAACCTCCAAGAGCGCAGGTGTGTCTTCCTTTATTGTCGGAACGACGGAATATGCCGTCTTGCTGGATAAACTGATTGATGTGGATGCGGAAATTGAAAAGGCGGAAGCGGAATTGGTGCGTCTGAACGGTTTTTTAGCAGGTATTGACAAGAAACTCTTGAACGAGCGTTTTGTTTCCAACGCCCCTGCTGAGGTGGTGAATCTTGAACGCAAGAAGAAGGAAGATACGGAAACCAAAATTGCCGTGTTGAAGGCAACACTTGACAATCTGAGGAAATAATCTCCAAATTCAATATTATATGAAAAAAAGAAGTTTTATCGTAGGTGTTATGGTGCTGGCTTCGTCATTCCTTCCACAGGCAGTGATGTATGCCGACAACGTGTATTCCATTTACCCTGTGCCTCAGCAGCAGGTGGCGGTGGATGGTTCCACGAAAATAAGCAAGCAGGTTAATATCATAGCCGAGAGCGGCATTGACGAGGTAACCCGGCAGCGTGTCCTCGGAGTATTGGAAGATCACGGGCTGACGGGAACATTTTCTGATTCTCCGTCGGCAGATCTTGCCAATATCTATCTGGGTATAAACGGCTCTGGCGGGACCGCTGATATTGAGGCCACGGCTTTAGGCTTGAGCCGGGAAGTTTTTTCCAGACAGGGCAAGTATGATCGTCATTGTGTGGCTCTGACAGATAAAAACGGATGGGCGCAGATCCTGATTCTCGGTGAGCATACCGATGCTACATTTTTCGGTCTGGCTTCGCTGGAGCAAATGTTAGATACGGATCCGAATGCATTGTCCTGTGTTATCATTTACGATTATGCCGATCAGCAGAGCCGTGGTATCGTAGAGGGTTACTATGGGTATCCGTATACCGTCAGTGTGAAGAAGGATCTCATGAAATTCATGATGCGTCATAAAATGAACACTTATCTTTATGGTGCAAAGAGTGATCCCTATCATTCCCAATATTGGACACAAGCATACCCGACTTCTCTGACTGCCCAGCAGGAGAAAAACGGTTGGCTTTCTCAGGATATGGTGAGGGACATCACAAAAACATCGGCTTCCACGAAGGTGAACTTCATCTGGGCGATTCATCCGGGAAATGATTTTCTGGGCAGTTCATCGGTGGTAAGCAATATCATGGGTAAATTTGACAAGATGTATCAGTTGGGCGTTCGTCAGTTCGCTGTTTTTGTGGACGATGTTGGCATTCCAAACACTGCGGAGAAATATAAGCTCAATGCGGACAGAGTTACCGAAATACAGCACGAACTGGAGCGGAAATACAATGCTTCCGGCGCGGTGCCTGCAGATACGGTAAAGCCGTTGCATTTCGTGCCTCAGATCTATTGCTCGAACTTCTCCAGTGGTGCGGCACAGCGCGAGGCTTTCTTTAGCGCTCTTGCCACTACTCCCGCTTCGGTTACGGTTTATACGACGGGATGGGGAGTATGGAGTGTACCCAACTCTTCAGATCTGTATGAGGTGAAACAGTACTTGAACAGGAATGTAGGCTGGTGGTGGAACTATCCCTGCAATGACAATGCAGACGGACAGATATACCCGATGGATACCTATTCGAATTTCTATGACATGCCTGCCGTGAACAGCAATGCCACTTTGCCGACTGTTCTTGAAAACGGTTGCGGTATTGTCAGCAATCCCATGCAGCAGGGAGAAATTTCCAAGACTCCGCTTTTCAGTGTGGCCAATTATGCCTGGAATACAGGTGCCTTTAATAATAAGAGTAGCTGGGAAGCCTCTTTCCCGGCTATTGTGGGAAAAGAAAGGGCAGATGCATACAAAACGCTGGCTGAATACCTGCGTTATAATGACCCCTCAGAGTTGAACAGCCTGATCAATACGTATAAGGCAAGTCTGACCGGAAATATGCCGGTTCCCGAAAAATTGAAAGAGAAAATGACCGGCATCCTGAGCGCATGTTCGGTTCTTGAGGAGTTGAAGGAATCTTCGTCGGAAAGCGACCGGTTGCTTTACGCGGACTTGTCTCCCTGGTTGCTAAAGCTGAAACAGATGGCGACTTCCGTAAATATTCTTTTGGATGTTGCTTCTATGAGCAATGTTGACGAGGCAAAGTGGAGCACATATATACAGCAGATCAAGGATGTGGATGGTCTTGAGACGGAGGAGGCCTATAAGGCATACGCTCTCGAAGGCATGGGTAATGGCATTTCCGTTTCCGTGCGTCCTTCACAGCCCTCCAACCGGTATCTTTATCCTTTTGTCACCTACATGAAAGAGAATGCGCTGAATGGCTATTTTATTTCTGAAGCTCAGACAAAAGCCACTAGATTCTCGAACAAGGAAAATTCCAAAGGCAACATGCTCACTTCTAAGGGTGTCGTTTCGTTGAGTGGTACCAACACGCTGGAAAAAGGTGAATATGTGGGAATTGCTCTTCCTCAGCCTATGTTGCTGGCGGCCGTTGAGATTTCGGATACTTTGGCCGCCAACCATCAGATATTGTACTCCGATAACGGAAAGACCTGGACTGTCTTTACCGATAAGGAGACACTCTTGTCCGCTTATGTCAAGTATATCTGTGTGAAAAATGAGCGGGAGGCAGCCGTGTCCGTCCGTCTTAACCGTAACGTGCTTAATCTTACGTTGCCCGTCGAGACGGAAATCGGCAGTACGACGATTCCCGAAGGTGCCGTATGGAACAACCATAACAAGGATTACATGACCGACGGAAACTATTCTACATTCACATGCCTGAATCGGAACCAGCAGACGGGTGACTCATATACGGTTCGGCTTGCAGCAATGACAAAAATTGAGGATGTGCGCATCTGCATGGGGACAACGAACGGTGACTATATGAATGTGGGTAATGTTGAAGTTTCCGCAGACGGGAAAAGCTGGAAAAAACTCGTGGTGAAAGGAACCGCCAATCAGACGGATTTTCGAATGAGCAATCCGGCTGTTGTCAAATATTCCAATGAAATGTCATATTGCGATTTCAGAGGAGATGGGGTAGAGGCCCAGTATGTACGTCTTTATCTGAAAGAAGCCAACACCAGTAAATGGTTGCGTCTGTATGAAATCGAGGTCAATAAGCAGAGCTATAAGAATAAGTTCAAGCCTGTCTGCATAGATGCAGATGGTAATGCCATTGAGAAGCTGAATGACGGTAAAGGATATACCGGTCTTGGCGAAGTGAAGAAGTCTATCTGCTATAATTTCCAGCAAAACCATTTGTTGAAGGGTGTGGAAATTTATCAGAATATTCAGAGCAGTGATGCACGGGCTTCTGTCAAGATTTCTACGGATGGCAGCAATTGGGAGGAGATCACGACTTTGTCGGGCGACAGACAGCTGATTGACATGTCGGCCCACCCCGATGCTATAGCCATGTTGATTGAGTGGACTGGACAGACTCCTCAAATTTACGAGATAGTGGAAATCGCGGACGAAACAAAAAGCCCGGAAGTGACTAAAATAGAGCAGATCTCCTCTGATAATGCTGAGACTTCCCTGACCGTTTCCGATGGGAAACTGATGCTGGAGAGTGTTGCGGGGCTTTCCCGTGTACAGGTTTTCACTGCAGCGGGTCGTTTGGTAATGCAGCAAGAACTGGTTGGAATACACAAGACGGTTCTTCCGACGGTAAGTTGTTCGAACCAGGTTCTGATTGTCAGGGTTAAACTTGACAATGGAAAGGAAGCAAGCTATAAACTTACAGTCAAATGATGTAGTCGAATCCTTTGCCACGCAAACACAAAGTGCCTTCAGCTTCAACTGAAGGCACTTTATGTTTATCGTTGCGGACTGTTTCAGCTTTGCCTGTTTCCTGCTTCTGGCTTCCCAGCCCGATGTCTTTTATTCCGTTCGTGTTGCATGTAGTCTTGCTTGTATATCCATGGAAGCCAATTCTATGACACGGTCCATATTCAGGTCAAGTGCTTTGGCAAGGCGTGCTCCATAGTCTCGGTCTGCCAGATAACAATGGGCTGCGTGCCGATATTTGATGTTTTTTGTGGCAGGTCCGATGTCGGTGCTCGTGTTGGATATGAGCTGACGGCGCTGATCTTCATTCATAAGTCTGTAGAGCGCTCCCGGCTGGGCGAAACAGTTGTCGGAAGGGTCATCGTACGGATCATAGTATCCGGCTTTTCCGTTTCCTTCAGGTATAGGCTGTGCAAATTCCGGTTGAGGTTCCCATTCCCCTTTGCTGTTCGGATAATAGCCGGTGGTTGCTCCGGCATTGCCGTCTACACGCATCATTCCGTCCCGGTGATAGCTGTGCACAGGACAACGGGCGCGGTTCACCGGAATCTGGTCATGATTCACACCAAGACGGTAACGCTGGGCATCTCCGTAAGAGAAAAGGCGGCCTTGTAATAATTTGTCGGGTGAAAAACCTATACCCGGTACGATGTGGGTGGGAGAGAAAGCCGCTTGTTCCACATCGGCGAAATAATTTTCAGGATTGCGGTTCAGCTCCAGAACTCCTACTTCTATCAGAGGATATTCCTTGTGGCTCCATACTTTAGTGATGTCGAAAGGGTTTTCTTTATGCTGCTGTGCTTGTTCTTCCGTCATGATCTGGAAGTAAAGGGTCCAACGCGGGAAATCTTTTCTTTCGATGGCCTCGAACAGATCGCGTCCATGGCTTTCCCTGTCTTTTGCGATAATTGCGGAGGCCTCATCGTCCGTCAGGTTTTTTATACCCTGTTGCGTCCGGAAGTGAAATTTTGCCCAAACACGCTTATTCTCTTTATTGATAAGACTGTATGTGTGGCTTCCGAATCCGTGCATGTGGCGGTAGGAAGCGGGGATGCCCCGGTCGGACATGACAATCGTAACCTGATGCAGGGCTTCGGGAAGCATTGTCCAGAAATCCCAGTTGTTTTGTTTGGATCTCAAATTGCTTTTGGGGTCTCGCTTGATGGCATGGTTCAAGTCGGGGAACTGCAACGGGTCGCGGATAAAGAATACAGGGGTGTTATTGCCCACCATATCCCAGTTTCCTTCCTCCGTATAGAATTTCAAGGCGAAGCCTCTGATGTCACGCTCGGCATCGGCTGCTCCTCGTTCACCTGCTACGGTAGAAAAACGCGCAAAGACTTCTGTCTGTTTTCCTACTTCTGCGAAAAGGGCGGCACGGGTGTATTGTGTCACGTCCTGCGTTACGGTAAATGTGCCGAATGCCCCGCTGCCTTTGGCGTGCATACGGCGTTCGGGAATTACTTCACGGTCAAAATGTGCCAGTTTTTCCATGAGCCAGACATCTTGCATTGTTACAGGACCTTGCGGACCGGCTGTTTGCGTCACACGGTGGTGAGTTACTGGAGCACCTACTTCAGTTGTCAGTTTTTTCTTTTCCATATATGATCATAGTTTTGCGTTAGTCTCATCTGCTCCGTATAAGGGAACTGATATGAGTGAGAGCAAATTTAGTTACAAATATATGGCGGGCAAAATGTTATATTGTTTTTTAAGCAAATACATAATCTCTTAAGATTATCATACGGCGGGTATATGTTGTATGTTGATAATCTTTCTTTTATGAATTTTTTTTAAGTACGAACTATATTAAAATCCAAATAAAATGAGGCAAAAATTACATCCACCTTAGATTATTTGAGAATAGTCATGCCTCCGTCCGCTCTTGGGGGCGGTTTAGGCCGCCCCCGCCGC
>Ga0209064_1002328_pt1 | contig 21960 bp, 17 predicted proteins | sample Inofromicrocosms_FD_187498 | JGI IMG/M metagenome (GOLD analysis project Ga0209064, IMG submission 187498) | Mouse cecum microbial communities from Vienna, Austria - Inoculum for glucosamine and mucus D2O microcosms (SPAdes) (version 2) | ecosystem: Host-associated > Mammals > Digestive system >... | reverse complement strand
AGCGGCCAAAGATTTCAAACGCAGTCGGAGATCCCGCATCCTTTCTTAGCGCTCGGTGCTGGGGCCCCTCTGGTCTTTTTGTAGGTATAGCAAAAAACTCGACCCCTTTCCCTGCGCCGACTTCACCTTAATATACCCTCCCTGCGCCCTAGCAATCTCCCTCGCCAAAAATAATCCTATCCCTACCCCATCTTCTCCTCCGGATGCCTCCGCACGGTAAAACCTTCCAAAAATTTTCCCCTGCTCCTCCTCCTTAATCCCTATCCCATTGTCCCTCACCTCAATACACACAAACATCTCATACTCCCTCGCCGCTACCTCTACCCATCCGCCTCCAGGGGTGTACTTGAGCGCGTTGTCCACCAGATTGTAAAGGGCCTCTTCTGTCCATTTGGGATCGAATAACGCCCATGCCTTGCTCCCTTGCACGCTGAACGCAAGCCCCTTGCCCTCCGCCTTTGGCCTCGCCTGCCGCTCCACCGCTTCTATCAGCTCATCCAGCCTTCCCCGCCGGGGCCTCACCTGAATAATCCCTGTCTCCAGCCTGGAAAGATTGATCAGTGATACGATCAAAAATTGCAACTTCTCCGCCTGTTTGCATATTTCTTTCACCGCCGGTCGGCAGTCCTCCGGAAGCTCGCTTTCCCCCAGCAGCTGGGAGTACAGCAGCAGATTGGAAATCGGCGTTTTGGTCTGGTGGGAGATATCCGCAATCAGCTCCTTGATCTTGTCCCGCTCCGCCGAAAGTCGCCGGGCCGACAAAGCACTGTTCTTTAAAAAGCGGGAGAGCTTCTGCTCCACCGCCGATTCCATGCTTTCATCAAACTGCTTTTCCTGAAAATCGCCGCCGATGGCCCGGTCCAGCATATCCATCAGCCGCTTCATCAGCCGCTTCATGCGCCACCGGCCGATACCCCAGCAGATAAGCGCCGAACCGGCCGCGCCTATGCCGGTGAAAAGAAGATTTTTCACGAATCCGCCGTCCATGTATACCCCACCCCGTAAACTGTTTTGATTTTACCGGCGGCGTTCAGCTTATCCCGCAGGCGTTTGACCGCCACCGAAAGGGCGTTTTCATCTACAAATTCCCCCGCGTCGGACCAAACCCGGTCCATCAGCAGCTCCCTGGGTACGGTGCGTCCCCGGTTTTCCACCAGCAGACGGAGCAGCTTCTGCTCTGTTTTGCTCAGCTCCAGGGGCTGGTTCAGATATTCAAATCGCAGATTGTCAAAGTCGAAGACATACCCATCCAGGTCATAGCGATTCTGGCTGTGGCTGCGGCGGAGCTGGGTTTCCACCCTTGCACGGAGGATTGCCAGGCTGAATGGTTTGGTAATATAGTCGTCCGCCCCCAGCTCCAGGCCGGTGACGACGTCCATTTCCAGGTCGTTGGCGGTCAGGAGGATGACGGGGGTGGAGGTCTGGCGGCGGAGGGAAGTCAGGAAATCCAATCCGCTGCCGTCGGGTAGGTTGATATCGAGGATAATCAGGTCATAGGCGGAGCTGCCGAGTCGGGCTGAGGCCTCTGCCAGATCATATACGCTGTGAATTTCTTTATCGGGACCCTTCAAGGCCAGGGAGATACCGCGGTTGAGGGGCTGATCGTCTTCTACAATTAGAATGCGGTGCAAAACGAAAACCTCCTTTGGATGCCATTGCAGAAATAATACCATTTTTAAAAAAAGCTGTCAACCATAAGAAAAATCAAAGATTCACTCCCTCAAAAAACTTGACTTTGCCTTTCCGCGCAGTTATACTTTGAATGGAAGCAAAGCTTCCATAAAATGAGAAAAGCTTTTCATCACATCAAAAAAGACAGGAGAATTGCAGATGATTTCAAAAGAGATTTGTGAGCGTGTACTGCAAAAGGCCTCCTCCACCGGCGCGGACTATGCCGAGCTCTTTGCGGAAAACACCCTCAACCACGCCGTCAACCTGGTGGGCGGCAAGGTGGATTCGGTGCATGACTCCCAGATTGCCGGCGCTGCCGTGCGGGTGTTTCTGGGACTGCGCAGCGTAATGGCCACCACGGTGGACACCACCGAGTCCGGCCTGCTGCGCTGCGCCCAGCGCGCCGCCGAGGCCCTGGCCGAGGGCAAGGCGGAGATATCCATCAGCCTGCGGGAGCGGCTGTTCGGGGATATTCATCCCATCCGCATCGTCCCCGCCAGCGTAGCCAACGCCGACAAGGCTGCCCTGCTCAAGGATGCCTGTTCCGCCGCCAGCGAGTATGACGCCGCCGTGGTCCAGGTGACAGGCACCCTGCTGGATGTAGACCGCCGGATTCTGGTTGCTACCAGCGAGGGGCTGTGGACCCAGGACAGGCAGATCCGCACACGGATGATGGTCAGCGCCGTGGCTGAGGTCAACGGGGAGACCCAAACCGGCGGCTGCCGCCCAGGGGCCCGCACCGGTATGGAGCTGTTTGAAAAGGTGGACCCCCGCGCCATCGGGCGGGAGGCCGCCCGTCAGGCTGTCACTATGGCCGGGGCCGGTTACTGCCCCGCCGGGGTGATGCCGGTGGCTATCGGCAACGGCTTCGGCGGCGTCATCTTCCACGAGGCCTGCGGACATTCCCTGGAGGCCACCGGCGTGGCCTACGGTAACAGCCAGTTCTGCGACAAGCTGGACCAAAAGATTGCCCACGAAAAGGTCACTGCCATTGACGACGGCACCATCCCCAACGACTGGGGCTCCATCAACATCGACGACGAGGGCACCCCCGCCCGGCGCAATGTGCTGATTGAAAAGGGTGTTCTGAAAACCTATATGATTGACAAGTTCAACGGCCGCCGCATGGGCATGGCCTCCACCGGCAGCGCCCGCCGGCAAGATTTCAGCTTTGTCCCCACCTCCCGCATGACCAACACCTTCCTGGCCCCCGGCAGCGATAAGGAAGAGGACATCATCGCCTCCATCGAGTACGGGCTGTACGCCAAGGAGATGGGCGGCGGTTCGGTCAACCCGGTCACCGGCGAGTTTAACTTTGCCGTCAACGAGGGCTATATCATCCGGGGCGGCAAGGTCTGCGAGCCGGTCCGCGGGGCCAGCTTGGTGGGCAAGGGCTCCGACGTTATCCAGAAGATTGACATGGTAAGCGATAACCTGCTCTGCGGTCAGGGTATGTGCGGTTCGTCCAGCGGCTCCATCCCCACCAACGTGGGGCAGCCGCTTATCCGCGTTTCGTCCATCACCGTGGGCGGCAGATAACAGACAAAGGAGGTTTTTTAACAAATGGACTTTCAGACTTTCCGTCAGTTTGTGGCCGATGAGGCTGCCAAGCTGCATATTGAAGAGTACGAGCTGTATTATCAGCTGGAGGAAAGCACCTCTGTATCTGTTTTCCGTCATGAGGTCAACCGGTTTTCCGATTCCGGGGAGGGCGGCGTCTGCCTGCGCTGCCTGATAAACGGCAAGATGGGCTATGCCTCCACCCAGCTTTTGAGCGAGGAGAGCGCCCGCGCCCTGGTGCGCCGCGCCGCCGACAATGCCTCGGTGCTGGAGAGCTCCGAGCCGGAATTTTTGGTGGAGGCCGGACAGAGCTACCAGACCGCAGCGGTCAGCACCTCACCCATACCTGCCGCCGATGTTCTGCGCAAAACCGCCCTGGCCGGGCAGGATGCCCTTTACGCCCAGTCCGGCGTGGTTGACGGCAGCAGAACGGAAGCCTTTGCCGAGCATATCCACATCGCCATCCACAATTCCCGCGGTCTGGACCTGCGGTATGAGAACACTGTCTCCGGGGCCTTCCTGGCCGCCGTTGTCAGCAACGGAGAGGAAAAGGCCAACAGCTTCAAAAGCTGTCTGGGAGCGCTGGAGCAGCTGGATCTGGCCGGTACCGCCAAAGAGGCTGCCGATACTGCCCGCGCCACTCTGGGCGCGGGGATAGCTCCCACAGGGGCCATGCCGGTGGTGTTCTCTCCCAAGGCCATGTCACAGCTGCTGGGTACCTATGCGGGGGTGTTCTCCGCCGAAAATGTGCAGAAGGGCCTTTCTCTGCTCAAGGACAAGGAGGGGGAGACCATCGCCGCCCCGTCCGTCACCCTGGTGGACGACCCCTTCTACAAGGACAGTGCCATGCCCATTCCCTTTGACGGGGAGGGGAGCCCCACCCGGTGCAAAAAGGTCATCGAAAACGGTGTGCTGAACACGCTGCTGTACAACCTTAGCACCGCGGCAGCAGCCGGAAAGGCCACTACCGGCAATGCCTCCAAGTCCAGCTATGACTCCAAGGTAGGAATCCGCCCCTTCACCATGTACCTGGAAAAGGGCGAACTGACCCAGGAGCAGCTGCTGGAAAAGGCGCAGAACGGGGTGCTCATCGACTCCCTGGGGGGGCTCCATGCGGGGGCCAACACCATCAGCGGCGACTTTTCGCTGCAAAGCTCCGGCTTTTTGATTGAAAAGGGCAAAAAGGCCGCGCCGGTGCGCTCCTTTACCGTGGCGGGCAACTTCTTCAGCCTGCTGAGGGGGATTGCCGCCGTTGCCGATGATCCTCAGCCGCCCACCTCTCCTTCCTTTACCGCCTTTGTCAGCCCCAGCGTGTTGGTTGAGGGATTGACCATCGCGGGGAAATAGCACACAGCATAGGCCCATTGTGAAAAACGGCGTATGGTCATCCACCGGTGACAATACGCCGTTTTTGTTTTCGCCTTGTTCCGGCGGGGAAATCTCCGCTATTCCGCCTGCCGCAGCCGTTCCACAATGGACTGCTTTGCCACAGACTTGTAAACCGCCAGCGGGATGAGTACGCCCATCACCAGGAACACCGGGGCAACCCACAGAACCGGAAGGATGGTAAACCGGTAGGTGAAGAACCAGAATATCCCCTCGGCCACACCCTTCAAAAGGCCGCTCATCCCCAGAGAAAGGATAAGGGAGAGCAAAACCGAAATCCCGGCGTAGGCGATTCCCTCCCAAACCAGCATGGCCTTCAGCTGCTTCCCGGTCATGCCGATGGATTGCAGTACCGCAAATTCCCGCCTCCGGGCCAGGATGGAGGTCAGCACCGCGTTGAGGAAATTCAGCACGCCGACAATCCCGATAATGCCGCTGAGCACACCGCCGACCATCAGGAACATTTTCTGCATCCCGGTAAACTCGCTGACATACTGGTCCTTGGATTCATAATCAAAGGTCACTTCGACGCTTTCAGTGTAATCCTTCAAAAATCTGTCCATATCTTCCAGCTTTTCAGGAGCGGCATCAAAGACAAAGGACATCAGGTAGGTATTGCTGTCATCTCTTTTCAGGGTTTCGGCAGGCAGGACATAGCTGTCTCCCCCGCCAAAACGGTGGCTGAGTGCATAGGGGACTGTCGCAACAGCGGCAACCGTGTAGGTGACATCCCTGTATTTTGTGGGATTTATGGGCCAAACTTCCTCCATCGCCTTTTCCCATGCTGCGGTATCTTCACGCTCTATCACTTTTCCTGTAATCTGGTCAATAAAGTTGAAATCATCCACATAGCGGATTGTCACCTGATCCCCGACCTTTGCCCAGTAGGAGCTTTCATCCGGCTTGGTAAAGTCGTCTGTGTCCGGGACAGCGACGATATAGTTCCCGGACGGATCCTTCAGTTTTTCAATATCCCCATCAAGGATATCCAGGAGGCTTAACGGGAAATCGTCCATACCAAGGAGCCTTACCTTGTTATCCAGCATGAATTCGTTATTGGGATAAATAGCATGAGCCCGCACATTTTCCTTATAGCTCTCTGATAAATATCTGTAAAGCTCTTCAAAATGATCTATGGGCATATGCTCATAGCAGGAGCCATTGGTGTAAACATGGCCGGATTTGCCAATTCCCTGCTGTTTAATAGGTTCCAGGACATCTTCCGGGACAGGCTCGATCCCGGTAAACTGGAAGTAGCGGGCTCCGGCGAAAATAAAATCAGCGGATACCCAGCGCTTCAGGTATTTGTCCATGTCAAATCCGTTTATAAAGGTGACAACGGTATTGAGCAGGATCACCGACAGGGACAGGGACAGGATGGTGACAAAGGTTTTCCCTTTGGAACGCCCCAGGTTGGAAAACGCCATTTTCTGCACCTTGCCGCCGTCCAAGCCCTTTTTGCTTTTGGAGGAACTGGAAGAACCCTCGGAATAGCGGAGCGCCTCCACCGGGGAAACCCTGGCGGCAAGTCTTCCGGGACGGGAGCAGGAAAGATGGATAGTAATCAAGGCAAACAGGGCTGCTCCTATAAAGATAATGGGGTTAAACTGTGCAGAGACAATATTCATAGCGGAATCGCTGATGTTTCGTATAATAATAGGGGCCAGCCTGCCGCCTAAAATCCATCCTAAAAGCAGCCCAATAGGGATGCCAAAGAGGGAGAGGGTGTATGCCTGCCGCCGGATCATGGATTTAATCTGCTTCCCAGTCGTGCCGATGGTTTTCAGCAGGCCGTAAAAGCGGATATCATTGGTAACAGAGATTTGGAACACATTATAAATAATCAGGTATCCGGTGAAGATAATCAGCAGCAGGATCCCGCTTACTCCCAGAACTGTCGTAGGATCCAAGGCGTTGGAGAGCTGCGCTCCTGAATACCCCCAGTTGATCCCGGTTGAAATATAGTTGTCCCGGTTGGGGCTTTCGTCCTGCCAGCCATTGGCAGCAAGAACTTTGTCTACATCATCCTGGATATGCAGGGAGCTGGAGAACATCACGTCCAGATTCCATTTTCCGGTCATGTCTGTGGTGATGTCCATGCTAATATAATCTTTTAAAACCTCGTCCGCATAGCTCCGGGATGTAACAATATGGCTTGCAATGCAGGCCGGGTCGTGTTCCCACCAGCCGGACAGGACAAATTCCCCTGTCACCTTCTGGCGGGAATGGGTTCCGGTGCCCAGTTCATAGGTAAGGGGAACCTTTGCGCCGATCTCCGGCTCAATCCCCAAAAGTTTCAACACCCTGGTGTCAGTGGCGATCTGGTTGGTTCCCTCCTGGGGGAGCGTCCCATGCTCCGGGACACAGAAGTAAAGCTCCGCCTCCTTGGGGTCCATATAGCTTACCTCCACATGGGCCTTGAGAAAGGGCGGCTCCGCCGCGGGCATACCGAGAAACAGCCGCATTCCGTATTCCTCAATGCTGGGATGCTGGGAAAGGACAGCCGCTTGTTCCTCGGAAACGCTTTTAAAGGAAGCATGGGCCTTGCCCCCCGCTTGGCGGAAGTTGGACATCTGGATGGCCTCGTTCAAGGCCAGCGCAATGGTGAACAGGCTTGTGAACAATATGGTGGTCAGGGCTATGGCGATGACAGCAATGATATTGCGGCTTTTGGCGGCGGAAAGGCTGCGAATGGACAGCCGCCGGATACAGCCCCGGTTGGACACCTGAATCATTTTGCCTCACCTCCTGACAATCTGCCCGTCCTCAATGCGGACGATGCGGTCCGCCAGCTGGGCAATTTCCTCGTTGTGGGTGATCATGACAATGGTCTGGCCGAACTTCTGGCTGGTGACCTTTAACAGGCTGAGGACATCCTGGCTGGTTTTGGAGTCCAGGTTGCCGGTGGGTTCGTCGGCCAGGATGATGGCGGGCTTGGTGGAAAGGGCGCGGGCGATTGCCACCCGCTGCTGCTGGCCGCCGGAAAGGTTGTTGGGCAGGCTGTGGAGCTTGGATTCCAGCCCCAGGGTTTCCACAATGTCCCGGATAAAGGCTTCGTCCAGCCGTCCGCCGTCCAACTTAATGGGCAGGGCGATGTTTTCATAGACGTTGAGCACCGGAACCAGGTTGTAGTTCTGGAACACAAAGCCGATTTTCCGGCGGCGGAAGATGGTAAGGGCTTCATCCCGCATGGCAAACAGCTCCATGCCCTCCACCATCACTGAACCGGAGGTGGGCCGGTCCAATCCGCCCAGCATATGCAGCAGGGTGGACTTGCCTGAGCCGGAGGTCCCCACTACCGCCACAAACTCCCCCTGCTCTACATCCAGGTTTACCCCATCCAAGGCCTTGACGGTGGTATCGCCGGAGCCGTAGTATTTCTTCAGGTCTTTGGTTTCCAATATGGTCATAAAAAATTCCTCCTGTGTATTGCTTCCCCTTTGGGAGCGATTTTATGATAACACGGCAATCTTTCCAGAGGGTTTCACAAATCTAACAGTTTTGAAAGAATTCAAAAATCCACCAAAGAATAGAGGGACAATTTCGATGAAGTATGCTATAATGGAAGCGGAACAGGTGAAAGATAGGAAATAGCAGAACAAAGATGAGTGTGCCAGACCTGGTTGTGCTGGATGTACATACCCAGGTCTTTGTGGAGAATCTTATCAACCGCTCGGTCAGGCTGGATATTCTGGCCACCGACAGCGAGGGGCGGAAGTTCAACATTGAAATTCAGCGGGCGGACAAGGGTGCGGGCCGCAAACGGGCAAGGTACAACTCCAGCATGATGGATGCCGGGCTTCTGGAAAAGGGCACAGATTTCGACGATCTGCCGGAAACCTATGTTATATTTATCACCGAAAGGGACGTGCTGGGCCAGGGAAAGGCGGTTTATCAGATCGAGCGGTGTATTCTGGGGACGGGCGAGCTGTTTTGCGACGGGGCGCACATCCTCTACGTCAACGGCGCATACCGTGGAGACGATCCCATCGGGAAACTGATGCACGATTTTTCCTGCACCGATCCCAACAAAATGAACTACAATGTACTGGCGGACAGAGTGAGATTTTTTAAAGAGAGCAAGGAGGGGTCTTTGATTATGTGTAAGGCAATAGAGGATATGAGAAACGAGGCCTTTCAGGAAGGTATCGGCATAGGTCGGGAAGAGGGCATCGGCATAGGCCGGGAGGATGTTGCCAGAAACCTGCTGTCTGATGGTTCTCTTTCAATGGAAAAAATAGCGCAGTATGCCCATCTTTCCCTTGATGATGTGAAAAAGTTAAAAAGCGAAATGACAATGTAATAATTTTAACCTTTACTTTACTGAAAGCATCTGCTATAATGTTTGAAATTCTTTCAATATTCCAACAGAAATGGAGCTGAACATATGGATAAGCTGTTGAATTTACTGGACAAAAACTGCCGCCTGACCAACGAACAGCTGGCGGTGATGCTCGACGAGCCGGTGTCAAAGGTGGCGGCGGCCATAGAGAATTATGAGGCCCAGGGGATCATCCGCGGCTACAAGGCGGCCATCGACTGGGATAAAACCGACCGGGAGTATGTCATCGCCCGGATTGAAATCCGCGTCATCCCCATGCGGGACCACGGCTTTGACGAGATTGCCCGGACCATCTACTCCTTTGACGAGGTGGAAACCTGCTACCTGATGAGCGGCGGCTATGACCTGGCTGTGACGGTATCGGGAAAGAGCTTCAAGGACGTGGCCCTCTTCGTCTCCCAGAAGCTGGCCCCCATTGATGCGGTGCAGTCCACCGCCACCCATTTTGTCCTGAAAAAGTACAAGGAGCGGGGCGTGCTCCTGGCGGAAAAGGAACGGGATATGAGGGAGGATGCGGTACTGTGATGGATTACGACTCCCTGCTCTCCAAAAAGGTGATGGAGATTAAGCCGTCGGGCATCCGCCGGTTCTTCGATATTGCCAGCGAAATGGACAACGTCATCTCCCTGGGCGTGGGGGAACCCAACTTCCGCACCCCCTGGGCCATCCGCCACGCGGGAATCCAGTCCCTGGAGAAGGGACATACCTGGTACACCGCCAACGCCGGTCTGGCGGAGCTGCGGGAGGAAATCGCCAAATACCTGGACCGGCGGTTCCAAATCCGCTATGACAGCAAAAAAGAGGTCCTTGTGACAGTGGGTGGCTCGGAGGCCATCGACCTGATGATCCGCGCCTGCGTCAATCCCGGCGACGAGGTGCTGATTCCCGAACCCTGCTTTGTGGCCTACTCCCCCATCGCCTCCTTGACTAACGCGACGGTCGTCCCCATTGAGACCAAGGCGGAGGACGGCTTTCGCCTGACCGCCAAGGCCCTTCGGGAAAAGATAACCCCCCGCACCAAGCTGCTGGTCCTTCCCTTCCCCAACAACCCCACTGGGGCGGTGATGCACCGGGAGCATCTGGAGGAAATCGCCCAGGTGCTGCGGGATACCAACATCCTCGTCCTGTCCGATGAGATTTACGCGGAGCTCACCTTCGGGGGCCGGGACCATGTGTCCATTGCGTCGCTGCCCGGTATGTGGGAGCGCACCGTTGTGGTCAGCGGCTTCTCCAAGGCCTTTGCCATGACGGGCTGGCGGCTGGGATACGCCGCAGGCCCCGCCCCCATTATGAAGCAGATGACCAAGGTCCACCAGTTTGCCATCATGTGCGCGCCCACCACCAGCCAGCACGCCGCGGTGGAGGCCCTCCGCTCCTGCGAGGAGGAGGTTGTGAATATGCGCGAGGAATACGATATGCGCCGCCACTTTATTGTGGACGGGCTCAACAAGCTGGGGCTCACCTGCTTTGACCCGGAAGGGGCGTTTTATGTGTTCCCCTCTATCCAGTCCACAGGGCTTTCGTCGGAGGATTTCTGCCAGAAGCTGCTCCACGCCCAGAGGGTGGCCGTCGTGCCGGGAAATTCCTTCGGGGAGTCCGGCGAGGGGTTTGTGCGCATCTCCTATGCCTATTCCATCGAGCATCTGATGGAGGCTCTGAAACGGATTGAAGCGTTTTTGAAAACGCTGTAAGCGACAGGCTGCCCAAAAAGCAGCCTGTTCTATTATATCATACAAACGAAAGAGAGGAATCCGCAATGGAGCCCCTTCCACTGGAAACGGCCTGCGTAAAAGCAGAGACATACGACTACCCTGTCATAAAAGCGGGGATTGACCGCCTGTTTGAGCTTCTCGACCTGAACAAGCTGATAAAGCCTGGGATGAAGGTAGTGTTAAAGCCCAACCTCCTCATGAAGCGCACCCCGGAGGAGGCCACCACCACCCATCCGGCCCTAGTATCGGCGGTGGCCGAAAAGGCTCTGGAGATGGGGGCGGCCTCGGTGCTGCTGGCGGAAAGCCCTGGCGGACCCTACACCAAGGCCAGCCTCAACGCCATCTACCAGGCCAGCGGCATGACACAGGCCAGCGGCGAGCACCGCTTTTCCCTGAACCAGGACTTCACCTATCGGGAAATGGCGTGGTCCCAGGGTAAGGTCTGCAAGGCCTTCAACATCATCTCCCCGCTGCTGGATGCCGATCTGGTCATCAGCCTGCCAAAGCTGAAAACCCATGGCATGACCGGCCTTTCCGGGGCGGTCAAGAATATGTTCGGCTCGGTGCCGGGGCTCCAGAAGCCGGAGCTCCACTATCGTTACCCGGCGCAGAAGGACTTCACTAATATGCTCATCGATTTGTGGGAATGCATCCATCCCGCCATCACCATTGTGGACGCAGTAGAGGCAATGGAGGGGAACGGCCCCTCCGGAGGGAATCCCAAGCACACCGGCCTGCTGTTCGCCTCCCAGAATCCCTATACCCTGGACCTGGCGCTGGCACATCTGATCGATATGCCCGTCGCCCAGATTCCCATCCTCCAGAACGCAATCCTGCGGGAGCTGTGTCCGGCGGAGTTTTCCCCGTCCTTTATGATGGGGGATTCCTTCCAGCCGGTTTCGGATTTTAAAAAGCCCAGGAAGAAAAACCTGGACTTTGTGGATGTGCTCCCCGGATTTCTGCAAAAGCCCTGCAAATGGGTCATGGAGAAGGCGCTGGTCCCCAACCCAGTCATACGGAAAAAAGACTGCATCGGCTGCGGCAAATGCGCCGAAAGCTGTCCCCAGCACATTATACAGATTCGGGAGCGCAAGGCGGAGATACACAACCGGAAGCAGTGCATCCACTGCTACTGCTGCCACGAGATGTGTCCCAAAAAGGCCATAGACCTGCGGCGGTTCTTTGGATAAGGGGGATTTCATGATGCAAGCGGTATATCAGGCGGCGGCAAAAATCAACCTGGCCCTGGACATCCTGGGCAGGCGTGGGGATGGCTACCACCTGATGAGGATGGTCATGCAGTCGGTCTCCCTCTTTGACCTGGTGACGCTGGAAGTCATTCCCGGAGCTTCCGGCATACATTTGGAATGCAGTGCGCCGGAAATTCCCTGCGACAGCCGCAATCTGGCCTGGAAAGCCGCGGAACGGCTGTTGGAGGCGGCAGGGATACAGGCTGCTGTCCATATCTCCATAGAAAAGAACATCCCCAGCCAGGCGGGAATGGCCGGAGGCAGCGCTGACGCGGCGGCAGTATTGGCCGGTCTGAACGAAATGCTTGGAGACCCATTGCCAAAGGAGAGGCTGTACGAAACCGGCCTTTCCGTCGGGGCGGACGTCCCCTTCTGTATGGCAGGGGGGACCAAGCTGGTGGAGGGAATCGGGGAGCGGATTTCCCCCCTCCCCCAACTTCCGGAGAGCTTCTTTATCATTGCCAAGCCGGTTTCCGGGGTGGCCACCGGGCCCTGCTTCCAGCGGTATGACCGTCTGATCCAGGCGGAGCACCCTGACATTCCTGCCATGCTTACAGCTTTGCAAGGCGGAAACAGGCCGGATATTTTCCGCCATATGAAAAACGTTCTGGAACAGGCCGCAGACTGCACCGCCGTGGCAGAGCTCCAAAAAAGCCTGGCGGCCTTCCACCCCCTGGGCTGCGCTATGACCGGCAGCGGCTCCGCCGTGGCGGCGGCGTTCGGCTCCAAGGCGGAGGCGGAAAACTGCCTCCGCGGACTTGCCCATTTACGGGAAAAGGGGACAAGGCTGTTTTTCGTCACCCCTGTCCCCTATGGCGTTCTCAGAATTTAAGGGCCTATCCCTTTTTCTTCACGGATATTCCCATATTGGCATCCAGGCAGAGGGTATCCCCCTGCTCTAGGTCAACCTTCACTGTTTGTCCCCGGTATCCAATAGTCCCCTGGTAGGCGTGCCCCGCGGCAATCTCTGCCCTATCCAGTTTGCTGTTCTTCCAGCAGAGACCGACCGTGAGTCCGCCTCTGGCCCGCAGCCCCTCTATCTGCCCTTCCCTCCAGGATTCCGGCAGGGCGGGGAGCAGCTCGACCCGGTCCGGCCCGCTCTGCATCAGGCACCGGGCGATTCCTGCGGCCCCGCCGAAGTTGCCGTCAATCTGGAAGGGCGGATGGTTGTCGAACAGGTTGGACAGGGTGGATTTTATCAGCAGCAGCTTGATGTTTTCCTCTGTCTTCTCCCGGTCGCGGAGCTGGGCCCAGAAGTTGATGATCCACGCCCGGCTCCAGCCGGTGTGCCCGCCCCCGTGGGAAAGGCGGTATTCCAATGTCTTTCGGGCAGCCTGTGCCAGCTCCGGCGTGTCCTCCAGGGTGATCTGGTGCCCCGGATACAGGGCGTACAGGTGGGAGATGTGCCGGTGCCCCGGCTCCTTCTCCTCGTACTCCTCCATCCACTCCATAATCCGCCCCTTGCTGTCGATTTTTGGGGACGGAATCTTCTCCAGGACGTCTGACAGCTCCCGCTTCAGCCCTTCCTCTCCCCCTAAAACGTCACAGGCGGCAATGCAGTCCCGGAACAGCTCGGTGAGAATCTGGCTGTCCATGGCGCTGCCCTGGCAGAACTGGGCTGGCCTGCCGTTTTTGGGGAGGAGGTAGGTGTTCTCCGGCGAGGTGGAGGGGGAAATCACCAGGCGGCCCTTCTCATCCTCAATCAGGTGGTCCAGGAAAAAGACGCAGGCGTCCCGCAGGAGGTAAAAATGCTCCTTTAAGAAATCCGTATCCATGGTGTAGGCGTAATGCTCCCAGATGTGGGTGGAAAGCCACGCGGCCCCCAGGGTCCAGTAGGTGGCAGGGATATAGGTGTCCTGGGGCGCGCAGTCCCCCCAAAGGTCCGTGTTGTGGTGTGCAACCCATCCCCTGGCGTGGTACATGGTCCGGGCCACGTATTTTCCGTGGGGATACATCCGCTCCAGGTGGTCAAACAGGGGCAGGTGGCAGTCGGAAAGGCCGCACATCTCCGCGGGCCAGTAGTTCATCTCGGTGTTGATGTTGATGGTGTACTTGCTGTCCCAGGCGGGCTTCATCCCGTCCGCCCAGATGCCCTGGAGATTGGCCGGAAGGCTTCCCGGACGGCTGGAGGAAATCAGCAGATACCGCCCAAAGTGGAAGTAGAGGGCAATAAGACCGTTGTCCTCCCCCGTCTCCCGGAACCGTTCCAGGCGCTGGTCAGTAGGCAAATCTCTTCCGTCTCCGCTCTCCTCAAGGCGCAGGGAGCAGCTCCGGAAATAGGGCTGGTACTCCGCCAGGTGTTCCTGAAACAGTTGGTCCGCTGTCATCTTTCCGCACTGGGCCAGCCGGTCCCGGCAGTAGGCGCTCAGGTTCTGTTCCCGGAAGGAGGTGGCGGCGGTCAGGAGGAAAAGGGCTTCGCTGGCGTTTCTCACCACCAGATATTCCCCGATGGCCTCCAGCGTTCCGCCAACACAGCTCCCCTGGACCATACAGCAGAAATCCAGGCCGTTTTCCCCGCCGTTGGTCCCCTCAAAGGCGATACGGTTTCCGTTTTCCTTCCATACGGTGTTGAAAAACCGGTCGCGGCTTATCTTAACATGGCAGTTGAGGGCATTGGGACGGCTGGCCCGGTACCGTATCACCAGAACATTCTGTGGCTGAGAGGCAAAGACCTCCCTGGTGTATTCCACCTCCCCACACCGGAAGGAGACCCGGCAGACCGCCTCCTCCAAATCCAGCTCCCGGCGGTAGTCGGTGATCTCCCCCTCCAGGTGGGTGGTATCCAGGGTCAGGTCGCCCAGGGTCTGGTAGTTGCGCTCGCTCTGGGGGGTACCGGTCATGGCGTATTTGGCCAACAGCTGGGCCTCCTCAATCTCCCCATCCCGGATGAGCTGCCGGACCTTTTCCAGATTGGCGAAGCTGTCCGAATTGACCCGGTCGATAAAGCCGCCGCCCCAGACAGAGTCCTCGTTGAGCTGTATCCGCTCCTTGTCCGCCCCGCCGAACACCATGGCCCCCAGCCTGCCGTTGCCGACGGGAAGGGCTTCGTTCCAGTTTTTGAGATCCGCGGGAGAATCGTACCAGAGAATGTTTTCTTTTTTCATGTCAATCCTGTCTCCTTTTTGCTATAATTATAGATACTTTACAGTTTCCAGATTTCTTCTTTCCTGTTCAGTCTACCATACTTTCCCCCGGAGCGCAAGGAAACTTTACCCATTGGAGGTGAACGCCATGTCCCGCTTCGCTCCCTTTGCCATTGCAGGCTGCTCCGCCTTCCTCGCCTGCGCCCTGGCCTGTGCCATCGGTCCTGCCGCCGCTTTGCCCCTCTCCGTCCTCTCTCTGCTGGCCTTCATCCTCCTGCTGCTGGTCAAAACCTTCCCCGACCGCCGCTCCTGGCTCTTTCTCCTCCTGGCGGCGTCTGTCTCCCTGGCCCGCTATACCTGGGCATCCCGTACCATGGCTGAACCTATCGCCCAATACGCCGGTTCCACCTGCCGGGTGGAGGGTCAGATCACCTCCATTCTTCCCCAATCCGGCGGCGTGCGGTATACCGTCTCCCTCTGGACCGAAGCCTCGCCCGGCAAAGTCCGTTCCTACTGCGCCTACCTCTGGGCCAGCTCCGACATGGCTGCCGGAGAGCTGGGGGAAACCCTCTCCGGCACCGTCTCCTTCTATCCCCAGTCTGATTCCCTCTGGCAGCGGTCCTCTTATTATGGCAGCGGCATCCATCTTCGGGGCAAGCTGATATATGGGGATTTTTCCCAAAGCCAAAAGCTCCTGCCGGAGACCCGCTCCGCCCTCCTCCGGCAAAGGCTCTCCCGCTCCATCTCCGATGCCCTCCCCGGACAGCACGGCGCTCTGCTGTCCGCAGTCCTTCTTGGAGAACGCTCTCGCCTCTCCGGGGAGACGGAGCAGTCCCTCCGCCGGGCGGGCCTTTCCCACATTCTGGCGTTGTCCGGCCTGCACCTTTCCATTATCGCCGGGCTGTTTTCCTCTCTCCCGTTCTTCTCCAAACGGAAAAAGCTCAAATCCCTCCTGGGGATACTGGGCATCGGCGTATATCTTTTTCTCGCCGGTGCGCCTCTTTCCATGCTCCGGGCCGGGGGAATGTGGTTGCTGATTTTCCTCTCCCAGCTGCTGGACCGCCCCTATCATAGCGCCAACGCCCTGGGGGCGTCGGTTCTGGCGCTCATCCTGGTCAACCCCTTTTCCGCCGCCTCCCTGTCCATGTGGTACTCCGCCGGTTCCACCATGGCCATCATCTGGTTTGCCCCCAAGCTCATCGAGACGGTCAATGGCTTTATCCCCCGCCACAGCCCCTATAAAAAGGGGATTCTGGCGGCTTGCTCCCCTCTGGCGGCCAGCCTTGCGGCCATGGCGGTGGTGATCCCCATCTCCTGGGCTGCGGGGAATACCATCTCCCTGCTGTCCCCCCTCTCTACCCTGGCGGCCTCTGTTTTGCTCCCGCCCATGCTGGGGCTGGGAATTGCCGCCCTGCTGCTGAACCTGCTCCCCATTTCGGGCCTGTCCAGGCTGCTCTTTTTCCTTCCCGGCCTGTTTGCCCGGCTGCTGGAATGGCTGGCCCGCGGCTTTGCCGCCATACCCTTTGCCGCTGTCCCCAAGGGGATGACCTGGATTCTCCCCTGCCTGGCGGGGACCTTTGTCATTGCGGTGCTGTGCCTTCGGGACGGAGGAAAGAAAACCCTGCTCTCCGGACTTTTCTGGTGCGTCATCCTCTTTTCGGTCTCCTCTGTCAGCTATACCTTTGCGGTCCGGGACCTGACCCGCATCATCATTCCGCCGGAGACCGGCTGTGTCCTGGTCTCCCGCAACCGGACTCATATCCTCATGGGGGAAATCGGCAGCGTCCGGGAGGGGGAACGGGTGGCGGAGCTGCTGGAGGACTACAACATTCGCTCCCTGGAGCTGGCGGTGCTGAACAACCGCCCCGGCGGGGAGCTGGAGCCCCTGGCCAAGCAGGCGGAGATAGCTCTTCTCTGCGCGCCGCCTCAGCCCAGCAGCAAGGAATTTCTCCGCTATGCTGCCTCCTATCTGCCCCTGGAGCAGATGACCCTCTCCGGCGATGAAAAAATTTCCTTGGATATCGACCTCTTTTCCGGCGGATACGTCCTTTCCCTCCAGGCGGACGGAATAAAACTGTTAAACTTCTTGGGAAACTGTGATATAATGGAGTTGGACGTCTATCCCAGACATCAGATTGTCATACTGCCCCCGGTGCGGGCGGAGGGCATTGACTCGCTGCCTTCGGATTACAATGTCGTCACCGGGAAGACAGACCCATATAATCTTTACCACGCGCCGCGGACCGCCCAAATGGTCTCCGCCGGGGAGGCGGAGGTTTGCTTTACCGTCAAAGACGGCGCGATATCCCTGCAAAAATAAAGGGGGCTGAACCGATTGGTCCACACCAAAGAGGAGACATTCATCCGCCATTTGAAGAAAGAGGCGCTGTCCCGCGTCTATGTTCTGGCGGGACCGGAAAACTATCTCAAGGAGCACTACCGCGACTGGGTGGTCAAGCGGGCGCTGGAGGGCGGAAACGCGGACTTCAACCTCCACGAATTTGACGGAGGCGCCTTTAAATGCCGCGAGTTTTCCGACGCCATAGAGGCCCTACCCATGATGGGGGGCAGAAACTGCGCCCTGATAAAGGGGATTGACTTTGACAAGGTCCCCCTGACCGAATACAACAAGCTCAAGGAGTTCCTCAAGGACCCGCCGGAGGATTCCACGTCGGTGTTCGTCTGCACCGGGGACTTTAACACCAAAAAGAGCACCCGGTGCCGCACCCTGGAAAAGCTGGTGGACCCGGTGGGGCAGATTGCCATCTTCTACAAGCGGGGGGAGGGGGACCTGTACCGCTTTGCCCTGGACCGGGCGGCCGCCTACAAGGCCATCCTGCCCAGGGAGGTGTTCCGCACCCTGAACCAGATGTGCGGAGGGGACATGCTGATGCTCCAGAACGAGACGGAAAAGGTGGCCGCTTACTGCCAGGGGCGGGAGATCACCCCCCTGGACCTGGAGACCTGCTGCTGCCCGGTGATGGAGACCACCGCCTTTGAGCTGTCCCGCGCGGTGATTCGCGGGGACTTTGACCGGGCCATGGGAATTTTAAAGCAGCTCCTCTATCTGCGGGAGGAGCCGGTGGCCATTGTGGGGGCCCTGGCGGCGGGGTTCCTGGACATCTACCGGGCCAAGACGGCCTCTCTATCCGGGCGGGGGAACAACGATATTTTAAAGTCCTTTGAATACCGGGGGCGGGAATTCCGGGTGCGCAACGCCATGATGGAGGTCTCCCGCTGCTCCACCGACTTTCTGCGGGGGGCGGTGGCCCTGCTCACCGAGGCGGACGCCCAGCTGAAGTCCTCCCGCCTGGAGGACCGGGTGATCCTGGAAAAGCTGCTGACCCAGCTTTTTATATTACGTAAATCCAGCGGACGGGTGGACTGACCGCCGCGGGCAAAAGGAAGGGAAGGATTCGCCATTGACAAAGATATCCCTCAGCCAGGCGGTCATTGTAGAGGGCCGGTACGACAAAATACGCCTGTCCTCCCTGTTAGACGGACTGATTCTGGAGACAAACGGCTTCCGCATCTTTAAGGACCGGGAAAAGCTGGCCCTGATCCGTGCCCTGGCCCACCGGAGGGGAATCATCATTCTCACCGATTCCGATTCTGCGGGCTTCCGGATACGGCAGTATATCCGGTCCGCCATCTCCCCCCAGGACCGGGACAAGGTATATCAGGCGTACATCCCCGAAATCCTGGGCAAGGAAAAGCGGAAGGCTCAGCCCTCCAAGGCGGGAACCCTGGGGGTGGAGGGAATGCCCACCCAAGCGCTCCTGGACACGCTGAAGCGGGCGGGAATCCCTATGGACGGCGGCTCCGCCCCGCCCGCCGGGGACCTGACCAAGGCGGACCTTTTCCGGGACGGCCTGGCCGGGGGACCGGACAGCGCCGCCCTGCGCAGGGCGCTGATGGCCCGCCTGAGCCTGCCCCCCTATCTGAGCGCCAACGCCCTGCTGGAGGTGCTCAACGCCTCTGTATCCCGGCAGGAATATGAGGCCCTGATGGAAGCGCTGCACGCCGCCGGAACAGAGTCCGCAGAAAGGGAGGAAACACAATGAGCTTTGCCAGCCTGTTGTTTTTGTTTTTGTTCCTGCCCGCGGGGGTACTGCTGTACGCCGTAACGCCCCGGAGGTGGAAGCTGTACTCCCTATTTTTGCTGTCCCTGTTCTTCTATGGGCAGATGGGGATGTTCTACTTTGCCTTTATGCTGGCGTCGGTAACAGTGGACTATCTTCTCTCCCGCCTGATGCAGCTCTTTGACGACAACAACAGCCGCCGCCGGACCATTCTGGGGGTGGGACTGGTCAAAAACCTGGGAATCGCCATCATTGCGGGCACGGGATATGAGCTGACGGCCAACGTGGTCCCGGCAGGGCTTTATATCTACCTCTTTTCGGCCCTGGGGTACCTCATCGACGTCTATCGGGGGGACGCGATGTATGAGAAGAACTATATCCGCTTTGCCCTCTACTGTATCATGTTCCCCCGCGTCCACGGCGGCCCGATGCTGGAATATAACGCCTATCTGGCCCAGCTGAAGGAAGCCCCCTTCAGCCTAGACCAGCTTTCGCGGGGATTTTCCCTGTTTATCCTGGGCTTTGCCAAGCAGATTTTGATTATGCCCGGCCTGCGGGAAATCACCCAGGCCCTGTACGCCCTGCCCACGGGGGAAATGTCGGTTCTTTCAGCCTGGCTAATGGTAGGCTGCACTGCCCTGAGCTACTATTACGCCTTCTCCTCCTGGGGAGATATGGCGGAGGGGTTGGGGATTATCTTCGGCTTCCGGTACCGATCCGGCTATAACTACCCCTTAATATCGGAGAGCGTTTCCTCTTTTCTAAAGCGCTTTAACGGCTCCGTCACCGCCTTTATCCGGCGCTTTGTCACCATCCAGCTTTCGGCGGACACCACTGGCGGTGTCACTCAGGCAACCCATCTCCTGGTGTCCACAGTGCTGGTGGGGATGTGGTACTCGGCCAATCTCAACGGCATTCTGTGGGGCCTTTTTCTGGGGGTTATCGTTGTTCTGGAGGAATGCATCCCCTCCCGGTTTCTCCAGTGGATTCCCTTGTTTTTCCGGCGTATTTTCACCCTTATCCTGCTGCTTCCCTCCTTCCTGCTGCTCACCTGCGGGAGCGGCGCGCAGTTTTTGGGATACCTGAAAATACTGGTCGGGATAGGTGTACCCTTTGGAGGACTGGAAAGCGGTTACATCACCGGCGCGTACTGGCTTTCCCTGGCCGAGGCGCTCCTCTTTGCCCTTCCGGTACTGCGGCCGGTCCGCCGTCTGCTGTTCCCTGCCGCCGGCCGGCGGGAGGCAAACGCCGCCGCCTCCCCCTCAACCCTGCTGCTGCGGACCCTTGCCCTGCTCCTGACGGCGGCGATACTCTTTTACTCGATTATTCTGATGCTGTAGGAGGTGTTCAGCAGCGGTATGGGAAATATACTAAAGAAGAGTCTTCTGTATTTAATCAACCTGCTGTCCCTGGCGGTATTTCTGGTCATACCGGTCTATTTGGTATGGCACGCCCCGGCGCTGCTGGGCAGTCTGGTTCCCTTTCAGGAAGAGGCGGAGGTCAATCCTGGCCCCTACGGCGCGGAGGAGGTCACGCCGGAGGAGGAAATCCGCCGGGTTCTGGGACAGGGGAAAAAGCTGGAGAAGCTGGAACAGCTTCAGGTACAACTCAAGCGCTTTTCCGGCCAGCAGATTCAGGACAACATTTTCCTGACCAAGGACGCCATGTATGAAAACATCCCGGAGCCGGACCCAAAAACCGACACCTCCCTGAGCAACTCCAACGGGATGCTGGAATTTGTCTACCGGTACTATATTCCCACCTACATGATACTCGTCCCCACCGCCTGCGCCATCAAGCAGAACGACATTCCCCAAAACGCCCCGCTGTTTAACCAAAAAAACTACATTGACGGCATCTATCGGAACACATCCGGGGTCATCACCTCCATCGACGCCTACTCGCCGCTGTTCGCCTCCATGGATGAATACATCTACTACCGGACCATGCCGGAGCTCACCGGGCTGGGGGGATATTATCTTTACTCGGTGCTGGGGGAAAAGCTTTCCCTGCGGACCCGTTCCCTGGCCCAGTTTGAACAAATCTATCTCCGGCACGGCTGTTATGGCTCCCTGTACCAGCGGCTGCCCTACCCGGACGTTCAGCCGGATATCTACAGCTACTACCGGATGTCCCTGTTCCAGCGGGAATACGATATGACCCGCTATGAATCCAACGGCCGCGTCACCCGGCACAGCGACATCATCCTCCCCCGGATTGCGGAGGACTCCTCCAAGGAGATTACCGACGTGGTGCTGGGGGGACGCGCACCGCTGATTACCATTACGGTAGACGGCCCCTACAAGGACCGGCTGCTCATCTTCGGCGACCAGACGGTAAAGGCATACATCCCCTTCCTCGCGCCCCATTACAAGGAGATTTATATTGTGGACCTGGAGCTGGCGGACCATGCCGTTTTAGACAAGCTGGGGGTCAAGCACTTTGACCAGGTACTGTTCTCCTATTCGGTGGACACCCTGTTCCAGAGGAATTTCGGGGAGAAACTGCTGTATCTGGCAAAATGAGCTGAAAAACGAATACCCATAAAAGACAAAGGCAGCAGTCTCCCAAAAGGAGAATGCTGCCTTTGTGCCTTTTTGTCTGTAGTTTATCTGGGATCAGTTTAAGCCTTCTATCCGCAGTGTCTTAACCTCAAAGGGATGAAAATGAAGCGGCACGGCACCGTCCTCTATGGAAATCTCCTCCTGGGGGTTTTCAAGCATATCGCAGAGCCAAACCTTCTGAACGGCAAGCTGTGTTTTTACGGTGCAGCAGGTATCCGCTTTCTTGGACTCATAGAGACGGACAATCCCATCCCCGCTCCCGTCCTCGGCGGGCTTTACTGTGTCAATCCACACGTTTTCCTTGTCTAAC
>Ga0209064_1002322_pt1 | contig 22019 bp, 18 predicted proteins | sample Inofromicrocosms_FD_187498 | JGI IMG/M metagenome (GOLD analysis project Ga0209064, IMG submission 187498) | Mouse cecum microbial communities from Vienna, Austria - Inoculum for glucosamine and mucus D2O microcosms (SPAdes) (version 2) | ecosystem: Host-associated > Mammals > Digestive system >... | reverse complement strand
CTTCTTGCGCGACGTGGTCTGTTTGCTCTTTGCCACGTTTGCGCTGAACCGGCGGATGAACTCCAGAAGCTCCTTGCGCTTCTCCTCAGCCTTCTTGTTGGCCGCCTGCTGCTGGCGCAGAGCCAGCTGCGAAGACTGGTACCAGAAACTGTAGTTGCCGGCGAAAAGGGAAATCTTGTTGTAGTCTATGTCGAGCGTGTGGGTGCTGACTGCATCGAGGAAGTGGCGGTCGTGGCTCACGACAAGCACAGTGTTCTCGAAATTGGCGAGATAGTTTTCAAGCCAGGCCACGGTCTCAAGGTCAAGGTCGTTGGTAGGCTCGTCGAGAAGCAGGTTGTCGGGATTGCCGAAAAGGGCCTTGGCAAGCAACACGCGCACCTTTTCCTTGGCCGACATGTCCTTCATCAGCGTATTGTGTTTCTCCTCCTTTATGCCAAGGCCGCTGAGAAGCGCCGCCGCGTCGCTCTCGGCGTTCCAGCCTTCAAGCTCGGCAAACTTCTCCTCAAGCTCGGCGGCACGTATGCCGTCCTCGTCGGAGAAATCCGGTTTTGCGTAAATCGCGTCCTTCTCCTGCATTATGTCCCAAAGCACCGTATGGCCGCGAAGGACGGTCTCAATCACCGGGCATTCGTCAAACTCGAAGTGGTCCTGGCTGAGCACCGACAGACGTTCGCCCGGCCCGAACGTAACCGTGCCGTGGGTCGGCGAGAGCTGACCCGACAGTATGCGCATAAGGGTGGACTTGCCCGCACCGTTGGCACCGATTATACCGTAGCAATTGCCTTGGGTGAAGGTAAGGTTCACGTCCTGGAAAAGAGGTTTCTTGCCGAACTGTATGGCAAGATTGTTGACTTGTATCATAGTTTGGTCTGCTTCTTCTGAAAAACGGTGCAAAATTACGCAAATTTGGCAACTCGACCAAATTTCACTAATTTTGCAGTTTGAAAACCATACAGGGAACATGATCACCGCTTCCGTCAAAAAGAGAGAAAACATAGCCGAGTATCTGCTATATATGTGGCAGATAGAGGACATCATACGCGCATACGGGCTGGACTCCGACCGCATACAGTCGGAAATAATAGACCGTTACTCAGGCCTTTCCGACACACAGAAGAAGGAAATGCGCGAATGGTACGAGTCGCTGATCGACATGATGCGACGTGAAGACGCGGAGAAATCCGGACACATACAGCTCAACAAAAACGTGATAATAGCCCTCGACGACCTTCATCGGCGACTCATGGCAAGCCCGAAATACGCGGCCTACAACGCGGAATTCTACAAGACACTGCCTTATATAGTGGAAATACGGGCAAAAGCCGGCGAGAACAAGGCCGATGAAATAGAGACATGCTTCAATGCCCTCTACGGACTTATGCTCCTGCGTCTCCAGAGAAAAGAGGTTTCCCCCGAAACGGAAGCTGCGGCAAAACAGATCTCCAAATTCCTCGCGATGCTCGCGGCTTATTACAAACAGGACTTCAACAACGAACTTGAACTCTGAACAAATGCAACTGAACTCATGAAAAAGATACTCATAACCGGCGCCAACGGGCAATTGGGAAAAAGCCTTGAAAGAATACTGGCCACGCGTCCCGACATAGAAACCACGTTTACCGACGTGGAAAACCTTGACCTGACCGACCGCGAAGCCGTGGAAAACGCGATAACCACAGGAGGCCACGACTTCATAATCAACTGCGCCGCATACACTGCGGTAGACCGCGCGGAGAGCGAAGAGGTGGCCGCAGCAAGAATCAACACCGAGGCCGTCGGCAACATCGCACGCGCCGCACGCGCCGCAAGAGTAAAGGTGATACACGTCTCGACCGACTACGTATTCTCCGGAAACCATCACAGGCCTTACGACGAGCTTGACGAGCCGTACCCGACTTCGGTCTATGGACGCACAAAACTCGAAGGCGAAGGGATGCTCACCTCTTTCTGCCCCGATGCCGTGATAATACGCACGGCCTGGCTTTATTCCGAATACGGCAACAATTTCGTGAAGACCATCCTCAAAAAGGGGAAAGAGCTCGGCTCGCTCACGGTGGTCTGCGACCAAATCGGCACACCGACTTATGCCGGCGACCTCGCCGAAGCGATAACCGCAATCCTGGATTCCGACAACTGGACGCCTGGCGTATACCATTTCACCGACGAAGGCGTGGCTTCATGGTATGACTTCGCAATCGAAATACTCAACCTCGGCGGCGAGCCGCAGGTGAAAGTCTCGCCCTGCGCAACGAAGGACTATCCGACCCCCGCCACCCGTCCGAGCTATTCCGTGCTTGACAAGACCAAAATCAAACGCACTTTCGGAATCTCCATTCCCTATTGGAAAGACTCACTCCGTAAATGCATCTCAAGGCTTTAAGTCCTTAAGATCCAACTTCCACCTCTATGAGCGACGAACTTAACAGAGAGATACAACGCAGGCGCACCTTCGCCATCATATCACACCCCGACGCGGGCAAGACCACGCTCACCGAGAAGCTCCTTCTTTTCGGTGGCGCAATCCATGTGGCCGGGGCCGTGAAAAGCAACAAGATAAAGAAAACCGCCACTTCCGACTGGATGGACATCGAGAAGCAGCGCGGAATATCCGTGGCCACCTCCGTAATGGGGTTCAACTACGGTGATTACAAGATAAACATCCTCGACACCCCCGGCCACCAGGACTTTGCCGAAGACACCTTCCGCACACTCACGGCCGTGGACTCGGTGATAATCGTCGTGGACGTGGCAAAAGGCGTCGAGACTCAGACGCGCCGCCTGATGGAGGTGTGCCGGATGCGCAGCACCCCGGTGATAATCTTCGTGAACAAGCTCGACCGCGAAGGGCGCGACCCGTTCGACATCCTCGACGAACTCGAGCAGGAACTCAAGATCAGCGTCCGACCGCTGTCATGGCCGATCAACATGGGGGCGAAGTTCAAGGGAGTCTACAACATATACGAACACGGGCTCGACCTCTTCACCCCTTCGAAGCAGACCGTGTCGGAACGCGTTGAGATAGCCGATGTGTCGTCCCCGCAGGTGGATGAGCTTGTAGGGAAAGCCGACGCAGACAAGCTCCGCGAAGACCTCGAACTGATTGAGGGCGTATATCCCGACTTCGACAAAGAGGCATATCTGCACGGAGAAATCGCACCGGTGTTCTTCGGCTCCGCGCTCAACACGTTCGGCGTGAAGGAGCTTCTCGACTGTTTCGTGGAAATCGCCCCGTCGCCGCGCCCGATTCAGGCCGTGGAGCGCGAAGTGCGGCCCGAAGAGGAAGCGTTCAGCGGATTCGTGTTCAAAATCCACGCCAATATGGATCCCAACCACCGCTCCTGCATAGCATTCGTCAAGGTGTGTTCAGGCAAGTTCGAGCGCAATGTCAACTACAAGCACATACGCCAAGGGAAGATGATGCGTTTCGCCGCCCCGACGGCTTTCATGGCACAAAAGAAAAACATAGTGGACGAAGCCTTCCCGGGCGACATCGTCGGCATACCCGACACCGGCAACTTCAAGATCGGCGACACTCTCACCGGAGGCGAGGAAATACACTTCAAGGGCCTCCCATCGTTCTCGCCCGAAATGTTCAAATACATCGAGAACGCCGATCCGATGAAAGCCAAGCAGCTCGACAAAGGCATACACCAGCTTATGGACGAAGGCGTGGCGCAGCTCTTCACCAACCAGTTCAACGGACGCAAAATCATCGGCACCGTCGGCCAGCTCCAGTTCGAGGTGATACAATACCGTCTTCTGCACGAATACGGCGCGCAATGCCGGTGGGAGCCGATAAGCCTCTACAAGGCATGCTGGATCGAGAGCGACGACCCGGAAGCTCTCGCAGCCTTCAAGAAGCGCAAACACCAGTTCATGGCTACCGACAAGGACGGCCGCGACGTGTTCCTCGCCGACAGCAACTATGTCCTGCAGATGGCGCAGAGCGACTTCCCCAAGATACGCTTCCACTTCTCCTCCGAGCTCGGAAGCTGACTCCGCCCGGACACATATATGCAGATATACGGAAAACAGCCAGTTGAACACGTTTACCGGACACCAATAATAGTTAATGCAAAACCACTGGCGGCCATGAATAAAAAAAGTTTGTGCCGGGGATTGCTCCGGTAATCCCCGACACAAAATAGAAGCCGTTGCCGCGTGGCGACAGACAGGAATAAGCTACCTCACCAGAATCTTTGCATTCTTTCCAGAGGCACTGACGATGTAGATTCCTGACGGCACTTCCAGACTCATGCTGTCCGAGCCGCATACAGAACCGTATATCACACGGCCTGATACGTCTGCTACCGTCAAATATGATCCGGAACATCCCGAGATAATCATCATGTCCTCTACAGCCCTGACTGACAGGCCGCCAGACCCTTCAACCATCAGGCCGACACCAGCCGTACCGCTCAGCGAGACGTTGTCGAGCATAAGGAGCTCGTCGTAGGCGCTTGTGTATCCGTCGAAACCGATGCGGATATTGTTGCTTCCGTTGAATTGCGACAGGTCGACTGAACAAGCCTTCCAATTCCTGTCAGCACCGGTAAACGAATAATCCTCGTCATTCGTGAGATAAACGAACTCGCCGTCGTCAGCGCTCACGCATACACGCAAAAGAGCAGGATGTGTATGCGAGACATTTTCGGAATAGAGTGCAAGAAGCACATGGAAACGCGAGTTCGGGATAAGAACTCGCGTTAGCAGGCCCGTCGAACGCGCCCACGACCGTTTGAACAACCAAAGAAACGGTTAATAACGCGTAGTTCCGGCAAACCCATCGGAAGCCGACTGCGCCGGGGCGCGGATTATGCGCGAACGGGAATTATTTTGTAACTTCGCGCCATGATTAAGCGATTCCCCGTTTTTGCCGCCGCTATGGCCGCCATAGCCTGCGCCTTCCCCCAGTCGATCCAGCGGGAAGGCAACGGCCGCCAACCCCAGCAACCGACGTCTCAGAAACAAGAGGAAAAACCTGAGAAACAAGGAAGTGCGTGGACTCTCGACCCTACGCTCGGCACACACATACCTTCGACAATCGACACGTTGACATACAACTATCAACGCCAGACAATCCCTTCGATGATTTCTGACGCCTATGCCTCGCAAGGCAACCTCGGAGGCGAAGGAATCAACATGGTTTTCTTCGAAAGGCCGGTAACGAGCAAATTCCTGTTCGACGACGCCATCACACCATGGATACAGACCATCGGAAAGCAGAAGTTCTACAACGTATATGTGCCGACCACCCTCCTTTCTTACAACTTCGGAGGCAGCAAACAGAACGCGCAGAACCGTCTGCGAGGCATATTCGCCGGAAACGTCAACCGACGCATAGGGATAGGCGCGCACATTGACTACCTGCATTCAAAAGGCTGTTATGAAAACCAGGCCGCCAAGAACTTCAACTTCGGTCTCTCTTTCTATTACCTCGGCGACCGGTATGAGGGACAGGCATTCTTCAACCATTTCAACACCACTATAAAGGCCAACGGAGGAATCACCGACGACCTCTACATCCTTGATCCGGCCCAGCTCCAGGGAGGCGACGACAAAATAGAGGCGAAGAGCATCCCGACGAGGCTTTCGGCTGCCCAGAACCGCCTCAACGGATCGCAGTTCTATATGAACCACGCCTACAAGATAGGATTCTGGGAAGACGAGCAGGTCAACGACACGCTCACCAGAAAGAAGTATGTCCCTGTAACCAAAATCATTTACTCTATGGACTTCAAGTCGGGACATCACGAGTTCAAGAACCGGAACGGCGAGCAGGGACGGGAATTCTGGCAGGAAGCATACTTCAATGCCGACCGCACAGACGACAACACGCGCTACTGGACACTCTCCAACACCGTCGGCATCTCTATGGTAGAAGGCTTCAGGAAATGGGCAAAGTTCGCGATTGCGGCATATGCCACATACGAACACCGCCACTATGAGCAGGCGGATCCGGAAAAATACGTGGCAAGCGAGAGCGAACACGAGCTGACGCCTCTGCCCGAAGGCTTGTTCCCGCCAGTGGCAAAGTCCCACCTGATATGGGTGGGAGGACGCATCAGCAAACAGAAAGGCACCGCCATAAGATACAACGCCGACGCCAAATTCGGCCTTTTAGGCGCGGTAACAGGCGACATCGACATCAACGGCGACATATCCACGCGCTTCCGCATGCTCGGAGACACGGTGAGCATACGGGCATACGGCTGGTTCAAGAACTCGGCTACCACTTATCTGCTGCAGAAATACATATCAAACCATTTCATCTGGAACAACAGTTTCGGAAAGACGCGCTCTTTCCGTGTCGGAGGAGAACTCGTGATTCCATGGACAAAGACAAAGCTCCGCGCCGGAGTGGAGAACCTTCAGAACTACGTCTACTTCGATGAATCTTCAAAACCTGCGCAATACGGCGGAAACGTGCAGGTGTTCTCTGCCACGCTCGACCAAAAGCTGCGCTTCGGCATCTGGAACTGGAACAACACGATCACATACCAGACTTCGTCCAATTCCGACGTGATACCGCTCCCGGCCTTGAGCATCTACAGCAACATGTTCCTGCATTTCCGGGCTTTCCGAGTGCTTGACCTTCAGATCGGAATAGACTGCGACTGGTACTCGCGTTACTACGGCCTTCAGCTACAACCGGCCACAATGACGTTCCACACACAGAAAGATGTCAAGGTAGGCAACTATGCCTTCTGCAACGCATACGTAACGGCACGCCTCTACAAAGTGCGGTTCTATGTCCTCTGGAGCCACGTCAACCAAGGACTGTTCTCGAAAGACTACTTCTCTATGCCGCATTATCCGGTCAACCCGCGACGGCTGATGCTTGGTGTCTCGGTCGATTTCGCCGACTGACTGCATAACAAATCCATGCCGCAGCCCGTTTAAAGACCATGAAACGAAAACTGAAGATCAACCTTCTCCTGCAGATAGTCATAGCCATCGGACTCGGCATCGGTTGCGGATACGTGGTCCCCGAATGGCTCGGACGGCTCTTCGCCACTTTCAATGCCGTCTTCAGCCAATTGCTCGGCTTCCTCATCCCGCTCATCATCCTCGGCTTCGTGGCTTCGGCCATAGCCGACATCGGACGCAGCGCAGGCAAGATGCTCGTGGCGACCGCTGCCATCGCCTATGTCGCCACCGTATGCTCCGGACTCCTGAGCTTCGCTGTCGGCGACACCGTTTTCCCGCATCTCATCATACCGAAGGCACTTTCCTCCGGGATTCCCGGCGGCAGCGACCTCACGCCGTTCTTCACAATAGAGATTCCGCCGCTGATGACTGTCATGACCGCACTCGTGCTTGCGTTCCTGCTCGGAATCTGCATGGCTTCTCTGAAAGGCGACACGCTACGCCAGGGCTTCAGTGAATTCCGCGAAGTGGTGGATATGTCCATCCGCAACGCCATAATCCCTCTCCTGCCGCTCTATATATTCGGCATCTTCCTCAACATGACATGGTCGGGGCAGGTGGCCACCGTCCTGGGAGCGTTCGCAAAAATAATACTTGTCATCTTCGCTCTCCACATATTCCTTCTCATAGCGCAATACTGCATCGCCACCCTCTTCGTGCGCCGCAATCCGTTCAGGCTGCTCCTGACGATGCTCCCGGCCTACTTCACCGCGCTCGGCACACAGTCGTCGGCCGCCACGATTCCCGTAACGCTGCGTCAGGCAATGAAGATGGGAGTGAGCGAAGACGTGGCAGGGTTCGTCGTGCCGCTCTGCGCCACGATACACATGTCCGGAAGCACAATGAAGATAGTATGCTGCGCCATAGCCCTGATGCTGATGCAGGGGCTTCCGTTCGACCTGCCGATGTTCGCAGGGTTCATCTGCATGCTCGGCATATCGATCATCGCAGCCCCCGGCGTACCAGGAGGAGCCATCATGGCCTCGCTCGGCATCCTCGCCTCGATGCTCGGATTCTCAGAGACAGACCAGGCACTGATGATTGCGCTCTACATAGCCATGGATTCTTTCGGCACCGCCTGCAACGTAACAGGCGACGGCTTCATCGCCCTCATCGTAGACCGCATCTTCCGACCCAAGGCCAAAGACGCCGTTACAGGCTACTGAACATGCGTCCCGTAAAGCCGTCCCACCTACAGACGGTGCATTCTTCTCAAACGGCGCCTTATCGCGCCCGATTCATTCGACGGATTATGCCAGAACAGCAATCACCGCGCATTATGACAGCTAAAAACTTTTTGGGAGACGTTTTTTTTGCTAACTTTGCGGCTGACAACCGATGATGAAACAAAAGCGGCCAACGAAGTCCTGCCGTTTAAATACGACATCAAGCTTCAACCCAAAGGACTTCAGACCAATGTTTTTTTGATATGAAAGCAATCTACAACTTCAGAGCCTGGGCCGCTGTTGCAATAGCATGCACGGCGATGTCCATAGACAATCACGTGAATGCGGAAGTTCATACGGCCAACGACAAGAACGGAGTGCCGGGACTTAAGGTTACACTCAACGACGCCCGCATTCGCCGTAGCGGAAAAGAGATAGTATTCTATCCCGTATTTCAGGCCACTGGGACCAAAAGAATCGGAAACGTATGCATCGACAACGACCGATATGTATGGATCGACGATGAAGAGCCTATCAGCACATATATGCACGGTCTCCAATTCGATGTGCCCGACGACGGCGACCCCCTTTCAAAACTCGTGGAAATAAACAATGTGCCATTGAATGCGAAAGCCTTCAAGAAAATCAAGATCGTAGGGCGCGCTCCGGATTCAGAAAAGTCAAACTCAGGAAACTATTACGGGGATTTCGACTACACTTTCACGAACATACCCATACCGCAGTTCCATGAGGTTGCGGCAGACAAGGCGAACAACAAGCCCGGCGGGATGTTCACCGACACCGATATCACGCTCGGCATAGCAGGCACAGAAAAAGACGGCAACGACCTGAAGGTAACGTTCACGCTTACCAACACCGGCAAATCCGACAAAAACATAACAAGCGAGAATGGATATGCCACCACCACGGAGGGAGACCGTCTTGCCACCTCAGTAAGAATCCCGGAAACGCTGCTCTCCGGCGAGACCGTAAAAGGCATCCTGTACGTAGCCGGCGGAGTCAACGAAGACATCAGCTCCATAAGACACAAATTCCGGGTTCTTGAAAAGGGACTCCAATGGAATCCTGAACTGATACTCCGCTGAATTCATACACTTCATAAAACCCACCGAAAATGAAACACGCAATCTTAGCATCGATGGCAATAGCCGCTTCCGCATTCTGCTGCAATGCCCAAAGCCTATACGTAAGCTCGATGAAAGGCAACGTCAATCTACGCACGGCACCGTCCACTACGGCGGCAAAGGCCGGGACTCTTTCAAAAGCCGAACTCCTTCCTTGCCTTGAAGAACTCGACGGATGGTACAAGGTAGACATCAACGGCAAAGAGGCTTACGTATCCCAGTCTGTGGCAACGACATGCGATGCCGTAATCCCGAAAGAGATGTTCAAGAAAACCCTCACCTCCAACGAGCCTCTCGACAAGATACGTTTCCAGGGATCAATCAACATCGAACCCGTCGGCCCGGCACACGCGCTTATAAATGTGAACTGGATGCGTATGAATCTGCCGGCAGAAGACACATATTACCTTGCAGAAATCAAAGACGGCAGGATAGTAGCCACTCACGAAGGCGTAACATACGTGGATTCCTCCGAACCGCTCTCTGAGATAAAGGAAAAACTTAGCCAGCTTGACAGTCCGATTCCGGTAGGATTCGACGAATTCAACAACACCATCTTCTTCAAAGGAACTGAATACTCGGAATTCGAATAGCACGAATGCCCCAAGAATCAGAGGCTGTTTCTGACGAAAGCATGAAGCACGGATATGGTTTTGCCATGTCCGTGCTTTTTTGTAATTTTGCCGCTAATTTGTGTCTGGCTTCCTGCGCTATCACCGCGCAGGCAAAGCCGAAAGAAAAAACTATACCTTATGGAATGGCTCATTGACTTGCTTTCGCCCAACAACCTTTCGTTGGCAAGCACGATTCTTCTTTATTCGTTCGTCATATTTGCCGGAATATACCTCGGCAAGATAAAGATCTTCGGCGTTTCGCTCGGCGTTACGTTCGTGCTTTTCGTAGGTATCCTGATGGGACATCTTGGCTACGCGGTGGAGGGCAACACGCTCCATTTCCTGCGTGAATTCGGGCTTATACTCTTCATCTTCTCCATCGGCATGCAGGTAGGCCCCGGCTTCTTCTCGTCGTTCAAGGAAGGGGGCGTCAGGCTCAACGTGCTCGCGCTCGTCGGAGTGTGCATGAGCGTGGTCATCACCCTTGCCATATATTGGCTTCAGGGGGGCAGCGAAGGAGCCACCTCTCTGTCGCAGCTCGTGGGAATCATGAGCGGTGCGGTAACCAACACTCCGGGACTCGGCGCGGCACAACAGACTGTGCTTCAGGTGGATGCCGCTGGATACGACATCAGCCAACAGATGTCGATGGGCTATGCCGCCGCCTATCCTTTAGGCGTGGTGGGCATAATCATCGTCATGATTGTCATAAAGAAAGTGTTCAAAATCAACGTGGAAAAGGAGATTCGGGAAATCGAGGAGGAAAAGGACGACTCCCAGCTCAAGCCGCACGTGGTTACGTTCCGCCTCACAAACGACCTGATTTCCGGCCTCTCCATACGCAAACTGCATACGATCATCAACTGCAACTTCGTGATTTCGCGCATAGAGAAGCCCGACGGCAAAGTGAAGATTCCGACAAGCGACGACGTGCTTGAGATGGGCGACCTTCTGCTGATCGTATGCTCCGTGCAGGACGAGGAAACGTTCCATCGCTTCATCGGCCCCGTGGAGGAGAAGAAATGGGAGATGGTGCAAGGCCCTGTGGTAAGCCGCCGCATTCTCGTGACCAAGACGGAATACAACGGAGTGAAGCTCGGCGCACTGCGTCTTCGTATGGGCTACAAGCTCAACGTAACACGCGTGAACCGCGCCGGAGTGGATCTCCTCGCAACCGCAAGCCTGCGCCTACAGATGGGCGACCGGCTCACCGTGGTGGGCAAGCTCGAAGACATCGACCGCCTTGCCGACCGACTGGGCAACTCAATGAAGCGACTCAACGAACCCAACCTGATAACCATGTTCATCGGCATCTTCCTCGGCATTCTCGTAGGAAGCATACCTCTCCAGTTCCCCGGAATGTCCGTCCCCATGAAGCTCGGACTCGCTGGAGGCCCGCTCGTGGTGGCAATCCTTCTTTCCGCCTACGGCCCGAAGATACATCTGGTTACGTATACCAACTCATCGGCCAATCTTCTTCTGCGCGAGATAGGCATCTGCCTCTTCCTCGCTTCGGTGGGAATCGCCGCCGGAAAGGATTTCGTGGCTACAGTCTTCAACCTGCGCGGCGCGCTATGGGTAGGCTACGGATTCATAATCACCGTCATACCGTTGCTCGTCATAGGAATCGTGGCGCGTTGGAAATACAAGACAAACTACCTGACCATCATGGGTCTTATGAGCGGCGGCTACACTGACCCGCCGGCACTGGCCTACGGCAACAAGATTGCCAACAACGATCAGCCTGCCGTGGCCTATTCCACCGTCTATCCGCTGACGATGTTCATGCGCGTCATAGTCGCCCAAGTGATGATCCTCTGCTTCCTGTAAAACCGACAACCTACCGACAACAGAACATCCCCATAAGAATGCCGACTTATAATGTTCGAGATTTCTAAACAATCTTTTTAACCTTTCGTTTATGACTAAGCTGATGTCCGATACAGCTGCATCTGTAATCATACCAGCCGCAAACAGGGATGCCCACATTGGAAGTGTCTTCAACCACGTGTTCAAGGTGATGTTCCAAACCGAACAGACTGAAATCACCGACGGAAGATTTATCGAATGGGACTTCAAAGATTGCAGATTCCTGCATCCTTTCTACTTGGCTGCATTATCTGTACTGAAAACACAATATGGAAAGACCATCAGATGCACAAATTTGCAGACAGCAATAAAGTCATATTTTGACATTGTATTCTTCGGCACTCCTTTGGTGATAGACTCCACAAACAACAGGGATTCGCTTTGGGATAAATACGAAGAGAAAACCTACCTGCCAATATGCGTTTTTAATCCCAAAGACAAATCTTCGACAAACGCACAACAATTAATACAAGAAACCGTAAAACGACAAATAGGCAACAACAACCCGATACATAGAATATTGTCTTTCCTGTTGGGAGAGCTGATTGACAACATAACAGACCACTCCCATAGCGAAAACGGATTCCTGTTCTGCCAACGCATACCTAAGGAAAATATGCTCTATGTGTTTATATGCGACACAGGACATTCCATATATTCCTCTTATGCGACCGATGACAGATACGTAGAAATCCTCACTACTGCGGAATCGTCAGCCTTGAAACTCGCATTAAGTGGAAAATCAACAAAAAACCGTCCTGAAAACGAAAACAGAGGCTATGGAATATCAAAATCAAGAGAAATTATAATAAACGGTCTTGGAGGAGAGTTTTTTATATTGTCTGGAGGTGCGTTTTTCCGGCATGACATAAACGGAGAGACTTTAGTCGACCTGCCTGAATCAATCAGATGGAACGGGACTGTAGTACTTTTAAAAATACCTACAATAATTCCAAAAGACTTCGATATTTACAATCACATTAGCTGAAATTATGGATATTATAAATATTGCTTCATACGTAGGCAAAGACATAAGAACCCGAAGTTTCTTCAGACATGACATCGAAGAGCTTATCAAAAACAAAGAAAGTGTTACGTTGGATTTTTCCGAAGTAACATTCATATCCCGCTCAGTAGCCGATGAATTGTATAATGTACTTGAGGATTACCCTGATATACAGGTTTGCAATATGGAAAAAGATGTCAAAATGATGTATTCCATCGTAGAACGAGGCCGGAAACAGCCCCGGCATTATGAGACCAACAATATCGAAATCGTCAAACTCAACACATTGGACGAAATGGATAAATTCTTTTCTTCATTATGACATTCTGAACAATATGTCGCAGTAAACCACTAATACAGCGTGGTTTACTGCCACTCCTTTCGCCTTAACTGACAGAATCACCAAGAATATGTCAATCCATATATGATTGGTTTTTAACGCACAAAGATACATAAGATTTCACAGGCCGCACTGTTTTACACATCCAATCCCATCAGACGACACTATCTGCATTTTTTGAAGCCTGCGCATACGATGAATACCATAAAAAACTGATGCGGGAGGGAACTTTTCCGGAGAATCGGCTACCAACTGAGAAAAAGACCTCCAATGGGAAAAGACAGCAACACATACGACAGGCTTTATGCCGACCTCATCAAACGTCACGAGAAAATAATCTTCAGCGTATGCTTCTTCTATGCCTCGTCTTCCGTGCCTTTCGACGACCTGAAGCAAGAAGTGTTCATATCGCTCTACAAGGGCTTCAAGTCGTTCCGCAAGGAATGCCGCGAATCGACATGGGTCTACCGCGTATGCATCAACACATGCCTGTATTCGCTTAAACGGTTCTCCCCGAAGATAAAGCAGTCCCCCATCGACTCAATCGCGCATATTGCCGAGCGTACCGATTCCGAACACACAGAACGGATTGAATGGCTCTACAACAGAATCTCGCGCCTCAATCCGTTGGAAAAACCCTCATCCTGATGTGGCTCGACGAACTGACATATGATGAAATAGCCTCAAACATGGGCTTGCCGCGAAACACCGTGGCTTCAAAGCTCCACCGCATAAAAGACAAGCTTTCAAACCTCAAATAAACAGAATAATATGGAACTCAACGAATTCAAATCAGCATGGGAAGCCGTGGATAAACGTCTCACCGAAATATCCGAACAGAACGCGGAAAACCTGCGCCTTACCGTCCTGTCAAAGAAAAGCGACATAAAAACGAGAATTCTCAATCGCTCATACATCAGTTGCGCATTGACGGCGATATGCCTGATCCTTCTGGCCACATCAAAGCTCTGGGCGCCGGCGCATTTCCCAGTTGACTGGCAGATAGCCTTCTGCTCCTTGATAGCCGTCGGAGCGGCTATGGAAATGCTGTTGACAAAGCGCATAAAAGGCATTGACCTCTACAGCCAGTCAAATGCCGACACTGTAAAAACCGTGATAGGCATAAAAAAGCACTACAGGAATATGGAACTGGCATTCAGCATAGCCGCAATAATGCTTTTCATTTGGTTGTCATTCTCTGCATTCAACGCATTAGACGCCATTATGCTCTGGACTTTAATCGCAATCGGCTTCACTGCCGAATATTTCTGGTTCAGACACTCCATGGCCGACTACAACGACCTCCTCGACTGGTGCAAAGAATAAAGCAACAGAACACGAACCATCTGTCTTGTCAAGGTGCTTAAATCATTATGGCTTAAGCACCTTTTTCATTTTTAACACTTAATATTTTCATTTCTCGGAAAAATTCCCTAATATTGCACTCGCTCTTGGACTATCCACTCTGTCCCAAGACTTACCAAAGCCAAAAGACTGATGGAAAAACTTAAGGAATTGCTCAACAGGGAATGCGACAGGACTATGAGCAGCGAAGAATGGGATGCCCTTTTCAAGCTGTCCACCCAAATAGTCTTGAAAAAGGGAGACGTGCTGATAAGCCCCGGAGACATAGAGCCGGATGTGTATATCGTCAAAGAAGGCATCATCAGAGGTGTCGATTTCAACGGCGACCAGGAACGGACTTTTTGTTTCGGACTTCCCGGCACTGTGTTCAACTCTCGTTTCTCGTTTTATCGGAAACTTCCTTCCTATTACCAGATTGAAGCCTGCTGCCGCAGCGTGGTGCTCAGGATTCCGCGCGAAGACTACATTGCCATGACAGACGAATGCCATTCATTCGCGGTATGGGCTCTCCATTACGCATGGTACGAACAGTTCCTTGAGGAAGACAGGGAGTCCACAGTCCATAACGGCAATGCCAAAGAACGCTACATCCATATGCTTAAAACGAGGCCAGCCATAGCCAACGGTGTCTCTCAGCGCATTCTCGCCTCCTATCTGGGCATAACGCCCGAATACCTTTCACGGGTGAAAGCAAGCATCCTGAAAGAAAACACAAAACTCAAAACTACCGACGACTGACCAAGAAACATCGCAGATAAAACAATCATCGGGGGCGCTTTCTTAAACTATGTCAACACTCGTTCCTTGTTCCCGTCCTAACTTTGCAACCGGATTAATGTTCGTGATCAGCGATATTCAATGACCTGAGTGCTATCCGGACGTTTTATCATTTTCCGCCAAAAAACAGCCTTGACATTGACAATCAACGGCAGAAAGGCAAGAACCACATCTGTATGAATAGACATGACAGATTCCCATTTCATCAATTATCAAATCACCAATGAAGGAAAAAGATATGAAAAAACTATCCTTATTGTTAGGCAGCCTCATCACAGGGCCGATGATCGCCTTGGCAGTGCCGGCAATGCCCGGACTGACCAAGCTTGTCCAGCCAGACGGCAGCGTGGTCGAAGCCACAATCAAAGGCGACGAACATTTCCACTATTACGAGACAGCAGCCGGAGAAATACTGTTGCGCGACAACTGCGGAACACTGCGCCCGGCAACAATCACAGCCACCGGGTCGCTCGAAGCCAAAGGCACAATAACGGGCATGGCAACCCCGCCGCAGAAGCGCAAGGCAATACTTGAGGCCGTGGCCGGCAAGCACCAGAAAGCCGCCGAAGCGGCACGTGTGGCACCCAACGTGATAAAGCAAAAGTTCCCAACCACCGGCACTGTAACCGGGCTAATCCTTCTTGTGGAATACCAGGACGTGAAGCTTACCCCTCAGGCAACCAAAGAGCATTACGAACAGAAATGCAATCAGGCCGGATATTCAAGCGAGGCCACCCACGGCAGCGTGCTTGACTACTTCACATCGCAGAGCAACGGCAAGTTCACACCGCGTTTCGACGTGTTCGGCCCGATTACGCTTCCGCGAGAAAGGGCGTATTACGGCACGGGAGACAACGGACTGGTCAATCAGTTCCGTGATGCCTGCCTTGCAGCCGACGAGATGGGTCTCGACTTCTCGAAATACGACATCAACGAAGACGGCTTCATCGACTTCCTGTTCGTAGTGTTTGCCGGACACGGGGAAGCACAGGGCGGCCCTTACGAATCGGTGTGGCCGGCGATGATAGACCTATCCAACTACGTCTTCGACTACTTCGACGGACTCAACCTCGGAGTGGCCGCATGCTCCTGCGAACTGAAGGGCGCCTCGGGCACCGATATGGACGGCATAGGCACCATATGCCACGAGTTCAGCCACATACTCGGCCTTGCCGACATTTACGACACTTCCAACCAAGGCGGACACGGAATGTGCCATTACGACATCATGGACATCGGCACCTACAATGACAATCTCGTTACACCGTCTGGCTACACGGCCATGGACAAGTTCACTCTCGGATGGCTTGACCCCATAGTGCTCGACAGCCCACGGGAAGACGTGGTGCTACGCCCGTTTGACGAGACGCATGACGCCGCATTCATAGTCAACCCATCCAATCCGGACGAGTACTACACTCTCGAAAACCGTCAGCAGCAGGGATGGGACAAAGGCATACCGGGACACGGACTCGTGGTGTCATACTGCCATTACGACAAAGGGCTATGGAACCGCAACACGGTAAACGCCGTGGCGGCGGGCTATGAACACGTTCGCATCGTCGCCGCCGACAACGTATGGATGAATTCTGTCTCCGACGAAGCCGGAGACCCCTTCCCCGGAACAATGGGCAAAACATCGTTCTCAGCATCCACCAAGCCCGCAGCCGTATGGCGGTCATCGGGATCGCAGGTTCCGGTGGAATGGGCAATATCAAACATCCGAGAGTCGTCAGACGGAACCATCACATTCGACTTCGCAAGCACTTCCGGCATAGACGCCATTGAGGACAGCGACACAGGAGTCATCGTAAACGGCAACTCGATCATTGCCCCTGAAGGCTCCAGAGTCTACGACATCTCAGGGCGCATCATGGATGCCGAAACGCTTCCGGCAGGGATTTACATAGTGAATACGCCCAAAGGAACTGTCAAAACACGCATCTGAAAATCATCAAAATAAAAACCTACAGTTATGAAAAAGTCTCATCTACTTACGTTATTGCTGACGTTTGTAGGGATATTCACGACACAGGCAACAAGCGTCGCAATCGACGTAGACAAGGCCAGCAACGTGATAGTCCAGACAAGCTCCGGCTACGGACAGACACTCTCCCTTGAAGACGGAATGAACAGGTTTGACCTCGACGAACAGAACGACATTCCACTCCTGATTTCGGCTGCACAGGGCGCAGAAATAGTCGAAGTCACCAAAAACGGCACAGAAACCGTGTCAAAAAGCGGCGACGGCAACTACAGAATCGGCTTCTCCGGCCCGACTATGATAAAAATCACGACCAACGGCTCTGGCTCCGGAGGCGGAGAAATATCCAAAGACATCACAATGGACTTCTTCGTTTCGGGCGAAGGTGTAACCGGAAAGCCTTTCAAGGTATATTACCAGAAAGACTCAGAATGGGTGGCACCCGAGACCGGTTCTATGAACTACTGCATCATTCCCGAAAAGGCAAACGTGAAAATCGTTCCGGACAAGGCTTTTGAGATAACCGGATGCTCTGTCCCGGGATCAAGCGTACAGCTCAACGGGACAATACAGGAAGACGGCTCATACACGTTCGTCAACAACGTCCCTGACTACTACAGGGTACAGGTCGACATGAAACTCAAGGCATCTGCAATCAGATTCTCAATCACCGTTGACTATTCGGCCAACGTGGACTGTTATCTCGAGAACCAGCGTGAAGGAGCATGGGAGCTTCTTACCGTGTACGACAACATGAAGAATGAATTCACAATCGATGCCTCGCAGAATCCGCTTGAGTTCATCCCCGCCGAAGGTGCGGAGATAATCCAAGTGCTCAAAAACGGAGTTGTGCAGAGCCCGATAGGCTGGGGAGGCTCCAACGGATGGATCTTTGAGGCGGAAAACGGCGACGAGTTCACATTGGCCACCAAGGGAAGCCCCACAGACATCGTCATCGAGGCTCCTGAAGGACAGGCATCTCTCGAAGGATATTTCTTCAAAAGAGCCGACGGCACACAGGTAACGCTTACGGGCGGACGCGCCACATATTCAGGACATCTCGGAGAGATGATATACGTCTCGGGACGTCCCGGAACGACCCTCACATACGTGGTAGGGACCAACGGCGGCATCACCAATATGCTCGACAACATGAGAGTGGTGAAAGGCTCCGACGGCTCCAACCCTGCCGCATACCAGATTTTCGGCAAACGCGACATAAACGGCATAGTAATATCGGTCGATGATGCCAAGCGCGTGAGCGTGGTGCAGGAAGGCGGCCGAGGCGACGCTCTCGTGCTTGACAACGGAGCCAACAAGTTCTCGGTGTCAGAAATAAAGAACGCACTTGCAGTCTCCGCAACCGAAGGCAACCAGATTGTGTCTGTAACCGTGAACGGCAACGGAGTCCAGGTCAGCCCCAACGGCTATTATATGGTAACAGCCGAGGAAGGCGACTACATTGAAGTGGAATCGCGCAAAAGCCCCGTTGACGCCGTCCTTTCGTTCAGCTTCAACGAAGGTGCCGACATCACCTGGCTTCAGGCCACGTCTGAGGGCTATCCTGTGGAACTCTCCAACCCGATGACTGTTAAGAGCTACACCAAACTTGTCATCTCAGCCTCCGACGGCTACGTGCTCGAAGAAGTTTCAACCGAAACGCCTGGTGTGTCCGTGCTGCGGATTGACGGACAGAACCAATACGAGGTGTACGTTTCTTCCGCCGACGTAACCAATGCCGACATTGACGTCAAGATGAGGGAAATGCAGGCTTCCGAAGGCAATTCAATAGTTGTGGCCAACGGAGACGCACTGCTCGTCCGCTTCTGGGAAATGTCGGAAAAAGACGGCATGCCGAGCGAGACCTTCGTGAAAGCGCTTGAAAACAACCGCGTCAACGAAGTCAAGACCGGCAACTGGATACAGGTTTACTGCAAGGACACCCAGAGCGAGTTCAGATACGTCAGAGTAAACGGCAACGATGCCGACCTCGTGCGCAACGACGAAGGACTGGCACGCACAGCATGGGTGGAAGTAACCGGCCGCACTGTGATCGAGACGCTCGTGGCGACACCCTGCCAGGCCACGACAAATCCCACATACGACGATACCAAGCACATCATATCAGGAAACGTGTACATTGAAATCGACGGCGAACGATACACAAACGTCTTCGTGGAGGCAGGGCAGACAGTCAAACTGGTCGCCGAACCCGAGACAGGATATGTGTTCGACCATTTCGAGAAATTCCTGCCATTGACGATGGCCTCCGACGGCATAGCACTGAAAGGAGACACGTACACATTCACAGAAGCTGATGCGGCCGAAAACTTCATCCTGTTCAAAGGCGTGTTCAAAGAGGACGGAAATGCGAAAGTATACGCGCTCCGAGGCTCCACCGCATGGCTTCTGGACGAGAACGGCGTACCGGTACAGGAAAGCTCCGAAGCATTGGGCAACGTGGGATTCTTGCTTGCCGACGGCACCGTCACAAGGGAGACGACCGCAGTGGAAGGCCAGACCGTACATCTTGAAATCATAGTGTTCGACGAAGAGACGGTGGCCAACTATGAAGTGGCAGGCTTCTCCCTGATGAGAGGATTCCCTGACGCAATCATTCCCACCGACTACGTGGTCAAGGGCGATGACGCCGACGACGAAGGAGTGATATGGATCAACGGGCTCATGCGCCACAAAAACGTAAGCGTGGGAGAGGCCTTCGTCGGTGAGGGATTCGGCTATGACGCATCGACGATGACCGTATCTGCATCAGGCCCTGTGAAAGTCTTCGATTCCTGCGGACAACTGATGCTCGCATCCGAAGAAAGCCAGGTATCGGTGGCACACCTGCAGAAAGGCTTGTATGTTGCCGTCAGCGGCAACAGAAGCATCAAATTCGTGAAATAAACACAAATCGGCACAAGGAGGCTGAGGCCGATGGCTTCAGTCTTCCTTAAACAAACAACCTTCAACAATGAATAAAAAAACCATTGCCGCATTACTGCTCGCATGCACCGCGGCATCATCAGGCTACGCGGAAGCCGCAGAACAAGACAACCGCCCCTTCTACGGATTCTTCCTGTCCAATCCGGGAGGATACACCAACGCAGACGAAACCCAATACGGATTCTCAAGACAGACGTTTGCCAATGCCGGTGCAAACGAGCTGCTGTATCCTCTTTCCGATGGAATAGGCCTATACGCGGCCACTGCAGTCGATGGCATATACTACGCCACCCCCTACCTGTTCGAGTCCTCGATGTCGATGCCAACACCGCGTCCGATGTTCTCCTACAACATATACACCGGACAAGTGAAGGAAATAGGCCCCTGGTCCGACCAGTCCACCGACCTCAAGCCTTCCGACATGACCTACGACCGCAAGAACGACCGGATTCTGGCCGCCTGCTTCGGTTCGAAAGAAGGTGCCGGAATATATGAGCTTGACAGGGAGACAGGTGCCATGACCCTGATACGCAAAAACGACAACGGAGGAGGCGTGATAGCAGCCGACGCTTTCGGAAGAGTCTTCACTATCAACCATAACGGAGAGCTCATCCAGATCGACATGACCAAAGACAATTCCTCAAAGGTCTTATACAAACTGCCGTATTCCTATCTTTCGGCCAACCAATCGCTCGAGTTCGACCTTACCAACGGCAAACTCTACTGGGCATCATGCACCCTTGAGAATCCGCGTCAGGACGGGGGACGGGGAACATATATGGTGGAAATCACTCTTCCTAACATAGCCCCCAACACAGACTATTCGGCCGAGATGCAGGGATACGGCAACAAAGAGACAGGAGAAATCGGATACAGCTCACGTTTCCTCGGAATGTACATCCCGCACGCCACAGGAGGATTCGATGCTCCGGGATTCGCCACAGACACAAAGTCCACTTCAAGCGTAGACGGTGATTTCTGCACTATAGAGTTCAGGATTCCCGCAACCACCTTCGGAGGAGCTGCGCTCGCTTCCGTGGACGGTTACGACATTTACCGCGACGGTGAAAAGATCCACACGGAAAAAAAGACAATGTCTGCCGGAGAAAGCGTGAAATACGAAGACAAGTCAATTCCTGCCAAAGGCAAAGAATACCGCTACGACATAATCTGTTACAGCAACACGACAGGCGACGGGCCTAAATCCCCTGTTTTCGCATACGTCGGCTTCGACGCCCCTGAGGCCGTAGGCGGAGCTACGGTAAAGGTCAGCGACGACTTCCTTTCCACCACCGTCTCCTGGACTGCCCCCGCAGCCGGACAGCATGGCGGCACGTTCGACCCCTCTATGACCACATACGACATAGTGCGTCTGCCAGACAACGTGAAAGTCGCGGAAAACATCAAGGGATGCACCGTAAACGACAACCTACGCCGTCTGCTGCGCTACTCCTACAAAATCACCGCTAAAAACGCATACGGAGAATCACACACCCAGACCGCAGAGTTCGTCGCAGGCACACCGGTGGCTGAGTTCCCGGTGGAAGAGAATTTCGAGAATCCCGCAGCGATGGCCCTCAAATGGACTTCGGTGGACAACAACAAAGACGGCATGACATGGATCTACGGTACCACTCTCGGACAAGGCGTGTTCGGAGACTACGAGATGACCGCAGAATACATAATATCGCCTACATCCGTAGACGCATACACCAAGGATGCGGACGACTGGATCATATCTCCCCCGATAAAATTCGAGGCCGGCAAGAAATACAGCGTAACCTTCGAAATCCGTTCGCTCACCCCCGAAACCCTCAATGTCTACGTAGGGCCTAAAAACACCGTGGAAGGAATGAGCAAAATCAACTCTTTCGGAC
>Ga0209064_1002320_pt1 | contig 22030 bp, 22 predicted proteins | sample Inofromicrocosms_FD_187498 | JGI IMG/M metagenome (GOLD analysis project Ga0209064, IMG submission 187498) | Mouse cecum microbial communities from Vienna, Austria - Inoculum for glucosamine and mucus D2O microcosms (SPAdes) (version 2) | ecosystem: Host-associated > Mammals > Digestive system >... | reverse complement strand
ACTATAACAATAAACGAATCAAATCCCGGTTAAAAGGAAAGAGTCCGGTGCAATACCGAACTCTTTCGCAAATCAGTTAGTTAATAACCCGTCCAACTTTTGGGGTTCACTTCATTTACGTGGGGTCTGAAACCGGACGCATAATGCAGGCTCGGAGAGCCGTCGTCATGCTTGGCCACTCCCACATCTCTCATCTCTAAACTCTAAACCCGATAAATCACAAAAAAAATGACCAGCAAAGCCCGAGGCACAATATGCGGCATCGCCGCCGCCATGAGTTACGGATGCAACCCCTTCGCACTATTCCTTTACGCCATGGGCATATCCGTCAACTCCGTACTATCCTACCGCTATGGAATAGCGACCCTCGTGCTCGGCCTACTGATGCTCCTCCGCAGGCGCCCGTTGCGCATCACCCGACGGCAGACAGCACTGACAGCAGCACTCGGAATACTCTTCGCAGGCTCCTCGCTGACACTCTTCCTGAGCTTCCGCTTCATCGATGCGGGACTCGCATCAACCATGCTCTTCATCTATCCCGTGCTCGTAGCCGTCATAATGGCACTATTTTTTGGCGAACGGCTCAGGCCGGCCGTCGCCGCCGCCATCATCCTCGCCATAACAGGCGTGGCATTCCTTTGCGACAGCACCGTCATCGGCACCGGCGACATCCGCGGCGTACTGTTAGTCATGCTCTCATCGCTCCTCTACGCCGTCTATATGGTAATCGTAAAAGTATCACGAATCGCCCTACCCGCCGACACACTCACCTACCACGTCCTTGCATGGGGCACCGTCGCAATAGTGGCATTCTCCCTCATCGCACCCTCCGAACCGCTGCAACTCCTCCACGGCGCCGCCCAATGGGGATGGGCGATATTTCTGGCACTCGTTCCGACTGTCATATCCATTATCCTTACAAACGCCGCACTGCGCGAAATAGGCCCTACGCCGACAGCCATTCTCGGAGCGCTCGAACCGATGACAGCAGTCCTGATAGGCACACTCGTATTCGGCGAAACATTCACACCACGCCTCGCCACAGGAATAGCCGTAATCCTGACAGCCGTGATACTCGTCGTCGCACCCAGACCTAAAATACACCTCAACTGCAACACCCATTCTAAACCCTAAACTCTAAACTCTAAACCCTAAACTTTAGACTTTAGACTTTAGACTTTAGACTTTAGACTTTAAACTTTAGCCCCTCACCCCCTCTCCCCCAAAAATCCTGCCACTTTGTCAGTACTGACAGACATCAGAAAACCCTCTCCACCCCCGCCGCGTGCCACGAAACATTTCTGGCACGCGATTTGTTCTATATATGATTGAAACCATCCAACCAAGACAAATCACAAAACAAAATAAAACTAAAAAACACTTACTATCATGGGTAAAATAATCGGTATAGACCTGGGCACGACCAACTCCTGCGTCGCAGTCCTCGAGGGCAAAGACCCCGTAGTCATCCCTAACAGCGAAGGACGTAACACAACCCCCTCCGTAGTGGCATTCGTCGACGGAGGCGAACGCAAAGTCGGCGATCCCGCAAAGCGCCAGGCAATCACAAACCCCAAACGCACCATCTACTCCATAAAGCGATTCATGGGCGAAACCTACGACCAGGTGAAAAACGAAATCGAACGCGTACCGTATAAAGTAGTACGCGGCGACAACAACACCCCCAGAATCGACATCGACGGCCGCGAATACACCCCGCAGGAAATCTCCGCAATGATCCTTCAGAAAATGAAGAAAACAGCCGAAGACTACCTCGGACAGTCTGTCACAGAAGCCGTAATCACCGTTCCCGCCTACTTCAACGACTCCCAGCGTCAGGCAACCAAAGAAGCCGGCGAAATCGCAGGCCTCACCGTAAAGCGAATCGTCAACGAACCAACAGCCGCCGCACTCGCCTACGGCCTTGACAAAACCGACAAAGACCAGAAAATTGCCGTATTCGACCTCGGTGGCGGTACATTCGATATCTCCATCCTCGAACTCGGCGACGGCGTATTCGAAGTAAAATCCACCAACGGCGACACACACCTCGGCGGCGACGACTTCGACCACGTAATCATCGACTGGCTCGCCGAAGAATTCCTCCGCGAAGAAGGCGTCGACCTCCGTCAGGACCCCATGGCACTCCAGCGCCTCAAAGAAGCAGCCGAAAAAGCCAAGATCGAACTCTCAAGCTCGACCTCGACAGAAATCAACCTCCCCTATATAATGCCCGTCAACGGAGTGCCCAAACACCTCGTAAAGACACTCACACGAGCCAAATTCGAACAGCTCGCCGACAAACTCATCCACGCATGCCTCAAACCCTGCGAAGACGCCCTCCGCGACGCAGGACTCAAAGCATCCGACATCGACGAAGTGATCCTCGTCGGCGGCTCCACACGAATCCCAGCCATACAGGAACTCGTACAGAAATTCTTCGGCAAAGCACCCTCTAAAGGCGTCAACCCCGACGAAGTGGTAGCCATCGGTGCCGCAATCCAGGGCGGAGTCCTCTCCGGCGACGTAAAAGACGTGCTCCTGCTCGACGTAGTACCCCTGTCGGTAGGTATCGAAACCCTCGGCGGCGTCATGACAAAACTCATCGAAGCAAACACCACAATCCCCACCCGCAAGAGCGAAACATTCTCCACAGCCGTCGACAACCAGCCCTCGGTCGAAATCAACGTACTCCAGGGCGAACGTCCCCTTGCCAAGGACGACAAACTCCTCGGCAAATTCCACCTCGACGGAATAGCCCCCGCACCCCGCGGCATACCTCAGATTGAAGTGACATTCGAAATCGACGCCAACGGCATCCTCAACGTTTCCGCAAAAGACAAAGCAACCGGCAAAGAACAGTCCATCCGCATCGAAGCATCCAGCGGACTCACCGACGCCGAAATCAAACGTATGAAAGACGAAGCCGCCGCAAACGCCGCATCCGACGCCAAAGAAAAAGAACGCATCGACAAACTCAATCAGGCCGACGCCATAATCTTCCAGACCGAAAAACAACTCAACGAACTCGGCGACAAAATACCTGCCGACAAGAAATCGGGCATCGAAACGGCACTCGGCCGCCTCAAGGAAGCCCACAAAGCGCAGAACATCGACGAAATCGATGCCGCAATCAAAGAAATCGAAAGCACCTTCGGCGCAGCACAGCAGGACATCCTCAACGCACAGGCCCAGGCACAAGCCGGCGCACAGCAGGCACAGCCTAACCACGGCGCAGCCCAAGGCGGTCACGACGACGGCGGCGTAACCGACGTCGACTTCGAGGAAGTGAAGTAAACCATCTATTTAGAAATATATAAATCCATATAAATGGAGTGTAGCTCAAAAAGTTACGCTCCATTTTCTTTTTTATTTTATTTAGATTGAAATATATTATTGTCGATCTGTTTTCACCATATTTGAAACGTCCCTTAATTGGCGATAAAGTGTCCCTAATAATTTGAAATTATCTTTTTCATTCAAATAAAGAATTGACAGATGCAACCTTTAGTCCGTTGTACTTTAGTCGGTATTAATGTAATTTCGTAACATGAATAAAACACCAATAAACATTGCTTTTGGAAAGAGATTAGTCGATTTAAGAACGGCAACAGGACTTTCTCAGGAAGCATTTGCATTCAAGTGCGGCTTAGATCGTACATATATAGGCATAATTGAACGAGGAGAGAAGAGTCCCACTCTGAACACGCTCTATAAGATTGCAAATGGATTAAGCATAACATTATCACATTTAATGGATTTTTAACTATGGCTAGGGCATCATCATATCTTCCCAAATTGGTAAAAACGAAAATATATAAGACTGGCCAGACCCGTGGGGCAGATGACGATGTAATATATCAAAATCGAGTTGGACGCAACAGTACGGTTCTAATACCGTATAAAGATTATGAAATTTGCAAGCAAGCTCCTTCAGAGAGTGGTCAATATGAAAATGGTTTTATCGTATTGATAAAACCTGAAGATTATTTTAGCTCTTTGACTCACAAAGGATTGATTCTCGGGAAAAACTTATTAGTGTTCTATGAAACGAGAGAACAATGGATTAAATACCCTCCTTTAAAAAATTGGAAAGCTGCCATTTCCAGGAATTTTCCTTTAGGAGGAGAGTATGTTGCAAGAATACCTGCAACTACCTCAGAAGGTCAAAGCAAAATCGTAGAAGGTTTCTGTACATCTTTGATGAAAGGTGCTGGTATCCGTGTATATGAATACTCAACACTGCAGAATAACAATGACTGCAAATTGCAGCTTGAAGTTCTGTTTTGGTCATGCAAGGATATAGAGGAGCTTATAAAGGGTACGGAGAATCCGTCTGCTGTTCGGAATTACATTATTGAATTGAAAAATGAAGCCATGAAGAAAGGGTTATATGACCGGACAAAATTAGAGCAAGCTCGTATTGTTGACGCTGATGGATATACCATCTGTCCATTATGTCTACAACATATTTCTGCAATTGGCTTTTGCAGGAAAATACAGCAAGCGGAAGGAAGAGTTGTTCCAGACCTAACCGTTACGGAGGTGAGTTTATTCCACATACGCGAACTGCGCACAGGAGAGTTTAACCATAGGCCCTACAATTTAGGATGGGGGCATCACCACTGTAATGTCGTCGTTAAAGACTCTGGTATCGATGCAACTTTAGATTGGATGCGTCATGTATTGATAAAGAACAATATTAAAACGCTTTAATTTTCAAAATTAAAAAGCGATGGTTCTTTATCATACAACTGCCTCTTCATTATTGTTTGAGCGTCACATACATCGTCTGCGTCTGTCGCGTTTTCAATGTTCTTCTTGATTGAAAAGCACCAATTTTTGTCTATTTCAATTCCAATTCCTATACGATGGGTTTTTAAGGCTGCAATGATAGTACTGCCGGAACCGGCAAAACAATCAAGTACAATGTCGCCCGGGAAAGTAGTACTCAGGATACAGTGCTCAAGCATTTTCACAGGTTTTTCGGCGGGATGCTTTCCCTTGTAAGTTTTAACGGATGGAAATGTCCATACATCCGTAAATTCCACATTAGCGTTAACCTCAAAAGGGCGAATAACATCTTCATATTCCAATAAATCATCTTCTTTTATGCCAGACTTTTTTAGTGCCTCGCATATACTGACATACTGTTCTTTGCTTGGAATATTTCGCCCACTTTCCCAGTTGGAAACCGCTCCTCCATGGTTTACTTTTCCATAAGCACCTATTATCTCCGTCAAATCCTTTCCGGAAAGGTTACATTCAGTGCGCAAACGTTTAAGATAGTTGCCAAAATATGATCGATTTAGATTCCCATCGGATGCGGTCTCCATAAAAATAATACGTTCCGAATGAGGATACCACTGTCTAAGAGCTTCTTTTTTCATCTTCCCCTTCCAACCGTCATAGCCTGGTTCATTTGGTTTAGTCCAAACTATATGAGATAAAACATTGAAATATTTGCTTAGCATATTCTCCAGTTTTGACTCCATACAAGAGGAACAAAACATAAAAATGGATCCGTTGGGACGGAGCACCCGTTTCCATTGCACAGCATACATCTCTATCCAGCTTATGAAATCTTCATCAGTTGAGAACGCCTTGTCGTTAATAATATTACCCTTCTTCGTGCTATGATATGGCGGATCTGTTAAAATAAGGGATACGCTGTGATCCGGCATTTTTTTTAACAGTGACAAGGAATCTCCAAAAGCAATGGCAGCCATCTCATTGGAGTAAAACACACTATCTCCTAATGACTCTCTGATATCATTGAAATCAATTGTTCTGTTCATTTGATTAGGATCTATTCAAAGTCATATTCAATCAGCTCTTTTATATCCACATTAAGTAAATTGGATATTTCAATGAATTGAGACATGGAAGGTTGAATCTTATTAGTTGTCCAACGGGATACAGTCATATCTGTAACCCCCATTTTATCAGCTATCCAATGATTCGTGATAACCTTATCTGCAAGCACCACACGAATGCGGTTCTTATATTTAGACTTAACCATTATTATATTCTAATTTATGTGCAAAAATAAACATTATTTGTTATTCAACCAAACTTAATACGGCGAAATCGGAATTGAATCAGATAAATGACAATGTATTCATATTTGGAACACGCCAATATATCTCCAATGCGTCACATATTTGAGGAAGTGAAATAAACAACCCCTCTACCGATAACAAAAGTGCGGATCCCCACCGGAATCCGCACTTTTTTATATCATTGACAATCATTTTTGACACTCCAGGAATTATTGCTATCTTTGCGTTAAACATCAAAGTATTGTAAACAGTCAGCAAACCAATTGAAATGGAATCGCAAAAAATAAACAGGATAAAAATTGCGTTAGTTGAGAACGGTAAAACCGGTAAATGGCTTGCCGAACAGATCGGTAAAAATGAAGCCACCGTTTCCCGATGGTGTTCCAACAAAATGCAGCCCTCTCTTGATACGCTTGTGAGGATTTCTGAATTACTTGATATTGACGTTAAAGACTTAATTGTAAGCAGTAAAGCATAGACATGGAAAAAAAAGAAATATTTAACAGAATTGAATATGTAGTGGCTTGTGTAGGAGCCTTCGCTCAGCGGTATCAGCTATCCAACATGCAGGCCTACGCATATCTGCGCCGTTTCACAGGCATAGATTTCCTTCTTGACTGCTATGCTGCCGAGCATACCCTCTCCATTGACGATGCCGTTTCAGACCTTCAGGTCATTTGCCAACGGGAAGGAGGCAAGATATGATATTACTCTATCACGGCTCCAATGTGATCATTGAGCAAATTGACCTTTCGCGCAGTAAACGTGGCAAAGATTTCGGACAAGGATTCTATCTCAACGCCAATCCCGACCAAGCGATGGAAATGGCAGCTCGAACAACTCGATTCCTCAACGAGGGAACCCCCACACTATCCTGCTTTGAGTTTGAAGAAGACGAGGCGATGAAGAATGGTCTGAACATAAAGATTTTCCCTGAATACACAGAGGAATGGGCGGAATTTGTCGTGATGAACCGTAAGAACAACACAGATGTTCCGGCTCATCCATACGACATTGTCATCGGGCCTATCGCCGATGATACTGTTGGCGTGCAAATTCGCCGTTTCATAATGGGTTATATGTCAGCATCAGCATTGGTTGAAGAGCTGAGATTTAATGGCGACCATGCTGTCCAATACTTCTTTGGCACCCCAAAAGCAGTAGAACTCTTAAAACGCATCGAATTATGACACAAGATATACAATTTCAAATAGAATGTCTTACCGCAGAACTTGCTGAAATGCTCATGGCTGAATATGGATGGGATATACACCGCGCCCTCGATGAGCTTTATTCATCAGCCACCTTCGCCAAGCTCAACGACCCCGAATGCGGCCTCTACTATCAGGGGGCTGTCTATATCTTCCAATTCCTCAAATCCGAAATCGAAACCGGCAAAGTCGCATGATTATGATATACCATAATTAATATTTAAATAAACTTAATGTATGAACTACCGAATACTTAAATATTTTTATATTTCATTCTTAATCATTGCAATATTTTTCTCATTTGTAACTACTGCCAGAGTTTTATACCACTATGTACCCAATATGACAATGCTTGGAGAACGAGCTGAAACATTAGGATTTTACAGTTTTTGGGCTGATATACTGGGGTCGATAGCTTCATTTACAATGATATTTATTACCGCTGTTTCAGTAAACTTAAACGAGAAACAATTAAAAGAGTTGAAACGACAATGGGATGAGGAGCATTCACCATATCTTTCATGTCAATTAATCGTTTCAGGAAATTATTTTAAGTTGCGGGTTCATAATTCTGCCTCAGTTGTTGCAGATAATGTATCAATTGGCATAGAAAATTATTTGAGAGATACTGACATCTATCGTTTTGACAAATTGAAAGATTTTCTATCAAGTCATTCTTTCGTTATTCCTCCAAACGAGAGTATATATTTTGATATTCTAATTACAGCTTATAAAGACATTGAAAATTTACCTCAAGGGCATATAGAAGTGTCTATGAAATCTTCAAAAAAGGATTTCGGCAAATTACAACTATACCCAAGCAACTATGCTTTTATATCTTTTGAGAAAGAAAACATTGGTCATGCAGTAGTCGAATCGATATCCAAAGTTAGCAAAACTATCGAAAATAAGCGATATCTTTTCAAATAACAACACAGTATATTAGATTATGACACCCCCGCAAATTGACATATAGGAAAATAAAATCTTCGAGCTTTCGCCCGAACTTCTCAACGCATTGCTTAAAGGCCACACTTTAAGCAGTGATACTGAGCAGATCAACATTTTCTGGGCTACTGAATGGTGGTTCTCAGTGCTTGATATAGTCGGGGTGCTCAATGCACAGGATGATTATGCCAAGAACCGCAATTACTGGAAGTACCTGAAAACCAAACTACGCAACGAAGGCAATGAAGTGGTTAGTGGCACTAACCAGTTGAAACTTCTTGCTCCGGACGGGAAACGCCGCCTGACAGATGTGCTTGATAATAACGGTGTAATAGCTCTGGCGAAAAATTTTCCAAACAATAAAGCTTCAAGATTTGTCGAATGGTTCACCAATAGCGACGAGAGTATTGACGGCAAGAGCCGGTCGAAGGCATACGCTTTGATATCACAAAACCAAGGCGAATCCGCACTTTTTTAGTATCTTTGGCGTTGAATGGGGAAAGACGATTCGGAGTATATCAACCCCGACAATATGGCACGCGATGTGTTCGGCGGACGGAACAATAAGGATTCTGTTCTGAAAGCCGACAATTATTGCACGAAATGGCGCGAAATTCGTATCTTTGTGCATTGAACATCAAAGAAAACAAGCAAATGCAAGATAAAACCGACTTCCGCACCGACCTGCTGCGGAGAATATCAGCCACAAAAACAACCCGATGGATACGCTTTGCCCTCGTAGCCGCCCTGTTCCTGGCATGGGTAGCATGGATGGGGCAATGGTGGCTCTCAATATTCCTGATCCTGCTTTTCGATATATACATAACAGGCTACATACCCCTGACATGGTGGAAAAAAAGCCCAAACAGGACACTCCGTGCCGTCATGAGCTGGGTCGACGCCATAGTCTACGCGCTCGTTCTGGTCTACTTCGTCTTCGCATTCGTCGGACAGAACTACCAGATACCCTCCTCATCGCTTGAAAAAACGCTACTGACAGGCGACTACCTGTGGGTAAACAAAATGACCTACGGTCCCCGCGTACCGATGACTCCGGTCCACTTCCCGCTGGTCCACAACCGCATGCCGCTGCTCGGATGCGACAGCTATCTCGACCGGCCTGCCGTATCCTACCGCCGCCTGCGCGGCCTGCGCGACGTCGAACAAGGCGACATCGTCGTATTCAACTTCCCTGCCGGCGACACCGTAACAACTCTTACCGAAGACACTCCATTCTACTACGAAGCCCTCGTCCTCGAAGTAGGCCGCAGCTACATGGCTCAGAACGGGATAATCCCGAAAGCCGGCGAAGCCGACTCCACCGCCGACGCGATAGGCCGCCGGCTCGTCCACTCCGACAAAGAACGCTTCGGAACAGTCAAATACCGCCCCGTCGACCGCCGGCAGAACTTCGTCAAGCGCGTCGTCGGACTCCCCGGACAGCGTCTGAAAATCGTCAGCGACACCATCTTCATCGACGGCCGTAAACAGCCCGTTCCGGCCGAAGCACAGTTCAACTACGTAATCGCTACTCGCCGCGCACTCGCCGACGACGATCTGCATCGCCTCGGGATAGCACGTGCCGACCTCCAGAGCGTCGATGCCGCCGGAGGATCATACATCACACGCACATCTGCCCCCGGCCTGCACTACTATTACATACCCGCCACTACAGCCATACTCGACGCCCTGCGCGCCGACGGCACGATGACGGCCGCCGTACGCTACAATGCCATGACCGACATCGACCTGTTCCCGGCAGGAGTAGCCGACAGCTGGACCCTCTCCGACTACGGCGGCAACAACGGACTCCTTATACCCGCCCGCGGACTGACAGTACCCCTCACTCCCGAAAACTGGAAAATCTACCGACGCGTCATACGCAACTACGAAAACCACCCCGACGCCCACTGGGTCGACGGAAAAGGCGTGGTAATCGACGGAAAGCCCGCACCCGACTACACCTTCGGCATGGACTATTACTTCATGATGGGCGACAACCGCTACAACTCCCAGGACTCCCGCTTCTGGGGCTTCGTACCTGAGGACCACATCGTCGGCACACCGATGCGCGTACTGATATCCTTCGACAACGACCGCGGACTCTTCGACGGTAAAATACGCTGGAACCGCATCCTGCGCGACGCCAACCCCGACAAATAGCGCCATGGCGCCTCATCCCCTGCACCGCTTCGACCCGTCAGATCCGCCACTGCTACTCCCGCCCCAGTGGATGGGTTCCGTGGCATACTATGCCTTAATGGCAGCATGGCCGCGCGTAGCCGTCGACGCATCCCTGCGCTACGACAAACGCTTCAAAGGCGTACACCGCATGGCCATCGCCGACACCCGCGGTCGCCTGAGCCTGACAGTCCCCGTCAGCCGGCCGGCAGGAGCATTCACCGCCGGAACCCTGCGCTGGTCCGACGTAACCGTATCCGCCCACGGACGATGGTGGGAAATCCAGCCCGTGGCACTCGAATCAGCCTACGGGCGCACACCATTCTTTGAATACTACATCGACCGGCTTATGCCCCTGTTCGACCAAAACGCCGTAATCGGAATACCGGTCACCGAATTCGACGCACGCGCCGACGCAATAATCCGCAAAATCCTCGGAATTGACACACAACTGATAAGCAGCGATGATGCAGGCGACGACGCCATCGACCTCCGACGCATCGACTTCAGCGCCGCACCCCACGCCACACCCCGCTACTGGCAAGTGCGGGAACCATCGCTCGGCTTCATCTCCAACCTCAGCATCCTCGACCTGATCTTCAGCCTCGGACCCGAAGCCCCGCTCTACCTCCGCAACGCCTTCGACGCAGTGAAGCGCCAAGCGAGCGCAACGCAGCCTTAACCACCTCGAAACCCTAGGCCCGGATAGCCGGCATCATGACCGCCGCAAAGCACCCTAAACCCAAAAGCTAACGCCAGAAAATCAGGCTATTCACACCCTCGGCATTGACCTTGAGCGTGACCCGCGCCGACTCTATCAGAGGAATATTGTGGAACACATGCCCGATCGGAGCATTGAAAGCCACCGGAAAATCATAATCGGCCACAGCATCACGTATCATACCCTCCATACCCCCCGGATGATTCTCGTCAGGTTTATAATCCGTGAACTGGCCTACCACAAGCCCGCGCAGGCGTCCCAGAACACCGCTCAGGCGCAACTGGTAAAGAATACGCTCTATCTTATAGACCGGTTCCGCGATATCCTCGATAAAAAGAACCGTACCCGGGCTGATGATATCGTACGGTGTCGAAATAAGCTCCGCCAGCACCGCCAGATTACCACCCAGAAGAATACCCTCGGCCATTCCCGGACGGTCATCCGCCGTACCGGCGAAAGTATAAGCCGGACGCTCCCCGCGAAGAATCCCGAATAGAGCCGCATTATCCTCGTTGTCCGCTCCCTCAAGTATATGCGCGGCCATCGAAGCATGTATGCTTTCTATACCCTTGTGCGACATAAGAGCATGAAGCGCCGAAATATCCGAAAAACCTATCACCCACTTCGGATCGGCGGCCACCGTCGGCAGTGCATCCACATCTTTCATTATATGCACAACACCGTAGCCGCCGCGCGAACACAGGATAGCACGCACCTCCGGATCGGCGAAAGCCGCACGAAGGTCTGACAACCGTTCGGCCGCACTGCCGCTGAAAGTGCCATGTTCGCCGAGAGCATGCGGCATCACCACAGGCACCCAGCCCTGTTCGCGCAGCACCGCCACAGCCTTTTCAACCTTCTCGGGAGCTATACGCCCCGCGGGAGAGCATATCGCTATCTTGTCACCGGCGCGCAGAGAAACCGGCCGACGCGCCACCTCGATATTTATCATCGTATATCCGTAGTTTTAAGAAAATAATTGAAAAAATGCCATATAGCCACAGCCGTCGACACCGTCACATTCAGCGAATGCTTCGTACCTATCTGAGGAATCTCAAGACACAACCCGCAGCGGTCCACGACATCCTGAGCCACACCGTCCACCTCGTTGCCGCACACCAAAGCATAGCGCCGTCCGTCCTCGGGCACAAAATCGCCAAGCTCCACACTGCCTTTCACCTGCTCCAGGCAGGAAAGCACATAACCCTCGGCCTCAAGAGCGTCGAGAGCCTCGCCGGTGGTGGGATAATACACCCACTCGACAGAATCCTCGGCACCGAGAGCCGTCTTGTGGATTTCCGCCGACGGCGGCGTGGCAGTGATGCCGCAGAGCGCCACACGTTCCACTCCGAAAGCGTCGCACGTCCGCAGAAGCGAACCTATATTGTTGAGCGAGCGCACATTGTCTACAACCACAGTCAGCGGAATCTTACGCCGGCGCCGATACTCCTCCACCGACAGACGCCCCATGTCCCATATCGTCTTCTTTTCCATATTATAGAATAAGACCTTATTGAAGGCCCTTACTATTAGTCTGCATATTGTTTTTGATCGTGATACAAATATAACATTTTTCTCTGACAAAATTAATACATATCCGAATACGAAACGTAGGGAACATGCCATGGCATGTCTTATACGCACCACAGAACATCTACTTTAACACCCCAACCTAAACATTAAACTCTCAACCTTAAACTCTACCCCCCTTCTTCTCTAAAAAATATTTAATAATTTGCGGGGGCGCAGCGCTTATCGTAACTTTGATTATACCTAACTTGTAATACCTTAGAGTCGACAACATATAATCCCGCAAGACATGGAACATCCTGAAAACGATAAATGTTATGCCGGACTGTCCGTCAACAGCGGCGTAGCCCAGCCACCATCCGTAAACCCCTACGCCGGCAAGCGCCCCCGACGCAAACCCCTGCCGACAGTCCCGGAAATGGTCGAAGGAATACTGCGGGGCGACGTTACAATGCTCAGCCGGGCTGTGACACTCGTCGAAAGCCTCGCGCCCGACCACTACGCCCTCGCTCAGGAAGTAATAGAAAAATGCCTCCCCTACTCCGGCCGCTCGCGACGCATAGGAATCACCGGCGTCCCCGGAGCAGGAAAAAGCACATCAATCGACGTTTTCGGCCTCCACGTCCTGCGCGACGGCGGAAAACTCGCCGTCCTTGCCATCGACCCCTCCAGCGAACGAACCAAAGGATCGATCCTCGGCGACAAGACACGCATGGAAAAACTCTCACAGCACCCCGACGCATTCATCCGTCCCAGCCCGTCGGCAGGATCCCTCGGCGGCGTAGCACGCAAGACACGCGAAACAATTGTCCTCTGCGAGGCCGCCGGCTACAACAACATATTCGTCGAAACAGTAGGCGTCGGGCAAAGTGAAACAGCCGTCCACTCCATGGTCGACTTCTTCCTGCTCATCCAGCTTGCCGGAACAGGCGACGAACTGCAGGGCATCAAGCGAGGAATCATGGAAATGGCCGACGGAATAGTCATCAACAAAGCCGACGGCGACAACATCGGGCCTGCACAGCTCGCGCAGGCACAGTTCCGAAGCGCACTACACCTCTTCCCCCCGACAGAATCCGGATGGAAACCCGAAGTGCTCTGCTACTCCGGCTACTACGAACTCGGCATAGCCGAAGTCTGGGATATGATCGACCGCTACTTCGACTTCGTACGCGCCAACGGCTACTTCGACGAAAAACGCCGCCGGCAGGCGCGCTTCTGGATGTACGAAAGCATCGACGAACAACTTCGCAAACACTTCTACGACAACCCCGAAGTAGACGCCCTTCTGCGCGACAACGAAACCGAAGTCCTCGCCAACAGGCGCAGCAGCTTCGCCGCAGCCGCAAAAGTTCTCGACTACTACTTCCGCAACAAAAACAACCGATGAAGAAAATACTCGCACTACTGCTCCTCGCAGCAACAACCCTGACCATCGCGGCAGCCGGAAAAAACAAAGTCGACGTAAGCTTCGACAGCACCGTCTACGACTTCGGAACCGTATCATCAGCCTCAGGACCCGTCACACACCGCTACATCATGACAAACGACGGCAACGAACCCGTCGTCATACTCTCCGTGTCCACAACCTGCGGTTGCACACGCCCCGAATATCCAAAAAAACCCGTCGCCCCGGGCGAAAAAGCCGAAATAAAAGTCAACTTCCTACCCGAAGGGCAACGTGGTGAAATCTCGCGCAACATAAAACTCCGCCTCCGCTCCGCATCAGGCGCCAAACGCAACATAACCCTGCGGATCACAGGCGATGTAATACCGGCCAAATAGCACGAAACCCCAAAACACCAACGAGGAGATGCCTCCCGGTATCTCCTCGCTGATAATAAACCAATCATTATCACATTTCTTGCAATGGAAAAAGTATTTTTGCTGTACTTACACTGATATAACATCCCCCCGTTCCGAAAAGTTCGCCACGCCAAGAAAAAAATCACGATTAAACATTCTTTAACTACAGCGGGCAAGCCAATAGCACCTCAGGAATGTTATCTTTGCATTACAGGAAAACGATATAGAAAACAAAATCAGATATTTATAATATGGCAAAAAAAGAAAGCACCAAAAAGACATCCCTAAAAGAAGCCAAGGATCCGCGCGCCGCACGCCTCGACGCTCTTGCCCAGGCAATGGGACGCATTGAAAAAGCATACGGACGGGGAGCCATCATGAAACTCGGCGACGAATCAATCGAGAACGTCGAGGTCATACCCAGTGGATCTGTCGGTCTTGACTACGCCCTTGGGGTCGGCGGATACCCCCGCGGTCGAATCATCGAAATCTACGGACCCGAATCATCCGGTAAGACAACTCTCGCCATCCATGCCATCGCCGAAGCTCAGAAAGCGGGAGGTATAGCCGCGATAATCGATGCCGAGCACGCATTCGACCGATTCTATGCCGAAAAACTCGGCGTCGACGTCGACAACCTGCTCATCTCCCAGCCCGACAACGGAGAGCAGGCACTCGAAATCGCCGAACAGCTCATCCGTTCATCAGCCATCGACATCCTGGTGGTCGACTCCGTGGCCGCACTGACCCCCAAGAACGAAATCGAAGGAGAGATGGGCGACCGCAACATGGGCCTGCAGGCACGTCTTATGTCGCAAGCCATGCGAAAGCTCACAGGCTCCATATCGCGCACCAACACCACCTGCATATTCATCAACCAGCTGCGCGAAAAAATCGGCCAGATGTTCGGACCCGCCGAAACCACCACCGGCGGAAACGCACTCAAATTCTACGCATCCGTACGCATCGACATCCGCTCACGTAGCCAGATCAAGGACGGCGACGACGTACTCGGACGCCGCACCGTAGTAAAAGTCGTAAAGAACAAAGTAGCGCCTCCCTTCCGCCGTGCCGAATTCGACATCATGTTCGGCGAAGGAATTTCGAGAGCAGGCGAAATCCTCGATCTCGGAGTCGAATACGACATCATCAACAAAAGCGGATCATGGTTCAGCTACAACGGAACCAAGATCGCACAAGGAGCACAGGCCGCAAAACGAGTCCTTCAGGACAACCCCGAACTCGCCGAAGAAATCGCCGCACTTCTGGCCGAAGCAATGCGTAACGCCGAGAAAAACCCTGCCGCACGCAAGCCTAAGGCAAAAACAAAGGACACCGGCGACACAAACGACGCCGACAGCACCGACGAACTCGACGACTACCCCGACATATCCGACGACGAACTCGGCGACGACTTCTCCATCGAAGAAGACCTGTAAAAAGCCGAAACGCCGCCCCGAACGTACGGACGTGCTGCAGCACGTCTGAAAACTCGCACAAGCGCCCGGAGGGTGCACTGGCGTCATGATCGGCCGAAACGCTTCAATCCGCAAATCCGGCGCAAAATCTAAAATAGATCCAAATAGTTCCAATTTTGCAAAATTGGAACTATTTTTCTATATTTGCAAAAAGTATAAATCATGATTGAACCAGCCCCACAGATCCATATCTCTCCGGAAAAACTGTACTCAACACTATCCGACTCCGAAAAAATGAAGACGATAGCAGACCTACAGAATAAGTACGTGTACTGGACAGACATAAAATACAGCCGTTTCGAAAGCTTCGACAGTCCGAAAGAACTTTGGTCCGTAATCAAATGGCTGAGGATAGCAAACTCTATTCAGATCCATAATAAATTCGGGCTGCACACCACAATAACACCCCTTATGCAACGCCTATGCCACTACTTCGACATGCAATTCGGCGGAGCATGGGGAAACGACAGCATAATACCGCACGACAACAGACAGCGATACCTGATCAGTTCGGTAATCGACGAAGCCATATCATCCAGCCAGATGGAAGGAGCGGCAACAACACGTAAAGTAGCGAAAGACATGTTGAAAAAAAAATTGCGCCCCCGCAATAAAAGCGAACAGATGATTTTCAACAACTTTCAAACTATATCATACCTCTCGGAGCATAAAAATCTGCCACTCTCGCGCGATCTTATTCTGAATGTACACTCGCTTATGACCCTCGACACCATGGAGAATTCGGACATAGGTTGCTTCAGGGCAAACAATGAAGTCGTGGTTGAAAACGGCATAACCCATGAAGTGGTACACACGCCTCCGGATTTCTCCGAGATTGACGAAGCGATAGAATGGCTGTGCGAATTCGCCAACTCCGAAAGCTCAATAAACTTTCTCCATCCGATTATTAAAGGAATAATCATCCATTTCTTCATATCATACCTCCACCCATTTGCCGACGGAAACGGAAGAACCGCACGGGCGCTGTTCTATTGGTACATGCTCAAAAACGGCTACTGGCTCACGGAATACCTCTCCATATCACGAGTAATACAACATTCAAAAAAAAGATACGAAAAAGTCTTCCTTCAGGTCGAACGCGACGGAAACGACCTTGGATATTTCATAACTTACCACCTGCATGCCCTCGAAACATCATTCAAAAACCTCCAGGACTACATAGAACTGAAGCAGTCGGAACAGACCCATGCAAAACGTCTGCTTAGGCTCGGAAACATTTCATTACGTCAGGCAGAGATTCTGAACATTTTCGTAGCATCGCCGGAAACCGTACTGACAATCAAAGACATAAGCTCAAAGCTCAGGATATCACAAACAACAGCGAAACACGACATACTCGGACTGATAAACGAAGGCTATCTTGATGAGATCAATATAAATCTGCGGAAAAAAGCCTACATAAAAAGCGGGCGTTTTGACGAACTAATCAATATTTAGCTCCAAATAGTTCCAATTTTGCAAAATTGGAACTATTTTTTATCTACATGAAAACCCGCACAAGCACCCGGAGGATGCGCAATCGTGGTGACCGGCTGAAAAACCCCGATCGTACGGACGTGCTGTAGCACGTCTGAAAACCGCCAACCAGAAACCATAACCCAGACTTGCCGCGGCAAGTCCCTACATGAAACCCGCATAAGCGCCCGGAGGGTGCGCTGTCGTACTTAACCCCATGATTTCATGGGGTAGACATCGCCAAAAAAACAAGGCTCGGAGAGCCGACATCGTGACCGGCCGAAACGCCCCGAACGTACGGACGTGCTGTAGCACGTCTGAAAACCGCCAACCATAAACCATAACCCCGGACATCCCCCTCAAAAAAAGGGCCGCAGCAACAGCCGCGGCCCTTATCGCAGGCGGAGATTTCCGCCCATTTATCTATTATTCAGGATCATTTCACCTGTACTTTCACAACCTTGCCGGCAGAGCGGAGGATGTAGAGTCCGGGAGTAGGATTAGCCACACGCACACCCTGCAGGTTGAAATACTCGGCTTCGCCTTCGATAACTTCTATGGCATCGATACCGGTTTCAAGCTTGATTGTGTAAACAGCAGTAGCAACCTCGCTGGCGGTGTGACCTTCAGCTACGGCGATAGCCTTCACAGTATATTCACCGTCCACAGCCAAAGCGATAGGAGCTGTGTACTCTGTCGATTCTACAGTAGGCTCTGTGCCGTCGAGAGTATAATAGATGGCAGCACCTTCGGTAGCGCAGGAGAGGATTACGTTGGTAAGCTCTGTATATTCGCCGGCGGCAGGATTGAACATCGGAGCCTCGCACACGGGCAGTTCAGCCTGTACTTCCTCGATCTTCACGGGGATAAGCTGTGCGACGTTGTTATTCACACCTACAAAACCGGTCACATTGTAAGTCTTGTCAGCTTCGGGAACGAAATCAAGGAAGAGTTTGGCAGAGTCATACATAGTTGCAGTTTCGCCGTTGAGGCTGATCTCGTATTTGCGGCTGCTGCCTGTGATAGTCACACCGTTGAGAACAAGATAGCGAGTCTGCATGTATGTGGCGATGTCGCCGATTTCAGCTTCCATAGGTTCGGGAAGCATGGTCATACCCTCGACTTTCTCGCCGACCGTGGCATCCTTCAACTGGATCAATCCGTTATAAGAATCTACAGTACCTCTGACACCCTGATATACATCGCCGGGAGCATAAACGGTTTCAGTGTAGCCATAGACAAGCACAAATCCGTCGCCATTGGTAAGCCAGAGATAGGGATTGGCCTGATATGCCACAGCCAGAGGATCGGAATATTCCACAGCATAACCTACAAAGTCGGCGATACCGGAGAAACCGTCGATAGCGACAGGCACATTACATACTTTCGATACCACGTCGCTGAACTTGCCGTCCTTGAAAGCCACAGCCTGTACGGTGCAAGGCATGTAGAGTTCGAAAGGAGCATAGTAAACATTGTAGTCGGCCTCGATATCGGCACCGTCGAAATCCGTGTAGCGGATCTGCGCGTCGGGATCGGAGCAGGTGATAGTCACCATGCGGCCGTCGAGGCTGATTTCAGGCTTGGGAAGAGCGTCAGGATCAACAGCTCCGGGAGTGTAATTGATGGTCACGCTCTCTACAAACACAAAACCTTCAGCTACGCCGCCGTCATTCTTCGATTTACTCTTTGACAATACAAGCTCCGTCATTTCCGCGTCAACAGGTACGGTAAATGTTCCGTAAACATCGTTCTTTTCCGCGGAAGCGATAGTGAACTCCTGACCGTTGACACTAAGGTACTGATTCGTACCTTTGCTCAGCGATGCCTTCACCACTATGTCTGTGCAGTTAAGCGCTTCGGAAAGCGAGAATGTGATTTCACCGACATCTTTGTTTGTGCCGAGTTTCAGGCCATACATGCCGGGCGATACGCGGTTTGCCGATGTGATAGCATCCAGAACGTCGGCACCTTCGCTGCCTTCGAGAACTGTGGCGACAGCAGTGGATGGCGTATAGGCAGCCTGATTGTTGTCAGCGCCTTTTTTGAAAGTAATAGTCACTGATTCGGCAAGCATAGGCATAGCCGTCATAGCCACAGCAGCCAGTGAGAGTAATAATTTTTTCATAAAAGAAACGATTAAGGATTGGAAAATTCTATAGTTGCGCGCAGATAAAACTGCGCAGCACAAAGGTAAACATTATTTTTTTGATATTCAAAATATTTCATTATTATAAATATAGAGTCCATAAGCGCCCGGAGGTTGCGCAATCGTGCTTAACCCCATGATTTCATGGGGTAGGCATCGCCCAAAAAACAAGGCTCGGAGAGCCGTCGTCGTAACCGGCCGCCCCCCCGAACGTACGGACGTGCTGCTGCACGTCTGAAAACCCTAAACTCTAAACCTGACTTGCCACGGCAAGTCCCTACATTAGGCGAAAAACCAGCCAATATAAAAAAAACAGGCTGCGCCATTGCGGCACAGCCTGTTCATTAGGCAGTTATATTCTGCAGCGCCTATGGCAGACGCCCGGGAACACTACATATCATCAATCCTCAAATGGATCTTCCCCGTCATTTCCGTCCGGATCCATATTCTCGTCCTTGATTGCAGGCATCTCGATCTCTGAAGAAGACTCGGTCCAGTCGTCTACAGTAACATCGAAGCGGATTTCACCTACAAGAATAGGAAGACCCGAATGATCTTTGGCAGCAGGATCTACATAACCGGCACCTGTCGTGTAGTTCAGAGTGTAGATATACTTCTTGCCGGCTTCCCATACCGTAGCGTCAGGCAGAGGGATTGCAGCCCAGGCATATTCTTCATCATTATCCGCGAAAGGATATACAAGAGCGCCGTCCTTTGTGGTCACTTTCAACAGCACCGACAGATATGCACCTTCGGAATCGTTGGTCTGCTCGCTTACAGCCCAAGGCTCGATAGTCTGGGGAATCAGCATGGCGCAATCGCCGCCGGTAAGGGAAGCGGCTTCCGCACCGAGAGTAAGAGCTGCATCAAGAGTCTTTTCATATACAGCCTTTTCGGTGCCGACTTCCCAGCTGCCGTCTGCAAAATTAAAGGAACCTTTCGAAGCAGCCTTGGCGATACGCACACCTTTAACCTCAAAATCATAGCTTGTGTTTTCACTTACACCCTTGATTTCGATCTGCGAAAGACGATGCGAGAAAGCCAGTTCCACACCCGTGTATTCGTTCAGGGCAACATCATTCTTGTTTGCGGTGGCAGTAGCAGTGATAAAGTCGATCTGGCTGCCGAAATCAGCGGCAGGCTCAAAATCGGTGAGTTTCTGCTCGCTGCTTGTGATTGTCAGGGTTGCAGTGCCGAACTTGTCCTTGGAAGGAGCGTAAGCATAGAAATCCAGTGACGAGAGGTCGCCGGGGAAATAATACTTCACATCGGAATAGAACAAGGCGGAACCTTCCGTTTTCTTGAATTCCAGATCGGCGAAATAAGGAGCGTCAATCTTGTTGTCGTTGTAAGCCGTAACAAAGAAGCTCGAAAGATTGGCATTGGTGATCTCCTGGGCACGCGAATTGACCGACGTACGGAAACCGATGGCTTTGCCTGAATTGATTTCCACTGTTTCATCGTTCGAGCACGACGAAAGGGCAAGAACTGCTGCCGCCACTAAAAATAATTTCTGTTTCATACTAATAAATAATGAATTAATTAAAAAAATAGAAATAATAATTGGTGTTCAAATTCTGTTTCGCATTTATAATGTTCCGCTTCTCCGGCTACATATCTATTCCGACATCGATATCCTGCCACTCGTCCACCCACGGGTCGAAACCTCCCTCGCCGTCGATAGGTTGTGGAATCGGCAGTTTTTCTATCACAAGATGCACCCTATTCGGATCGGGGGAGGAATGGAACTGCTCTGTCACATCATAGCTGTAGTACCACTTGCTATTGTCGGCCAGAACGGCGTAGACCACAAGCTTGTGTTTCTTCTGTTCCGACGGGCAATGACCGAAAGCGCTGAACCCGCCGGTAACCACGCTCCTGCCCGCAGTCGCCGACACATTGAAAGGAATCGTGACGCATTCATCCGTAAGAGCCGTAGGGCCTATTCCAGGCAGAAGACCGCCGGCCATTGTCGACATCGACGCTCCGATTGCGCTGACATGGCTCATATTGGCGGCATCGCGTATCTCCACAGTGCACAAAAACACCGAAGCTTCGGGTGTCAGCGTAATAGTCTGCCTGCCGTCGGCCGACGCCGACGCGTCAAGCCTTACATCCGTGGCACGGTCCGTCCATACCATGTCGGGTTCCATAGCCACACGCTCATCTCCGGCACCGTCGGCACGAGGAAGCTGACCGGAAGAACCCGAGCCAAACACACCTATTCCGGGAATACCGGCGGCATCATCCGTCCTCAGCTCGAAAGTCGTCAGACTTCCGGTATTGTGATAGCGTATACCCTCGGTATCGCTGTTCAGGCAAAGAACATCATAAGACCCCGCCGGAACATTTATGGAACCGCCCGCACATCCCTGGAACTCGTAGCGCAAAGGCTTGCCGCCCTCCTGCGGGAAAAGATAGAACGACATCGACGCGGGCGACGCATCCGGTGCTTTCGACCAGTCGAA
>Ga0209064_1002319_pt1 | contig 22031 bp, 20 predicted proteins | sample Inofromicrocosms_FD_187498 | JGI IMG/M metagenome (GOLD analysis project Ga0209064, IMG submission 187498) | Mouse cecum microbial communities from Vienna, Austria - Inoculum for glucosamine and mucus D2O microcosms (SPAdes) (version 2) | ecosystem: Host-associated > Mammals > Digestive system >... | reverse complement strand
CAATTGTACGAAACCTGCATGCATGTGTGGGTGTTCGCCAATTGCTAGAAATGGGAGCACGCTCCCATGAAACCTCGCACGTGAGTGCGAGGTAGTTCATTGTTCTAATTGCTTAACTGTATTGTCCGGCACCAGTTCGTCGGAGGATTTTGGAAGCGCTTCAGCTGCGTTGACCGGTTCGTCAGGTTTGATTTTGCACAGTTCCGGTCCGTTGTCCTGAATTGTGATGATCAGCATCTGATGCGTCTGGTCATTCATCTTGGCAAGTGAGGAGAGGAACTGGTCCTCGTACTCAATTTGAGCAGGCGTTTTGAGCATGCCCGCAAGGACCTGCTGACGGTGCGCCTGACGCACCTGTTCACGCAGGTGAATCAGTTCATCTTTGGTAAGCCGCTTGTAAAGGACATAAGGTTTGTCGCGATAGCCGTCGTGCTGCATCAGAAAGCGTTCGCGAAGCGCCTTTTTCTCTTCCATAGAAAGATGCTTGCGAAGCTCGGTGCGCTCTTCGTGCGTCATTCTTCGCCAGTGATAATCGCGGTGCCGCGCGGAAAGCTTCGACCACACCTGGGCTCGGGCTCTCATATCCAGGCTGTCCCAGGGGCAGGCCTGTACCTGCGTCTCTCCCTTAGGGCTGTGCGGGTTATTGTGCTTGTGCCGATAAAACGGGCTCTGCTGCTGCACAGTTGCTGTCGTCGTCTGAGCAGAAAAAGAAATGACCGTTTCGGCGGCAGCGTCAAGTGCTGCAAACGCCGGTACGAGCAAAAGTGCGAAGTACGTGAAACGGCAAATCATAGTCAATAAGAGTCCCGGGAGTCATTTATAGTTACTAATGCTATAAAAGTTAATGCCCAAAAGGAAGAGAAATCAGTAGTATTCTTAGCAGAAAAGCGATAAATTTTGTTGCATCGTGTAATTTGAATTTTCAATAGGAGACGTAATGCAAGAAACAGAGAACATTAGAAAGGAGTCATCGACCCTGAGCTCTAAGCGTCCTCCCCGAATTCTCGTGGTGGATGACGACGGCCGCCTGCGTGATCTGCTGAGACAATTTTTAACGAATAACGGTTTTCACGTTTCGGTCGCAGAAGACGCCAATCAGATGAATCGTCTCTGGATGCGCGAACGTTTCGACGCGGTCATTCTTGACGTCATGATGCCGGGCGAAGACGGCATTTCCATTCTCAAGCGCATCCGCGCGTCAAACGACAACACTCCTATCCTGATGCTGACCGCTAAAGGCGAGGATATTGACCGTATTCTCGGTCTGGAGTTCGGTGCGGACGACTATCTGCCTAAACCCTACAATCCGCGTGAGCTGCTTGCCCGTCTGCACGCCATTCTGCGCAGACGCGAACCGGTTGATCCTCCGGGAGCTCCGAGCAAAGAAGACGAAACGGTTTCCTTCGGCAATTTCACACTGGATCTCGGTACACGCAAACTGAAGAAGGGCGACGAAGAGATTCCGCTCACAACCGGCGAATTTGCGGTGCTCAAGACCTTTGCGCGTCATCCGAGAGTGCCGCTTTCACGCGACAAACTGATGGAAATGGCCCGCGGCAGAGAATACGAAGCCTTTGACCGTTCATTGGACGTTCAGGTTTCCCGTCTGCGCAAGATCATTGAAGTCGATCCTTCCAAACCGCGCTATCTGCAGACGGTTTGGGGCTTAGGCTACGTGTTTATTCCCGACGGACAGTCCGACGGTAAGTAAAGCGATATAAAGGCTAAGCGCGGCATGGCGGATTCAAAAGACAAAGAGAGTGCGGCATCTCAATTCTTTTCCGGTTTGTTCTGGAAAACCTTCGGGATGCTGTTCATCCTTGTTCTTACCAGTGTCGGCGCTTGGCTTTACGGGCTCTCCGTCCTTGACGAAGAGCCTCGGGCGCTGAGCGCGTCTCAGCGCATTACCTCTATTACGACGCTAACCCGTTATGCACTGATCAGCGCGGATACGAGTTATCGGTTCGACCTCATCATGGCTCTCGCGCAGCGCGAGGGCCTCAACATTCTTCCCAAAGAACCGAGCGATCGGGTTGAGCCGCTTGAAGGCGACCGACTCAACGATCTGATTCTGGAAAACGTGCGCTCTTCGCTTGGCAAAGATACGATGCTTGCGCGCCGCATTAACGGTATGCCGGGACTTTGGGTCAGTTTTAAAATCGACGAAGACGAGTATTGGCTCCGGTGCGAGCGATCCTCGAATCCGCCTCGTCTCGGAACGAACTGGATTTTTTGGTTCGGCGGAATGCTTTTTGTCTGTACGCTCTTTACCGTATTGCTGACGAATCGTCTGATTGATCCTTTGTCGCGTCTTTCGAGTTATGCGAGACAGCTTGGCCGAGGCATTCTGCCCGAGCCGCTGCCTTTGGACGGCCCGAGAGAAATCCGGGAAGTCAATGAAAGCTTCAACGTGATGGTTTCCGATCTGAAGCGGCTTCAAAGCGACCGCGAACTTCTTCTTGCAGGTGTCAGCCACGATCTTCGGACGCCGATTACACGTCTGCGTCTAGAAGTAGAACTCGCGCCGATTTCTGAAGAAACGCGAAACGCGATGTGCAGCGACCTTGATCAGATGGAAAGCATCGTGAAGCAGTTCATGGCGTATGTTCGTCAGGGTGAAACCGAGCTGAGCGTCGTGGATATTTCTTCTACGCTTCGCGAGGTCATCGCGGCCAACCGCCTTTCGACGCAGCCTGATGTCACGCTGAAAGTATCGATAGACGATAATCTTGAAGTGCGGGCCAATCCGACGGATTTGGCCAGAGCGATTCAAAACATGATTGTGAACGCCGGCAAGTACGGCAGAAGTACGGACGGACGGCTGAATTTAACGATTGTTCTGCGTCATCTGAAGAAGAAGAGTCTTGCCGAACTGATCGTTTCCGACGATGGAAAAGGGCTTCCTGCCAATGATTTGGAGCGTGTGTTAAGGCCGTTTGAACGCGGCGACACTGCCAGAGGCAACGCGAGCGGCACCGGTCTCGGACTTTCCATTGTGACCCGCGTCGCCAAAGCGGGTGGCGGTTCCGTGCGTCTTGTTCAGAATATTCCGAACGGTCTGAGCGTACAAATGATTATGCCGCTCGTTCCGTCCTCTTCCTTAGTTCGGCAGAGCGGCCCAAGCGGCACGGATAATCAATCCAAAGCTTAAGAACGCGCTTTGAGCAGAATCACTGCCTGAGCGACGATACCTTCTTCCCGTCCTTCAAAGCCGAGGAGTTCGTTGGTTTTGGCTTTTACATTCACGCAGTCGATCGGCAGTCTCAGAATAGAGCTAAGCGAAGCGTTGATTTGTTCCATGTAAGGTGCAAGTTTTGGCTTTTGCGCGATGATCGTGCAGTCCGCATTGACCGGCATCCAGCCCTTTTTAAGGACCAATTCCAGAGCTTCGGACAGCAAAAGCGCGCTGTCCGCGCCCTTGTATTTCGGATCGGTGTCCGGGAAATGTCTGCCGATATCGCCGAGCGCCGCAGCGCCAAAGAGCGCGTCGGTTACGGCGTGCAAAAGCACATCCGCGTCGGAGTGGCCGTAAAGGCCTTTGTCATGTTTAATCGTAACGCCGCCGAGAATCAGCGGCCGGCCTTCGACCAGCCGATGGACGTCATAGCCCTGGCCGATACGGTATTCATTGTGCATCATAGTGTTCCAAGATTTGTATTAAATATCGTCGCCCGCGGCTCTAGTCCTGAAGACGGCGCGCGCGAGCGCGAGATCTGCAGGACGCGTCACTTTAAAGTTTGTCGAAGAGCCTTCGATCAGTGCGGGTTTGAAGCCGGAAGCTTCCATTGCACTTGCCTCATCGGTGACGACAGCCTCAGTGTTGGAGAGCGCCTTAGTGAGCGGTCCGACCTTGAAGCACTGAGGCGTCTGAGCTGCCCAGAGTTTGTCTCGAGGAATCGTTTTGCCGATTTTTCCTGCGGCGTTCTGCTGCTTGATCGTGTCACTTACGGGAACCGCAAGGATGCCGCCTTCGTCGGTCTTTAAACAGTAATCAATCAGTTTGGCGACATCTGAGGCTTTAACGCAGGGACGGGCGGCGTCATGCGTGAGGACCCAATCGTTTGCGGAGAGTCCGGAGTATGTGATGCCGTTGCGGATACTGTCGGCTCTGCTTGCGCCGCCGACGCGGGCGATTTTGACGCGCGGGTCGGTGAACTTCAGCTGCTGACCGATTAAGTCCGAAGGAGAAATCACAATAACGAGCTGTTCGATTCTGGGCTCTTCAAGAAGAGCCGAAACGGAGTGCTCGAGCATGGTTTTACCTTCAATTAAAGCGTACTGCTTAGGAAAGTTCGTACCCATCCGGGTTCCTGAACCGGCCGCGACGACGACGGCTGCGAGCCGGAAAGAGGCTTCTTGTGTGTTCATGTGGATTCTCCGTTATCGATGGGATTCTAGCTCAAACGCCGCGATGTCTAGCCTATTTTAAAATTCGCGGCTTCTTTACCCGCGATGCGGCCGAACACCACGCATTCGGTGAGCGCGCCGCCTCCGATTCGATCTTTGCCGTGAAGACCGCCCGTCGCTTCACCCGCTGCATATAAGCCCGCAATCGACGTTCCGTCGTTTCGCAGTACTTCCGCATACTCGTTAAACGCGAGTCCGCCGCAGCAGTAATGAATGCCGAGTTTTTCCCGGCCGATGTAGTAGGGCGGCTTGTCGATCGTCTGCAAAAGAATCGGCTTTTCGAAATCCTCATCCTTTTGGCAACGCACAAACTCGTTATAGCGGTTCAGTGTTTCTTCAATGTTTTCTGCGGGGCAGCCGATCAGTTTGGCGATTTCTGCTGTATCAGCGCATTTATAGACAGATCCGTCCTCGAGTTTTGTCTCTACCGTCAGACTCTTTTTCGACTTGGCGTCCGTGATTGCCCAAAGAGTTTCATTGGGCTGCTTTAAAAGTTCTTTCTGTATGACGGCGTGCGCATTGGCTTCATTGACAAAACGTCTGCCTTCCTGGTTGACGTAGATATCGGCTCCGGAGTAATTCAGCATGCGTCCGCCGAGATAGCAGATCAGCTGAATGTGTTCAAGATCTTTGACCATCGCATTTAGCGGTTTCGCAAGCGAGATCGCGTCTCCGGTCGCGCCGTCAAGGCCTCGTCCGGTCGGATTGGCGGTTGAGCGCATGGCAGGGCTGATATTTCGGTTGACAGCGCGGCACATGCTGATGTTTCCCGTAAAGCCTCCGCAGGCAAGAATCACCGCTTTAGAGCGAATGTATTCTACGTTTCCTTCCGGTGTGCGCATCACAACACCTTCGACCGCGCTTCGGTCCGCATAAGTGAGCAGATCGTTCACGCGGTGCGAGAAGATAAACCGCACTCCGAGTTCGCGAGCGCGCTGATTCAGATGCGTGATGTAGTTGAGTCCGTTGGCGCCGCTGTGTGAGATAAAGCTGCAGACACTGAGGGAGCCGACGGGAAGGTAGGGTTCGGGGTTCCAGCGGACACCCATGCTTTCAAGCCAATCCATAGCGGATTCGCTTTCTTTCATCAGAATTTTTAAAAGCTTCGCGTTGGCCTCAGGTCCGCCGATGACCAGGCTTTCTTTGACCGCATCCTCGACGGTGGTTTTAATTCCGTAGGGCTTGAGCCGCTTTTCGGAAACCGCGCAGAAGGATCCGCTTGCGACTCGGGAGTGGCCGCCGAGGATGGGGAGCTTTTCTATCACTAAGACGTTTTCCGCGCCGTTTTCACGAGCCGATACTGCTGCTGAGAGTCCGGCAAGTCCGGAGCCGACAATGACGACGTCCCAAAGGCGAATGCCGAAGGGAGAGGCAGCAGCCGCGCTCGTTGTTACAGCGCCAAGCGCCAGCGAAGCGCCGAGGCTGAGCAGATTTCGCCTACGCATCCTGCTGATCCTCTTCCTGAATTAAGATCAGCGCCCGCGTGATTTCGGCGACAGAGCTGAGTTCAAGCTTTTCTGCCGCATGTCCGCGGTGCATTTTGACCGTTGCCAGAGAAAGTCCTAGTTTGTCGCCGATTTCTTTATTGGTGAGTCCGTCCACGACTAAATGCAGGACTTCTTTTTCACGTGCGGTCAGGTGGCTGTAACGGCGTTTGAGTTCCAATCTTTCTTTTGCTCTGCGGCTTCTGCTGAAGCCGAGTTCCACCGCCTTTTCCACTTCAGCGTTGAGCCGCTCAGGGTCGGCCGGTTTTTCAAGGAATGTCACCGCGCCTTTTGCCATCGCGTTAACCGCCATTTCAATGTCGCCGTGACCGGAAAGGAAAATAATCGGGAAGTGCTTATAGCCGCGTTCAATCATAATCTGCTGAACTTCCAGGCCGGTAAAGTTCGGCATACGAAAGTCCAAGACCAAACATCCCGGAACGTCCAGATCATCCGAGCGCAGGAATTTTCCCGGTGAGTCATAAGCGACAACTTTCCAGCCCATCGTCTGAAGATAAATCTGGGTGGAGAAGAGAAGACTCGCGTCGTCGTCCACCAGGCGGATCAGCGCTTCGCTTTTATTCATTGTTCATTTCCTTTTGTTTTAATCGGTCAATCAGCAGCTCGGCGATGACGCCGCCTTTTGGTCTGCGTTTAAAGTGCAGACTCGCGCCGTGCATGTCTGCGATTTCTCTGACGATCGAGAGACCGAGCCCCAAGCCTTCGGCTTTTGTTGACTCGGCAGCATGTTCGAGCCGCTCGAAAGCGTCTTCATTGAGCTCTTCACCGTTGTTCCAAATCGTGAGATTCCATTTACTGCCTTTTTCCGTCAGTTCAATTCCGACTTTAGGTTTCTTTACGGCTTTGCTCGCGCTCGCCGCATTACGAATGAGATTCAGAATCAGCAGCTCCAAAGACAGCGGGTCGGCCAGCACATGCGCGGAGAGGCCGTTCGTAATGAACGGGACCAGGGTCTGCGCGTCTTCCTGCTGATGGAAGGTACGGATGGCTTTTTCCACGATCAGATTGAGCTGACAGGGCATCTGCGGCGCCTGTTCCTTGCGCGCGAATTTGCGCACTGAATCGACGATCATTGAGATGCGTTTTGTTTCTGCACTGATGTTGTCGATGATCTGCTTGGACAGATCGTCGCTTTCGAGACTGCCCTTCAGTCTGACATTGAGCACCGCGGCGTAATTAAGGAGCGCGCCTAAGGGCTGCTTTAATTCGTGCGCAATGATGTTGGACATCTGAGAAATCACGCCGGATCGTTCGATATGCGAGAGGCGCTTTCGTCCGGCGATTGCTTCTTTCTCCGCTTTTTCCTTCGCTTTAATCGCGCTGCTCAGTTCCAGCGTCCGCTGATCAACCAAGCGGTGAACGCGCAATTCATTTGCGATTAAAAACAGGAGAATCAGTGTGAGGATCAGCAGTTCGGTTTTATAGCGAAGGAGCAGCGCGCCCGGTGATGTGTCGCGCAGATTTTTGTACATACCAAAACGCAGCCGCCTCATTAAGTCGATTGCGCCGATATAGTCACCGGTAGCCGACCACTCGCTTTCCTCGGTCGGCGGCATGGCAAAGAGCGCACGAATAAAGTCTTTGACGACAGCGTCCGGGGTTCCCTTGAGTGAACTTATCACGAAGCCCGGATAAAGATCTTTCGTTGATCGCTTGCAGTAGAGGGATGCGGCGTCATCCGCTTTATAAAGCGCGACCGGTTTTACGGCGCCGGGGGAGAGCAGACCGTCTCCCTCAAGCATTTCGAGGTAACAGGTCGGGAGGATGCCGACGTCGCTCGCGCCCGAAATCACCTCTTCAATAATTTTGAGAGGATGGTCGCGAACGAAACTTGCGGCTTTAAAAAAGTTATCCGAAGAAAATCCGTGCCGCTCGATTTCGCCAAGCGCGGACCACCAGCCGATCAAAGAGGTGGGATTTTGGGCTGTTACAGTTTTATCCCGCATGTCTTCAAGGGTTCGGATATCTGAGCGGTCGCCTCTCGTGATGAAAAGCGCGCCGTTGTCTCCGCCGGAATTATTCGAGTAGATGCTTTTCAGCGTGGCGATGTCATGGCTGCCGTACTGAGGAGAGGTACTGAGCATAAGGTAGATCTCAGCGGGCGCCATGAGAAAATCCGGTTTGAACTGCTGCAGTTCGACCTCAAGATTTGCGGACGATATGGTGATAAGCGAGAGGTTATACCGATCTCCGAGTGTTTTTTTGAGATATTCAAAGGTCGGGAATACGGTTCTCTCTTTAACTTCTTCCGCGACAGAGCCGATATAACCGATTGTGATATCCGTTTTATCGGGTGCAGAAAGTCCCTCAGCGGAGCATACCGCCGAGAGAAGCAAAGACACAATAAAACAGGAAAGTCGTTTCACAAATCAAGGAATTTCGGTTTGATTTGTTATTTTCGCAAAAGCGAAGAATTTTGACCTGCTGGTTTTCCTTGATATTTTTATGAGATATTTCAGAAGAGGTGGGGGTTTTAGGACGAACTGCTAATAAAAAACCGCCCAAAGGCGGTCTTGTCGTGCAATACGTTAATTAACCTCTGTATTTGTCAAGGTCATAGAAAATATCTTCCTGCGGCAGACGGGATTTCGGACGAGTGCGGTTGTGATCGTCTTCAGCGTCATAGCCGAGTGTGACAAGCAGAACAGAGCGGGCGCCGTACATGTCAAGGTTCAGCACTTTGTCCATCGCCGCTTCATCAAAACCTTCGATCGGCGTTGAATCAATGCCCATAGAGGAAGCACCGTAAAGAAGGGCTGTCATTGCGATGTATGCCTGTTTCTTTTCCCAGTTGAGGGTTTCGCCGACCTGCTCACGCAGGTTAATGAAATACTGACGGCCGTCATAGATTTCCTTTGCCGCTTCTTCGTTGGCGACTCTGCCGTCCTTTGTTTCCTGCTCCAGTAGGCGGTGCTGATATTTGTCAGACAGGCCGTTGCGAACAGCGATCAGGACAAAGTGTGAGCACGTATCTAGGCGAGGCCAGTTGAAATCAGCAACTGCGGGACGAATACGTTTTTTTGCTTCTTCCGATGAACCGGTCAGGAAAATCCACGGCTGGCTGTTGACGGAAGAGGGCGCAAGCTGAAGAATTTTTTTAAGCTTGTCGAAATCCTCGGCTGAGATTGACTTGGACGGGTCAAACTTTTTAGCGGTAAATCGCTTTTCAGATAATTCAAGGAAATCCATTATTCGTTTCTCCAACGTTTAAAAGCAGATGACTGAGTATAGACGTCTTTTGCGCTTTGAGCGTATAGAAAAAGTGCAGTCTGTCGGCTATCCGCTGAGATTTATCGGTCGATGTTATTCAGGAGAAGCACTTTGGCATTGGTCAAACAAGCCTGCATTCGTTAGACTTTTCATATGCGAAACAAATGAAAGCTTTTTTCGGCAAAAAAGTCAGCAATGAAAAGAATACTGGTAACAGGAGCAGACGGCTACATCGGCAATGCGATGGTGCTTGCGCTGCTGAACTATACAAAGCAGTTCGTCGTGCGTGCGGCGGCGCAGAAAGAGTTCGTGCTGAACTCAAAATCCTTTGAAACGGTGCGTCTGGCAAGTTTGGAAGATACTCCGGACTGCCAGAAAGAGTTCGCAGACTGTGACGCCCTCATTCATTGCGAGACTTATGAAACGCTTCGCCAAGGCGGTGACTGGCTCGAAGAAAGCGCTCTGCACAGAATTCATGTGCTCGGTTCCGTCCATTTAGCCAGAGAAGCCTATCGTGCAGGTATCCGCCGCTTTATTTTTATCAGCACGGTTGAAGTGAACGGCGCATCCACACCGGAGGGAAAGAAATTCTTTGCCGATTCGCTGCCGCGCCCGAGAACTTTGTTCGGCCGTTATATGCATCAGACGGAGAAAGCGATTCAGCAGGTCGGAGAGGAGTCCGGTCTTGAAGTCACGATCATTCGCATACCGATGGTTTACGGGCCGGGCTGCTCCAATCTTTTTAGTTTTGCCCGCAAGCTGGTTGAATACTGCGTGCCGCTGCCTCTGCTGTGGTGTTCCAAGAACAAGCGCTCGCTTTTATCGATTGATAATCTGACGGACTTCGTGATTAAGTCGCTGGTTCATCCCGCGGCAGCCGGTGAGACCTTTCTGGTTAGTGACGGGCATGATTTGTCGGCGGAAGAGTTTTTCTGTCTGCTCGCCAAATCGCATCGCCGTCCGCCGCTTCTTTGGCCGTTCCCTCCGCTTTTTCTTCGTCTCTTCAACAGTTACATCGGTCGCCAGGCCTGGGAGGATTTCCTTTTTAAGAACCTGGTCGTCGATATTAAAAAGAACATGATTCTTCTCGGCTGGGAGCCTCCGCTGAGTGTGGAGCAGTGCTTCCGCAGGTCCTGGGATGAGCGTTCCGTGGCAGGAACCTCGCATCGCTCGAATTAGAGCATTAGGCGCGAGAAGTCTTTCTTCGGCGTGTACTATAGCCTCGACAATCCTTAATTAGACTAGAAGAAATGGGCGTACTGATTCAAATTATGCTGGCGACACTGCTCTCGTCAGTGCTTTCGATTATTTTGGCCGGGCTGATCAGCTTTAAGTTTCTGGACCAGTACATGAGCAAGATGCTGTGTATTTCAACCGGACTTCTGATCACGGTGGCGTTCACGCATCTTCTTCCGGAAGCGTTTGAAATTCATGAGAATGCGGTTTCTATCGGTTGGACGCTTCTCGTGAGTGTCTTATTCCTTTTTGGTATTGAGTATTACTTCAACAGCCACCACAGCCACACTGATCACGAGGGCACGGTGGTCAGCGAAATGATTGAGAACAGTCGTAAAGGCGCAAAGGGCGGCAATGCAATTCTGATCGGAGATGCATTCCACAATCTGACGGACGGCATTTTGATTGCGAGCGCCTTCATGGTGAGCAACAGCCTCGGCTGGATTACGGCATTTGCGATTATGGCGCATGAAATCCCGCAGGAGGTTGGAGATTTTATGGTTCTGCTGCATTCCGGATTTGAGCGCGCCAACGCTCTGATGTGGAACATCATTTCAGGTCTGACGTCTATGGTTGGCGGCTTGTTCGGCTACTTCCTGCTCGATAAAGTGGAGTGGATGGTGCCGTATGCGTTTGCGATCGCGGCCGCGAGCTTTATTTATATTGCGATGTCGGATCTTCTGCCGGAAATCGCCAGAAAAGAAAAGGCAGAAAGTTTTCTGATCCAGATGCTGTTTATTTTGATTGGTGTCGCAATCGCGGTAGCTGCAACCGGTTCAATGCACGCTCATTAATATCGTTCAGCGGGGAAAGAATCATAAAAGCGCAGGAGGGTTTTAGTAATTCTCCTGCGCTTTGCGCATCTGAATCAGCCGTGCGTAAAAATCAATCCGTGACGACCGGGTTCTCTTCAAAATCGATCCACTGACTGAAAGATCCGGGGTAGAGACGAGAGCCGAACAGTCCACAGTAGTCCATGGCAAAAAGATTGACGCTTGCGTTTACGCCGGAACCACAGGAGTGGATGACCTGCTTTGGAGATTTTCCGTTTAAGAGTGCAAGGAATTCTTTGCGCAGCTCCGGAGCGGATTTAAAGAAACCGTTTTCATCAAAACATTCGGATCCGCTTCTGCAGACGGCTCTGGGGATGTGTCCTGCTTTATGGTCGATTGTTTCTCCGATGCCGTGGAATCGTGTTTCAGGACGTGCGTCAATCAGCATGAATTCATGTGTCTTCAGATTATCCTGAACCTCTTTCATTTGGACAGGAACTTCGAGCGCTTCATGCTCCGTGACGGACTCTGAGGGCTGAGGTTCCAACGGAGTGCCGGTAAGCGGCAGGTTTTTCAGTTTCCAGCCTTTAAGGCCGCCGTTCAAAACGGCGACACGTTCATATCCGAGCCAGCGCAGCTCATACCAGAGACGCGTGGAAAAGCCGAGGCCGCCCTGATCATAGATAACGATCTGCTTAGAGGAATCGACGCCGAAAGCCTGCATATTCTTTTCAAACGCGGCCCGATCCGGCATCGGGTGCCGCCCAGTTCCTTTGGCGACTTTGCCGGTCACGTATTTGTCAAAGTCAATAAAGACGGCACCGGGGATGTGTTCGACTGCGTAATTCTTTTTGCCGATATCCGGTTCGGTAATGCTGCAGGAAGCGTCGAGCACAAGCAAATTGTCGGATTTGGAAATTTTCTGATTAACCAGAAGCGCATGAAGTTCATGCGGTTCGATGAGTGTGGTGTAAATCATTGCCTGACCTTTGAATTTAATATTCAGGATTTTATTACCGGCAATTTCTCAGTACAACGCAATGCGAATCGTATTCGGAAGGCAAGTCGTCAGTCTCATTTTGATTTTATGAAGCTGCCGCATCTTCTGAGACTGTTAAATTCATGAAACAGTCTCTAAAACTACCGATTCTTTGGTATTTAGGTGCCATATTGTAAGAATAGGACGATAATCGCAGCAATTTGTCATATTATCTAGCCATATCATCAGTAGAATTTGCATTGATTAAAAAGAACATCGGAATATGAGCAAGCAAAACAGCGCAAACGCGTCGGATGACGACATTAAAGAAATGAGCTTTGAAGCCGCACTCAAGGAGCTCGAATCTCTCTCTGAAAAAATGAGTCAGGGCGGACTTTCTTTGCAGGAGTCTGTCGAGGCCTACTCTCGCGGCGCAAAACTGAAGCAGCATTGTTCGCAGCTTCTGAAGGCAGCTGAAGAAAAAATCCGAGTCATCGACGCTGCGATGAAAGAAGATGACATTGAAGAGCTCGATGACGACGGTCTATTCTAGTTAAATATGATGTCCTCAGCCTTTAATGATTGGGTTAAGACCCGACAGGCGCGTGTAGAAGAGACCGCTTGCAAAAATCTCCCCAAGGCCGACTTATTTTCCGAGCCGCTTCATGAAGCGATGCGTTATTCGGTGCTCGGAGGCGGAAAAAGAGTTCGTCCGCTGCTGGTGTATGCCGTCGGCGAAATGCTTGGGGCAAAGTCCTCTGATCTTGATCTGACCGCACTCGCGATTGAATGTGTTCACTCTTACTCATTGATCCATGACGATATGCCGTGCATGGACAACGACATGCTTCGTCACGGCAAACCCACGACGCACGCGCGCTTTGGTGAAGCGATGGCGATGCTTGCGGGTGACGCGCTTCAGCCGGAAGCCTTCTGCATCCTGAGTAAGACCGAACTGCCCGCCGAACGTAAGGTTCTCCTGGTAGAGCACTTGGCGCAGGCCTCATCCACACGAGGAATGTGCGGAGGGCAGGCGATCGATCTCTCGATGGTCGGTAAAAAGATGACGCTTGAAGAGCTTCGCCGCATGCATGCGATGAAAACCGGCGCGCTTCTTCTGTGTTCCGTGCTGATGGGCGCGGCCTGCGGCAAAGAAAGAGCTGACGAAGAGGCGATACTTGCATCGCTGAAGGAATACGGAACCGCGATCGGTCTTGCTTTCCAGATTGTTGACGATATCCTTGATGTCACGGCCGATACGGCGCTTTTAGGAAAGACGGCAGGAAAGGATGCGAAGGAAGATAAACCGACTTATGTCAGTCTGCTCGGGCTCGAATCCGCAAAAGAAATGGCCAAAGAACAGTACGAGAAAGCCTGTCATGCCTTAGAGCAGCTTCCCGACGATCTTCCCGGAAAAGAAAGACTTCGTGAGATCGCGTATTTCATTGTGGGAAGGAATTACTAGCGGGATTAACGATGAGCACACTTTTAGAAAACATCAACAGTCCTGCCGATGTCAAGAAGCTCACGATGCCGGAGCTCAAGCAGCTTGCGCGTGAGCTGCGCGAATTTATTATCGAAAGCGTTTCCAAGACCGGCGGACATCTCTCGTCCTCCTTAGGATGTGTTGAACTCGCGATCGCGATTCATTATGTATTTGAGACGCCGGAGGACAGACTGATTTGGGACGTCGGTCATCAGGCGTACGCGCACAAGATTCTGACGGGAAGAAGAGACCGCATGTTGACGCTTCGTCAGTACAAAGGGCTCTCGGGCTTTCCCAAACGCAGCGAAAGTCCTTATGACGCTTTCGGAGCAGGACACTCTTCAACTTCAATTTCCGCCGCGCTTGGCATGGCGGTAGCCGCTCGAGCGCAGGGCAAAACAGACCGCAGTCATGTGGCTGTCATCGGTGACGGCGCAATGACGGCCGGTATGGTTTTTGAAGCGCTGAACTGTGCCGGAGATATGAAGGATATTCGTCTCCTCGTGATTCTCAACGATAACGACTGCTCGATTTCCGCTCCGGTCGGCGCGCTGAACAAACACTTCACAAAGCTGATGAGCGGAAGGTTTTACGCTCAGGCCCGAGACATCGGCAAAGCCATTGTTCGGCCTTTCCCGAAACTCTTTGATTTAACGAGAAGGGCGGAGGAATACAGTAAAGGCATGGTGTCTCCTCAGTCGACGCTCTTTGAAGAATTCGGACTGAATTACCACGGACCGATTGACGGGCATGATCTTGAGGCCTTGATTCCGGTCCTTCAGAACATGAAGGCGCTTCCCGGTCCGCTTGTTCTGCACGTAGTGACGGAAAAGGGCCGAGGCTATGAACCGGCGGTGCACAATCCGACCAAATATCACGGGATTTCGCCCTTTGATGCCTCCAAAGGACTTGTGAGCTCACCGCACGCAAAAACCTATACGGAAGTGTTCAGTGACTTCCTGATGGACATTGCCAAAGAGGACGAGCGGGTGGTCGCGATTACTCCGGCGATGGAAGAAGGATCCGGATTGGTTGAATTCGCCAGGACTTATCCCAAGCGTTTCTTTGACGTGGCAATTGCCGAGCAGCATGCCGCAACCTTTGCCGCAGGGCTGGCAGCCGAGGGTTTAAAACCGATTTGCTGCTATTACTCGACATTCTCCCAGAGAGCATTTGATCAGATCGTGCATGATGTCGCGCTGCAGAATCTTCCGGTGCTCTTTGCGATGGATCGCGGAGGACTGGTTGGCGCTGACGGCGCAACACACCACGGTTCTTTTGATTTGTCGTTCCTGCGCTGCATTCCCAACATCGTGATCATGGCGCCTTCCAACGAAAACGACTGCAGACAGATGCTGTATACGGGTTATATGCTTGATCAGCCGGTTGTTGTGCGCTATCCGAGAGGCAAAGGGCCGGGTGTTCCGATCGAAAAGCAAATGCATGCCATAGAGATAGGAAAAGCTGTGAAAGTCCGCAGCTGCGGGGCTGCCGCAGGCAGGAGATGCGCCATTCTCGCGTTTGGCAGCATGGTTGAAGAAGCGCTTCAGATTGCCGATGAAATTGACGCGACGGTCTATGACATGCGTTTTGTGAAGCCGATTGATCGGCAGGCAGTGACCGAAGCGGTTAAAGAGCATGACTTAGTCGTCACAATGGAGGAGAATGTTGTCATTGGCGGTGCCGGAGACGCATGCCTTGAAACTCTTGCCTCCGAGGGTATTAAAGCGGACGTGCTTCAAATTGGAATTCCGGATCGATTCATTGAGCAGGGTACGCAAATGCAGCTCTGGCATGAATGCGGCATGGATAAAGAAAGCGTTTTAAAGCAAATACAGGAAAGACTCAAACTTGAGCAAGCGGAGCCTTAAATGGAATTTTTGAAAGATGCAGATCTGAGAAAGCTGAACACCTTTGGCGTTAACGCCCGTGCGGCCTACTTCGCTGAAGTTAAGTCGATTGACGACTTGATTGCGGTGCGCGAGGAGATGCTGAAAAATCCTGTCGAATCTTTTATGGTGCTCGGCGGAGGCTCCAATGTTTTGTTTAAGGAAGATTATCCGGGTCTGGTTCTGCGGATGATGATTCCCGGCATGGATATTTTCCATGAGGACGCGGACTCTTACGTTGTCAAGGCGGGCGCCGGTGAAGTCTGGCACAGTTTCATTGTTCGTTTGCTGGACGCAGGAATTGCAGGACTTGAGAATCTTGCACTGATTCCGGGCACGGTCGGCGCGGCTCCCATTCAGAATATCGGGGCCTACGGCGCTGAAGCCGCTGAACGGATTGAATCTGTTGAGGTTTTTGATATCAACAGCGGAGAAATCCGAGAGCTGACGACGGAAGAATGTGACTTCGGATATCGCAGCTCGATTTTCAAGAAAAAAGAAAACCATCATCTCATTATCACGGGTGTGACGTTCCGTTTCCCGAAGAAATGGCAGCCCAACATCGGCTATAAAGCTTTGGCTGAAGAAATCGAAATCAACCGTTTCCCCGAATTACGGCCTGAAGACGTGTTTTCCTGTGTAGTCGCACTGCGCAGAAGAAAACTTCCGGATCCTTCGAAGGTTGGCAATGCAGGCAGCTTCTTTAAGAATCCGACTGTCGAGCGCGATCTGTTTTCGAAGCTTCTGAGAACGAATCCCTCCGTGGTTTCTTATCCGCTTGCGGGCGGCAAGTACAAGCTTTCGGCGGCCTGGCTTATTGAACAGGCCGGTCTGCGCGGCTACCGTATGGGCGATGTCGGAGTTTGGGAAAAGCAGCCGCTTGTTCTTGTTAACTACGGACATGCTACCGGTGAAGATATTTATGCACTTGCGCAGGACGTGCGTCTTCGTGTCAAGAACTGCTTCTCGATCAAGCTTGAACCGGAAGTCAATATTATTTAATCAGATTGTGTTCAATTTATTCGGCGCCCATTGCGGCGCCATATTTTTTGAACGAAAGAAGTTAGCGGCTTTGTGATGTCGTCTAAATAATTCCTAACTCCTTTCCAATGTCCCGTCTATATGGCGTTACGCGGTTTTGGGATCGAGACTCGAACAGCGCCAGCGGCTCCGATTTACGAAGAAAAAACTTAATAAAAAACTAAGATAATTTCCCTATATTCATTTGTCATTTTCTTGTGTATTTTGTCCGTTGCCTATGAGATGAATAACTAAATGACCAAAGAACAGCAGACCACACCAGGAGGAATCACCCGCACAGTATGTGCTTGCGCGTTCGCTTTGTTCCAACTGCTTTCTGCTGAAACTCATGCGTCCGTCAAAGATCAGCCGACCGTGCGTCTGGCGGTAGTGAACACCTTCGGAGATAACTTTTCTGTTCGCTATTTCAACGGTACGGTCAACGCAATCGCGAAATCGCTTGACGGGCGCCGTCTCATCGTCCAGCTCTACAATCAGGACGAATATCTAAAAGCGGCTAAAGAGAACAAATTTGATCTTTCTATTGCTTCGAGCGGTCTGACAGCAGTCATGATGGATACGCTCGGCGGGACTCCGCTTCTGACCCTTGTGCACGCAAGAACGCCGAACCCGAACAAGGCCAACGGCGGCGTCATTATCGCCAACGCGAAGAATGGCAATATCAACAGCATAAGAGACTTAAAGGGCAAGAGTCTTGTTGTGATGAGTAAAAAGGCTTTTGCGGGCTACATGATTCCCATGCACGAGCTTGAGCGGCAGGGTCTGAATCCGGAAAATACCTTCCGCAGCATCACGGAAGCGCGCGAACCAATGACACGCCTTGCGGAGAAGGTGAGGGACAACGAGTTCGATGTCGCCTTTTTAGCCAGCTGCGTACTCGAAAATATGGAGCAGGAAGGCACTCTGAAACCGAACGAGATCAAGGTCATCAATCCTCAAAACAATGCGGACTTTTATTGTCAGCATTCCACGGAACTGTATCCGGGTTGGATTCTGTCTGCTCGCTCGAGCCTGCCGGCGACAATGGTGCGAAAGATCGTAATTTCGCTTCTGGAAATGCCGGTCGGAAAATCCAACGGCGAATACTGGACCATTGCAAACGATTATCAGGAAATGAACACTCTGCTGCGCCGAATGGAGCAGAGAGAATTCATGGAAAGGGATATTCCCTGGCTGATCAGGCGTTATAAGTACTACATTCTTTCGGCTGTTCTCTTCCTTTTATTTATTTTGGCAAATTGGATGTACCTTGCTTATGCCGTTTGCAAGCGGACGAAAGAGCTGAAGGACACGGTGGAAGAGAACCTCGCCTTTGAAAGAGAAAACTTAAAAATTAAAGATCGATTTGAGTCGTTACAGCGCGTTAACTCGATTGCCATGATTTCCACCATGGTGGCTCATGAACTCAAGCAGCCGCTTGCCGTCATCAACAACTATGCCGAAGGGCTGGGAAGAAGAATCACGAAGGGCCGCTTTAAAACGCCGCAGGAAATTCTGCCGATTATCGAAGAGATTCGCAGCGAGGGGCAACGAGCATCAAGTATTATCGATCTCGTAAGAAGATTCGGAAAAAAGGATAAGCACGAAAGACAGACATTCGATCTGGGTGATTTAACCGCCGAGACTGTTGACATGCTTATTCGTGTCGGAACGCTGACAACCGGCTACGAATTAAAGTGCGGCAAAAACATTCTGGTGACTGCAGATCGTTTAAACATTGAGGTAGTTATCATTAACCTCATTAAAAACGCTGTGGAAGCCTGCCGAGCTGAAGCGAGCCCGATGGTGGTCATCAGTGTTTCCGCCAAAGATCAGGATGCCGAGATCATTGTCGAAGACAACGGTCCAGAAATTTCGGACGAACAGTTTGAAAAAATGAAGTTTGTCGGGAACTCGACTAAAAAAGACGGACTCGGCTTGGGCCTTGCCATTGTGCATGAACTGATTGAAGCGCATGGCGGCTCTCTGGTACTGAAGAGAAAAAAAGAAGGAGGCTTGATTTGTGTCGTTCGGCTTCCGAGATGTGAGGAGAAGGAGTAAATGGATTTAAAACAAATTCAGGAGCAATGTTTAGTTCGCATCGTTGATGATGATGAGGCGATGCGAAAGTCGTGGAATTTCCTCATTGAAGGAGAAGGTTGGAAAACGAGCTGCTATGCAGGCGCTTTCCGCTTCCTGGAGGAAGACGACGACAGCCTTCCGGGGTGCGTGATTCTTGACGTTCGCATGCCGAACATGAGCGGCATTGAACTTCAGCGCATCATGGGCATTCAGAGCAACCACCTTCCGATCATTTTTGTTTCCGCGCACGGCGATATTGATATGGCAGTACAGGCGCTTAAAGACGGAGCATTTGATTTTCTGCCGAAACCGGTGAGCGCGGAGCGTCTGCTCGCGGCTATTGAAAAAGCCTGTTTAATCAGCTGTGAACTGCATGAGAGCGAACAGAGAGAAAAAGCAGCAAGAGATAATTTCAATTCTCTGACGCAGCGCGAGAAAATGGTCGCGCGCAAGGTAGCGCTCGGACTTCTCAATAAACAGATCGCCGACGAGCTTGATATCAGCGAAAAGACCGTTCAGGCGCATCGCGGCGCGGTCTGCCGCAAACTTGGCGTCAAGAGCGCGGTTGGTGTCGCGGCAATTCTTCGCATCATTCACGAAGATGCCGGCGACGGAGAAATCGCAAGATAAAGGAAAGGCCGGGAAGAACCCGGCCTCTGAGTTTGTTTTACTCGTCAAGCTTTCCAAGAAGCAGATATTCCATAATCGCTTTTTGGATATGCATACGGTTTTCAGCTTCATCCCAAACGACCGACTGAGGACCGTCAATCACTTCTGCTGAGACTTCCTGTCCGCGGTAAGCAGGCAGACAGTGCATGAACATAGCGTCCTTTTTTGCGGCGCTCATGACTTCAGGCGTCACTTGCCAGCGGGCAAAGTTGCCTAAACGCTTTTCATTGTCTTCATCGTATCCGGTGGACTTCCAGGTGTCTGTTGTGACGATATCGACACCGGCGGCCGCTTCCATCGGGTCCTGGAAAAACTCCAGGCAGCTTCTGTCCTTAGGCAGCTGAGATGTATTGAGCTTAAAGCCGATCGGGGCCGAGATATTGACCTTGAATCCCAGAATCGAAGCAGCGTTCAGCCAAGAGTACAGCACGTTATTAGCTGCGCCGATCCACGCGACGGTTTTTCCGGTAATCGGACCGCGCTGTTCCATGTACGTCATGATGTCACCCATGATTTGGCACGGATGCGATTCATTGGTCAGGCCGTTAATCACAGGCACCAGGGAGCAGCTCGCAAACTCTTCCAGTCTCTCATGCATCGCGGTGCGGATCATGACGATGTCGACCATGCGTGAGATGACTCTAGCGGTGTCCTGCATGGATTCCGCGTTGCGCAGCTGCATGTCGGCGCTGTTGAGGTAAATGCAGGTGCCTCCGAGCTGATCGAATCCGGCTTCAAAAGAAACGCGTGTTCGAGTGCTCGCCTTTTCAAAAATCATGGCAAGCACTCGGCCCTTAAAGGGACGGTAGATTTCACCGGATTCGAAGCGGCGTTTTAAGTACAGACCGCGCTTTAAGATGTAATCAAGCTCTTCAGCAGAAAAGTCTTTGATTGCAAGGAAATTTTTGTGCATTCCACACCTGTTTAGATCTTGGGAAGAGCAAGGAAGGCGCGGATGACCGGCGTAATGCGCTTAACGATTTCATCGGCTTCAGCCTCTGTCAGAATCAGCGGCGGAACCAGGCGAATCACGTTGCCTGCTGTCACGCTGAATGTCAGACCGGCTTTAAGAGCGGGTTCTAAAATATCGTGCGCGTCACGATCAAGCACAATGCCGAGCATCAGCCCCTTGCCGCGGATCTCCAGAACACCGGAGAAACCGTTTAAGGATTTGGACAAGGCTTTTTTAAGCTTCTTGCCGACTTCGAAGGCGTTGTCGACGAGCTTTTCTTCTTCAATGATGGAAAGCGTTTCAAGCGCGGCGCGCATGGCAAGCGGGTTGCCGCCGAAGGTGGAGCCGTGGTTGCCGGGTTTGAGGATGTTGGCTTTTTCGCTGACAACAACCGCGCCGACGGGGACGCCGCCCGCAAGACCTTTGGCAAGCGTCATGACATCCGGTTTGACTTCAGCCCACTGATGAGCGAACCATTTGCCGGAGCGTCCGACGCCGGACTGGATTTCGTCGCACATCATAAGGATGTCGTTCTGATCGCAGAGTTCTCTGAGACCGCGCATGTAGCTGAGTTCAAGCGGAATTACGCCGCCTTCGCCGAGAATCGGTTCAAAGAGGATGGCAACGACGTTTTTGTCTTCCTTGACGATCTTCTCGACTTCTTCGAGATTACCTTCTTCAACAGGAATGAAGCCCTCTGTGTAAGGAGAGAAGTCCGCTTTGACCGAGGGGTTGCCTGTCGCCGACAGAGTCGCGATGGAGCGGCCGTGGAAGGCGTGCTTCATGACGATAATGTGGGGTACGTCGATTCCTTTGAGGTGTCCGAATTTACGAGCGATTTTGATGGCGCATTCGTTGGCTTCGAGACCGCTGTTGCAGAAAAAGACGGCGTCCAGACCGGAGTGTTCGACGAGTTTCTCGGCTACCTGTTCCTGAAGATCGATGTTGAAATAGTTCGAGCAGTGGATCAGTTTCGCGGCCTGATCTGAAATCGCTCTGACCAGACGGGGATGAGCATGACCGACCGAATTAACAGCGATTCCGGCAAGGACGTCAAGATATTTATTTCCTTCCTTATCCCAGAGCCAGACTCCCTGTCCGTGATCAAAAGAAATGGGAAGGCGCCCGTAGTTGTTCATCAAATGCGACATGTCGATGTGTCCTGTCAAAAAGAATTGTTATCGAGATTGAGTTTATCTTTGTATTATAGGTCGAGCATCCTGCGGCGTTTAATGAATTCTGCGGAATTCTCCGTGCGTAAGCGCGGGGGTGGATAGCGGCCGGCCGAATGTCAATTCGGCCGTTGATTTTTGATATATCTCTCGATAATGGCAGTTGTTGCTCCGTCTCCAACTGAAATTACACAGTAACTTTTTGTCCAAAAGCGTTTGCCCCAAAGCATCCTTCGATTCTGATTGAAGAATTCTTGCCGATTTTTCAGAGATGATATGGTTTTTAGTTTACGTACCGGATTTGAAAGGCAAATTGTCGGAGGCTAAGAGATCAATAGATGAACATGATCTTCTTCTCCCGAGCACTCCAAAGGCCTGACTTGATCCCGTTGACACAAGTCAGCAAAAATTTCCCTAGATCGTTGATGAAATAACTATTCGCCTGTAAGCTACTACGAAGATCAAGTGAGCTTTGAGATTGAAAACACAATGAGAACCGGTAGATAACTGCATATGATTCAAAGAGTCGAGCGACACGTTATTCGTAAAAACAATGCTAACTGGCAAGCCTGCCACAAGCTTTGTTCATTGTCGCGCAAGCTCGGCAACTGCGCAGTCTATCTGCTTAGACATCGTGTCTTTGAAAAGGCG